>ENA-ORND01001020-ORND01001020.1-human-gut-metagenome-genome-assembly--contig:-NODE-1020-length-20862-cov-3.923968_pt1 | contig 20862 bp, 7 predicted proteins | sample MGYA00242111_ERZ509014 | MGnify/ENA primary metagenome ERZ509014 (study PRJEB26280, sample SAMEA2338694) | human gut metagenome | biome: human gut; feature: human-associated habitat; material: faeces... | reverse complement strand
AGTGAGAATATTTGTTTCTTTTTCGTAATTTTCTTTGCATGTATGATGAGCAAAAATTCCAGTTAAAAGAAGATTGGAGTGAGAAATTATTTTTTTTGCTTCTAAAGCTTCATATGGCAAAAGTCCATCTCTTTTCATACCTAAATCAAAAAATAATTGAATGGATAAGGGAATTTTAGTTTTACTAATATCTTCTAATTGCTTTAGACTCATGATACTCAGTGTTAATTTCAGGGCTAAAACACTTTTTAAATCTGATGTGTTTTCTAATAGCAAAATCGGGGAAAGAATAAGACTTTTTCTAAGTTGCAAGGCTTCATTTATGCTTGCTACCATAAAAAATTTGCAACCTGATAGTGCTAATTCTTGGCTTATTTCTTTTATTCCGTGCCCATAGGCGTTTCCTTTTACAACAGCTATTATTTCTTTGTTTGTTTTAGATTTAATTTCAAGATAATTATGTCTTAGGTTTTCTTTGTTGATTTTTATATATGTTCTCACAATTTATAATATGCAGAAAGCAAAACTAAAATTAGAAATTAAAGCATAAAAAAATAGACAATTTCTTGTCTATTTAATTAGAAAATTAATTTTTAGAAAGCTCCAGAAGCGAAGTGATCAGCATAGGCTTTATAGGCTTGTTCTTCATCACTTCCTTCAATTTCTATAAGAATTGTTTCATTTGCGTTAATTATTGTATCGAAAACGTTCATAATAGACTTTAAATCTGCTGTTTCTCCGTGCTCTGTTTTTAAAGTAATATTGGAAGTATAGCGATTAGCAATGCTAACTAATTCAGCAGCTTTTCGAGAAATTAATCCTCTTTCATTTGTTACTTTAGCTGTAATTGTTTTCATACGCGAAAACCTCCATAAATATATTATTATTTTATAAAAATGAAAGCGCTAAATCAACTAATAAATATTTTTAACATACTTTTTTTCAAATTATTTTCTTTATATTTTAAAAATAATGTTATTTTGTTATACTTTAAATAAGAAAGTTTTACTTATTGAATTTTCTTTCTTTTTATTAAAGGAGTGCTCATGCAACGAGTAAAAAAAGCTATTATTCCAGCTGCTGGTCTTGGAACCCGTTTTTTACCAGCTACAAAATCAATGCCGAAAGAAATGCTTCCGATTGTTGATACACCGACGATTCAATTTATAGTTGAAGAGGCGGTTAAGTCTGGGATTGAAGAAATTTTAATTATTACTAATTCTAATAAACACTCGATGGAAAATTATTTCGATACGAATTATGAATTAGAAATGAGATTAAAAGAAAGCGGGAAAAATGATCTTGTTGACCTTATTAAACAGGTAGCTTCTTTAGCTAATATTTATTATGTTAGACAAAAAGAACCTAAGGGATTAGGACATGCTATATCTTGTGCTCGTTCTTTTGTCAACAATGAACCTTTTGCTATATTGTTGGGGGATGATATGGTTACCAGTGAAGGAAAGCCTGCTTTACTTCAATTAGTTGATGCTTATAATAGTAAAAATTGTTCTATTTTAGGAGTACAAGAGGTTCCACATACTGACGTTAATAAATATGGTATTGTTACACCTTCACGCGATGTTGCTGATGGTAAGAAAATATTTAAAGTTGTCGATATCAATGAAAAACCAGATATTGATAAAGCTGAAAGCGATTATGCTGTTTTAGGACGCTATATTTTAACACCGGAAATTTTTGAAATTTTAGAAAAAACTGCTCCTGGTAAAAACGGGGAAATTCAACTTACTGATGCTATCAAAGAATTGATGGTTCATAAACCTGTTTATGCTTGTGATTTCGAAGGAACAAGATATGATGTAGGTGATAAGTTTGGATATGTTAGAGCTACTATCGATTATGCTTTAAAAAGACCAGATATGAGCGCTAAGGTTAAAAATTATATAAAAGAATTAGCAAAAACTTTTTAAAATGTTATTTTTATTTACAAATTAAAAAAAACAAGGGGTATAATATTATTGGATTTTGGAGGAAATATGAAAGAAATCAAGAAATCATTCTTGTCGGTTGATGGTAATACTGCAGCCGCATTAGCTAGCTACACATTTACAGAAGTAGCTGCTATTTATCCTATTACACCGTCATCTCCTATGGCGGAACTTGTTGACGTTTATTCTTCTCAAGGAAAGAAAAACGCTTTTGGAAATTGTGTTAAAGTTGTTGAATTACAAAGTGAAGGTGGTGCCTCTGGTGCTGTTCATGGTGCATTGCAAGCAGGAAGCTTAGCAACTACTTATACAGCCAGCCAAGGTTTACTCCTTATGATTCCAAATATTTACAAATGGGTTGGTGAATGCATTCCAGCAGTAGTTCATGTTGCTGCTCGTTCTTTAGCAAGCCGTTCACTTTCTATTTTTGGTGACCATCAAGATATTTATGCTTGTCGTCAGACTGGTGCTGCTATGCTTTGCTCACACTCAGTTCAAGAAATTGCTGATTTATCACCTATGGCTCATTTATTAGCAATAAATTCTTCTTCACCTGTTATCGACTTCTTTGATGGTTTCCGTACATCACATGAAATTCAAAATGTTGAATTTGTCGATGATGAAAATTGGAAGGAACTTCTCGATTTAGAAAAAGTTGAAGAATTCCGTAAGAGAGCTTTAAATCCTCATGGTCACGCTGTCACTCGTGGTGGCGCTGAAAATGATGATATCTGCTTCCAAGGTCGTGAAGCTCAAAATGTTCACGAAGCAAATATTGTTACTGAAGCTGAAAAATTATTCAAACAAGTCAGTGAATTAACAGGTAGAACTTATGCTCCATTTGTTTATTATGGCGCAAAAGATGCAACTAAGGTTATCATTGCTATGGGTTCTGTTACAGAAACAGCTCATGAAGTAATTGATGATTTAATGGCTAAAGGTGAAAAAGTCGGTATGGTTAAAGTTCATTTATATCGTCCTTTCTCTGCCAAACATTTAATTGCTGCTATTCCTTCTACTGTTACAAAGATTGCAGTTTTAGATAGAACTAAAGAACCAGGTTCTTTAGGCGAACCTTTATATTTGGATGTCGTTGCTGCCCTTGAACAAGAAAATCGTCATGTTGATGTTCTTGTTGGTGGTCGTTATGGTATTTCTAGTAAAGATACTCAACCTAACCAAATCAAAGCAGTTTATGATTTCCTTGATAGTGAAAAACCATTTACTGGATTTACAATTGGTATCAATGATGATGTAACTCATTTATCTTTACCAGTTGATTCTGAATATCATGTAAATAATACTTACACATCTTGCTTATTCTATGGTTTAGGCAGTGATGGTACAGTTTCTGCAAATAAGTCTTCCATTAAGATTATTGGTGATGCAACTCATCAATATGCTCAAGCTTATTTTGCTTATGACTCTAGAAAAGCTGGTGGTGTTACAAGAAGTCACCTCCGTTTTGGTAAAGATCCTATTCGTTCAACATATTATATTGAACATGCAGATTTCATCTCCTGTTCTATGGATTCTTATATCTTGAAATATAATATGGTTAAGAATTTGAAGAAGGGTGGTACTTTCTTATTAAATACTGATATGACAGATGAAGAACTTATTCATTCAATGCCAAACCGCATGAAGAAATTATTAGCTTTAAAGAATGCTAAGTTCTATGTTATTGATGCTAATAAGATTGCTGCTGAAATCGGTATGGGTCGTCATACCAATACTACTTTACAAGCTTCATTCTTCTTCTTGAATCAAAATATCATGCCATATTCTGAAGCTCAAGAATGGATGAAGAAATTTGCCAAGAAGTCTTATTCTAAAAAAGGTGATGACGTTGTTCAAATGAACTACAAAGCCATCGATGCCGGTGCTGAAGGTCTTCGTGAAGTTAAAGTTGATCCAAGTTGGGCTGATTTAACAGTAAATGCTGTCAAAGAATCTACTGGTGATGATTACTTCGATTCTTATGTTGATGTTGTCGGTTCACTTGATGGTTATGATTTACCAGTCAGTAAATTCACTGAATATGAATTGCTTGATGGTACAATGCAAAACAATATTACATTTAAAGAAAAAAGAGCAACAGCTGACAGAGTTCCATTATGGCACAAAGAAAATTGTATTCAATGTAATCAATGTGCATTTGTCTGTCCACATGCTACAATTCGTCCATTTGTTTTAAATGATGAACAAATTGCTAAACTCCCTGAAGATGAACGTGAAGATGTTTTAAATTTGATGGGTGGTCCTAATACAAAAGGTCTTAAATTCCGTATTCAAGTCAGTCCAATGAACTGCGTTGGTTGTGGTATCTGCTTTGTTCAATGCCCAGGTAAAGGCGGAAAGAAAGCCTTGGAAATGGTTGAAGCTAAGACTCAATATCACCACGAAAAAGCTGCTGATATTCTCTATAAAGAAACTGAATCTAGAACAGATTTATTTCCATTAAATACAGTTAAGGGTGCTGCTTTCTTACCAGCTTATCAAGAAGTTTCTGGCGCTTGTGCTGGTTGTGGTGAAACTCCATATTATCGTTTGGTTTCACAATTATTTGGAAAAGATATGTTAGTTGCTAATGCAACTGGTTGTTCTTCTATTTATAATGGTTCAACTCCACTTACTCCATTTGTCACCGATAAAAATGGTGAAGGTGTTGCTTGGGCTAACTCTTTATTCGAAGATAATGCTGAATTTGGTTTCGGTATGAGAGTTGCTGTTGACTTCCGCTTAACTCAAATTGTTGAAATTCTTGAAGCTAATAAAGCTGAATGCGAAGAAGAACTTGTTTCCTTAATCAATGACTATGAAGAACATATCAAAGATAGAAAACATGTTAGAACAATACTTCCTGCATTGATTTCTGCTATTGAAAATTCTAAATGTGAAGGCATCAAGAAAGTTCTTGAATTCAAGAAAGACTTACTTGATAAATCTGTTTGGATTGTTGGTGGTGATGGTTGGGCTTATGATATTGGTTATGGTGGTCTTGATCATGTTCTCGCCAATGAAGAAGATGTCAATGTTATGGTTCTTGATACTGAAGTATATTCAAATACTGGTGGTCAAGCTTCTAAATCTACACAAACAGGTGCTATTGCTAAGTTTGCTGCTTCTGGTAAAAAGACAGCTAAAAAGAATCTCGCTTTAATGGCTATGGCTTATGGTCATGTCTATTGTGCTCAAGTTTCTTTAGGCGCTAACCCAATGCAAGCTTTGAAGGCTTTCCAAGAAGCTGAAAGCTACAATGGTCCATCTCTTATCATCTGCTATTCTCCTTGCCAAGAACATGGTATTAAAGGTGGCTTATCCAATGCTCAAATCATTGAAAAGAAAGCTGTCGAATGTGGTTATTTCCCAATCTTCCGTTATGATCCACGCCGTGAAGAAAAAGGTGAAAATCCATTACAAATGGATTGCAAAGAACCTAACTTTGATTTATTCCGTGACTTCGTTATGGAACAAACAAGATTCTCTCAACTTCCAAAGGTCAATCCAGATCACGCTGAAGAATTGCTTGCTAAATCACAAAAATATGCTGAAAAGCGTTATCATACCATTTTAAAAATGGGTAATTAATTAAGTTAGTACTATAAAAAAGAAAAAGTTGAACAATTATTTGTTCAACTTTTTTTATGGAAAAAATGTTGTTTGTAAAGGGCTTTCATTTTGATTTTTGTTGACAAACAATAAAAAAATTATGATAATAATTTTAATTGTTAAACATTTAAGAAAGGAGATATTTTTTTAACAAGGACATTATATTTATATAGAAAGGCTTTTATGCAAAAAAAAATAACTTTTGGTGTTTTATTTTTAGCTTTTTCAGCTATTTTATTTACATCTTGTAATAATCAAACAACTAATTCTTCAAGTTCTTCATCAAGTTCTTCTTCTAGTATTTCTACTTCACTTCTTTCTTCCAGCAGTTCGAGTTCTTCTATCCCAAGTTCTTCTTCGATCAAGAACGAGATTTCTATTTCGGTTTCTGGACCTAAGGCTGTTAGATACGGCAATACGATAGAATTAACCGTTAATGTTACTGGTACTGAGAACAAAACGGTTATTTGGAAAAAATCTTCTGATTTAATTTCTATCAGCAATAATATTGTTTCTGTCACTCGTCAAGTTGAAGAAGACACTGAAGTAACTATAACTGTTCAACCAGTTGCTGATCTTTCAAAAGAATATTCTTTTGTTATCACTGTTTTAGCCCCTGAACCTGATCCTGTTTTAACTCAAGATATGTTAGATGTATTAAAGACTGATAGAATTGAATTTAATGGTACTACTACAATTGATCTTTACTCTATAGCTTCAGATAAGTATTACAGTTCAACAATTGTCGAAAGCTATACAAACATGAAGGATAATTTCTGGTCAGCTGCTTATGCAAATTCTACAACTGGTAAAACAGAATATTTAATTTATGAGAACTATCAAGGCAATGCTTGCCAAGTAGGGTTATCTTTGATGAATGAAGAGAGCTATACTCCGATAACCGATGATAATGGGTTACCAGTAAAATGGGAAGATGCTAATTTGTATAATCCTTTAACTTCTTTATCTGTTGAAAATTTTACTTACAATAAAGAAAGTGGATTATTTGACTACAATGGAACAAATGAAAAATTATTAAGTCAATTATCTTCTAGTTGTACTCCTTATGAATTTGATGCTGTTAAATTTTCTTTAAGGGTTGAATATAATCAAATCACTTCTATTGTTCTTGTAACTGGTGAAGATTATCGTGTTCAAACAGGATATAAAGCTATTCAAACATTGGAGGCTTATTTCAATACAGGAGATCTTGTTAAATATCCTTATATAAATAAATATACTTTAGAAGAAGAACATAAAACTTTACAGAATGCTCTTGAAAAAATGAAGAGTTTGGAAAGTTATACAACAACAGTTCAAATTTTAACTTCTTTAGCAACTTCTTCCGCTGTTACTTATAGCGGCTATCAAGAAACTATTACTAAAGATGCTATGTATTATCAAGATTTGATTTTTGATAATCAAGGTAATGTAACGGGTCTATCTGATACCGGTACTTATGGTTATAAAAAGATAAATGATAATTTATATAATTCTTTTGGAAGTGATGCTAATAACAAGCATTATGCAACTAGAGAATTTGTTGGAAGCATTGATGATGCTAAACCATCATTTGCTTTCTCCCCAGCTATTTTCAATCCTGGATATAAGTATTATCAAGATTCTAAAACTACAGTATATTTTTCTTACGATGCTATGAGTAAAGTTGCTGAAACTTTCTATAAGGCTCCAGGAAATGAACTTTGCTTATATGGAATGTTTGCAACAAGAGGATATACTTCTAGCACTTCTTCCTTTACTCCTTATGTTGTAATTAATGATGAAGGATATATAACTCAATCATATTTCTATAGTGATTTAGGTCTTATTAAAGGCTTATTTGTTATCAATTATGGCAATTTTAATACTGCTTCTATTCCTGATGATTGTGATTTAAGTTTTGATAATCGCGTTGCTCCAACTAGTTGGAAAGATGTTACAACACTTTATTATCCTGATGAAGGAGAATCAGGTGTTGAATATCCGACTGATGAGATTATGACCACATATTTAGGAGATGAAAATGCTAGTTCAATAGTCCCTTATTTCCCTGAAGCTTTAGGCGATTGCTATGGTCTTAGTTCGACAAGTATTTATCAATTACCAAATTCTAATCGTGCTGTTAAAGCTATTCAAGTTTACTTAGACGTTCCACTTGATTCAAATTATAGTATTGATTCTTCTCTTCTTGCTTTAAAGCTTTATTTCATTGAAAAAGGCTTTGTCAATGATGGAAAAGGCGGATATACCAAAGATGGATATACTTTGGTTCCAGTCGACAGTGATTTGGACTTATTCGTATATATTTATAAAAACCCAACCAACAATTAATTTATCGGAGATATTAAATGAAAAAAATCACAAAATTATTATTAATCCCTGCACTCTTAGGTGTTACTTTAGCTAGCTGCAATAATAACAATTCTTCTAGTTCTTCATCAAGTTCTTCTTCTAGTTCTACTCATTCTTCCTCTTCAGTCACTTCTTCCTCTTCTTCATCATCTTCTACTTCTTCTACACCTTCTATTAAAGTCAGCATAACTTTAACTGCTGAAAAAACAGTTATCGATACTGGATCTGAGGATAAAGTTATAACTGTTGTTGCTGAAGTTACTACTTCTGGCACAGATGATAAATCTTTGCTTTGGACTACAAATAGTGATCTTATCACTGTTGAAAATGGTGTTGTTACCTATGTTGGTACTACTGAATTAGTTTTTGATCAATTTGTCAGTGTCACTGCTACTTCTTTAGCTGATACCAATGTATTTGCTTCAATTACTATCACTTTAAAGGCTCCGACAAAACAAGGTCAAGTTGGTGAGTTAACTTCACAGATGATCGAAGAAATTGGTAATTCTTCCATTACAGTAAATGGTGAATTAGTTGATTTTTATAAAGATTTCACTTTAGATAAAACCACTAATAACACTTATTACATGGTTACAAAAATGGAAGAAAATGCTTGGGCAGGCGAATATTGGATCAGAAAAAATAATAAAGATGGCGCCCACCAAGTCAATACTTATAAAAAAGGGGTTGTCGATGGTTTAACTGATGAAGAAGGTAATACCGGACATGCATTAGATAAAATTTATATTAATAAAGATAATGTTGCTACAAGAGAATCAGATATGAATACATTTGGTTCTTATAATTTATGGGAACAAAATCATCTTTGGAATCACTTAGGAAATTTAGATATTAATAAGTTTACTTATAATTCTAAAACAGGTGCTTATGATTATTATATCGATCCAACTGATATGGATAATTTATATTTACCAACATATTTAAGCTATAGTTTAACTCCACTTTTATCAGATACACTTTTGGAAATCAGCTTATATGTTGAAGATGGTCATGTAACAAGATTAACTGGCTCAACAGAAGTTTTGTATTATGGCTCAACAGATGGTACAGCTGAAACTGCTTCTGCTGCTAGTTGGACAACAATTGATTTAACCTTTGCTGATATTGGTACAACAGTTGTTACTGATCCTACACCATATGCTGCAACGAAATATACAGAAGTTTTAGCTAAGGCTCTTGAACAAATGAAGGGTATCACCAACTATACATTTGATTCTGTTGATACTTCGACATATTCTGCTTCTTCTAGCGAAAACAGTTATGATCAATCAAGAAATTCTTTGAAGAAAAAAGTCCTTCCAACTTCTTCCGCTACTGGTCCTGCTGGTCTTCATGGTCAAGTAACAGAAGATGCTGTGTTACTCAGAAGAAGCACTTATTATTCTGGTGGTTATTTTGATAATCCATATGGTTTATCTTATACAGGATATAAGCAAAATGATGATAATACTTATGATGAATTTGAATATAGCGCATCAAGTAAAGGCCTTGTAGGCAAGAAAAAATATGAAGGAAATATTTCTTCTAAACTTCCTGGATTTAATTTTGCTCCAGAAGTATTCGGTTTCCCTACAGTTACTGAAAATGAATTTGAAAGTACTTATACTTTCACTCTTCGTGATTCTGTTATCAATGCTGCAGTAGCTAAAGAAATTTCAAGCTATAGCAATGCCTCTAGCGCTAGCCAAGATGTTGAAACACAACTTTCTATCACTGTTGATTCTGAAGGAAATCTTTTAAATACTGTTTATCCTTATAACATCAGTGGAAATTATATTGGCTATGTTAAAACAACATATTCAGAAATTGGCACAACTAAATTAGATGAAGATTTATTTGATAACTATTCTCCGCGTGTTTTACCAGAAACATGGGATGAAGTAAGTGCTCGTTATGAAACCGCTTATGGTACTGGCTATACTACAGGAACAGTAGCTGATGCTTTAAATTATTTCTATGGTGCTGATAGTTCGAAGTTCCCTACCCCAAGTCAATTCCGTTCAGCTTTTGGGGATTCAATGTCTGTTTCTAGAGATTTAGATTACACAAAAGATGGTGTTGGATGTTTCTCATTTAATATTACAGCTTCTGAAGATTTGTTAAATGGTGTTCGCCGTTTAACCGATGATAATTTCAATTATCTCATGGATAAATTTGCTGAAGCTAGTGGATATGTTAAATTAACAGATTCAAAACACACACAAACTTCTAATAGCAATAATCGCAATGTTACATTTATGGATAAAGATAGCAAGATTATGATTCGTTTCAATAATATTGGATTTAAGACAATATATGTATATTGCTATCTTCCAGGAACTTGGGAGATTGCCTAAGTTATATTTTTAGGAAATGGCTTTAGCCATTTCCTTTCTAATAAAACAGAAAGGAAAAAATTATGAGAAAAAAAATAAATAAGAAGAAACTTGTTTTACTTTCTTTGCCAATTGTTACGGCTACTTTAGCTCTTGCTTCTTGTAATAATAAGCAACCATCATCTTCTTACACCTCTTCATCTTCTTCTACTTCTAAACCTTCCACCTCTTCTTCAAGCTCCTCTTCCACTTCTTCTTCAGTTTTACCTGATGTTGAAAGTGTTGTAATTACAGGAAGTGGTGAAAATATTGTCTCTCGTAAGCAAAGTTTACAATTAACAGCTACTGTTGTTGGTAGTACTGAAGATAAATCTGTTACTTGGACTTCTTCTAGCGATAAAGTTTTAGTTTCTGCTGATGGCTTAGTTGAAGTCAAAGATGTTCAATTTGCAGATTCAGTAGCAGTTATTACTGCAACAAGTAATGCTGATTCTTCTAAAAAAGCTGAACTTTCCATCACTATTAAAGCATCAGAAATTGTCATTGGAAAAACTGATACTTCTGTAGAGATTAAAGATAGAGAAGTAGCAGATTTTGATTTTAAGACCTTGTTTAGTTTAACAGTAGATGGCGATAGTTTCCCTGTAACTGATGATATGCTTGATTATAGCGATGTCCAAGAAAAAGAAGGATATTACACTGTTTTATGCTCTTATGGTGGACAAAATGCTTTTTTAACTATTCATGTTTCTAAAACAGTCTATGCTGTTACAAGCTCTGTTGAAAATGTCACTTTAAAAGTCAAAGAAGTTGCTGATTATAATTTTAAAGATTTATTTGTCGTTTCTATCGATGGTGAAAAAACTGATATTTCTGATGAAATGGTAACAAGTGATGTTAAAGCTGAAGTCGGAACATATTCTTACACAGTAACTCTTGGTGACACAAGCAAGACTATTGTAGTTGAAGTTATTGAAGATCATGTAATTGATGTTGTTAATAGCTATAAAACTAAAACTATTACTTTGAGTGAAGTTGAAAATTTTGATGCGACAGAATTATTTAGCTTAACAGTTGATGGCGTAGCTAAAAAAGTTACAGCTAATATGATTGATGTTTCTAGTTTAAAAGCTGAAGAAGGAAAATATCTTGTTACTTTAACTTATAAAGAAGATTCTACAGTCGTTACTTTTTCTGTTGAGGTTGTAGTAGTCGCAGATCATGAATTGGCCTTAAGTGGAAAAAATGTAACTATTTATCCAAATTCTGAAAGACTTGATGTAACATCATTATTCTCTTTGAAAATTGATGGCGTTGAACATAATGAATTGATTTCTCTTTTAGATATAACTGGTTCAATTGATTATTCTCGCTTAGGTGAAAATACACTTACTTTAAATTATGGTGGAAAAACTGCAACTGCTGTTGTTACTATTGCTACCGGAGCTCATCTTGAAGTTACAAAAAGTGATGTCATCATCATTAAAAAAGGAACTTCAATGGATGAATATTCATTTAATAATGATGTAATTTTAATTTCTAATGGTCAACGTTTTGTTGTTGCAAATCGTTATATTGATACTTCAAAGGTTGATTTCTCTGCTGCAGGTAGTTATGAAGTTGTAGTCAAAGTTCCTTATACTCAAGGAAGCACTACTGAAGATGTTACTTTGGTTTTGACTTATGTTGTCCGTCAAAATATTTTTGATATCCGTATCAATCAAGAAGTTATTGATGGTACTAAAGATTTAAGCGATAATGATATTTTAAGTGCTATTACTGTTACAGTTAATAATATTAAACAAAGCTTATATACCGATAAAGATCAAGTCACAAATAATTTGACTACCTATGTTGAAATTGATAAATCAAAAGTTGATTTTTCAAAATCTGGAATATATCCTGTTACCTTAAAAGTATATATTGATGGTAAAGACAGCGAGAATCCAACTGAAGTTTTACTTAGTATCAATGTTGTTTCAAATGTTACTCTTTCTGTTGATAATAGCGCTAAAAACTATGTCTTTGAAGGAGATGTCTTTGATCCAACAACTTTGTTTACAATTAAAGAAGGAGAAGAAAGTGTTGTTGTTACCCGCGATATGATCGAAGGTAAGGTCGATGTTTTCACTCCTGGTTGTTATACTTTAAAGCTTATTTATAAAGGCGAACAAATTGAAAAGAATGTGTTTGTAGTTTCAAAAGATTTCCTTGGAACTTATAAGACTAATATGCGTGGTACAACTACTACAGATACATCTGGTGATGATGAAGATGAAGCTACATCAACTACCACAACAATTAATAGAACATTTGTTTTTGATGGAAATGCAAGCGATGACGTGACTTCTATTTCTGCTGTTGATGAAAATACTCTATTGATCAGATACTTATCTAATGATTTCTATTTCACACAAGAAAATGGTATTGCTGTTCTTCTTCCAGTCAATAGATTGAATATGAAGTTCAATGAAAACAATAGACAATATATCTTTGCCAAAACGGATGTTTATACACTCCTTGGAAAATTGACATTCAACACATCTTCTGAGTATGTCGTTGATAATTCTTCTCCTTGTACATCAATCGATGTTTTAGTTTTAAGAAATGCAGCTGGAGAAAAAGTTTATTATGGTTTAGTTACTGAACTTGCTGAACATACTTCTGCTGATTTCTATTATAGACATTCTTTCGGCAAGGTAACATTCTCTGAAGACTTCGACTTGTCTGTCGGATCTAAAGGAACTGTTAAAGTCAATGATTACAGCATGTATGTTGTGATGAATGATGCGGTTACCGGTAAAAGAACTGATAAAGAAACTACAACTAAAAAATATACTGGAACTTATCAAGGAACAGTAGATAATAAACAAGCTAGCTTAGAAATTACAGCTTCTAATGGTGTATCTTTATATGTTGATGGAAAAGAAGTTGCTGATCTTTCTATAAGTAATATTAATTCTTTAAAATTTGGCGGTTATGATTATGTAAATGATAAGCTATTCATCTATGATACTAACAATTATGAATTTGCTTATAAGATTAATTTAAATACTGCTGATAATACATTTACAGTCGATGAAAAAGATGGATATCAAGGATTATTTGTCAAAGATAATTTAAAGGTTTTCTTAGATGGATATGGAACAGGTATTGTAAAAGCTTCCTCTTCTTATGCAGATGCAGTAAATATTAATTATGTTTATAAATCTGGTTTGATTGAAGTAACTTATGTCAATGTCCGTCCTTCATTTAAATATGGTTCTAGAATGAGCTTATTCATGGATTCATATAAAAATAGTGTTGTTATTGCTGATTCTGATTATTTACCATATGTAAAAATGGAACTTGAATCTCAATATGTCAGCCAAGGTGCTAAAGTTTCAATAAGCGATTATGAAATCAATATGCTTCCAATTAAAGAAGATGCTATTGATGAATTGATCTCTAAGTTTACTATCACAACAGCTGAAGGTACAGTTAAAAATGTCGATGATTATCTTGATTACTCTTTGGTTGATTTCACAAAGGCAGGTTTCTATCTTGTCAGCTTGACAATGGATATCAATGGAAATCCAGTTGTTAAGTATTATACTTTTGAAGTATTAGCACCACTTTATGAGAACAATCCAGTTGTTGGTGAATATATCAATGCTTCAAGTTCTAGCTATACACTTAGTATTGATAAATTTGGTACAGCTAATTTTAAATATAGTTCGAGTTCATATACCGGAAAAGTTAATATCAATGCTGATTATACTTTTGAAACTGTTTTAACAAAAGTTGGTGGAACAGCTACTGTTACTGTTTCAGGAAGCATGACAGTTGAAGGTGCTTTAGTTATTAAATTATCTGGTGATAAATCACACGATCAAAGATTGTACTTAGATCAAAATGCTGTAACTACAGGAAATAGTCGTACAACTATTATTAAATCCTTTACAAGAAATGGTGTTACAACATACATTTATTGCACATCAGAAACTGATTTAGGTGAAATTGCGGAAGTTAAATTCTTAAATGATAAAACTACATTAGAAAAAGGTGCAATTCTTGAAGTTACTTCTGCTAACCATCATGCTATTGCTAGAGTTGAAAATCTAGGTAATAACTATAGCGGTTTAACCATTGCTGGAGATGAAAGAGGTTCATATTCTAATGGTAATGATAGTTTGACATTGGATGGTTTCGGCTTAACATCTTCAACAAGAGGTGTTGCTACTCTCGGTAGTACTTCTTATGATTATTATGTTTCTACAACTGGTTCTAACCTTATTGTTTTATGCAATAGTGGTACTTCAACTGTCAGTGGATATGTTGTTATTGATAAAGAAGCAAATACTTATACTTCTTTAGAAAAGAAATTTGAAAGTCTCGCATATGGTAAGGTTTCTTATTCTAGTGTTGATACCAGTACAACCAGCGATCATTATTTAAGTATTGATGAATATGGTGTTGGTACCTATTACTATGGCAGCACTAAATATGTCGGAAATATAACATCTGTTGATGCTTTAGGAAATATGGTCTTTGAAGGAAGATATGTTTCTTATAGCACTAAAAAGACAATTACTGTTACTTTGACTAAATTAGGAGAATACATCTATCAAACTTCAGTTGTTACTGTGAGTGGAACATCTACCTCTTCTCCAGTTACAAGCTATATCATTCCAACATCTGCTAAGCGTGAAAGTTATTTAGGATATGAAAATGCTAATTATTTAACTCATTATGTTTTAAATGGTAAAGATATTTTCTTGTTCTTTAAGACTTCATCTGCTTCTCCATTAGCTTGTAAAGTTACATTATTAAATGATCTTCTTTATACTGAAAAAGGCGCTTTGATCAAAGTTACAAACTTAGATGAAAGTGAAGTATATATCAGTAAAGCGATGATTACTAAATCAACTTCTAATACAAGAATAGGTTATTTGCCAGCAAGTGCTTTGGCTGGAACTTATACTTGTGGTGATACTACATTTACAATTGATGGATTTGCTAGTATCAAAGCGAATACAACAGGTGTAATTACCATGAATGATGTTGTTGGAACTTATGAGATGATAACTGAAAAAGTAATTAGAGCTACAGTTGGTGAAAATACATATGTTTATACATTGGAAAGCAATAATGTTGCTACTGCTGTTTCTGATACAAGTTATCAAGGAACACTTCTTGGAACCTTCTCTTGGTTATCAAGCAGTAGTGCTGTTCATGCCTTCACTGTTGATAAATATGGAATTATCAAATGTGAAATAGGTTCTGCCACTTATATCGGTATGTTGCCAAGTGGATATTCTGAGGGTGAATTAACTGTTACATTAACTGAAGTTGGTAGTGCTTATGGTTCTACAAAGAAACTCGTTGTTGATATATTAAGCGATGATATTTTGACTATCAATGAAGGCTCTAGTTCCTACTTTTATATCAAAGAAGGAACAACTGGAAAGCTTTATGCTAATGTTTCTTCTTCTAGTACTATCATTTATGAAGTTACAAAAGGCTCGGATAAATTCTACTTATATGCTCCAAGTGATGGAAAAGTAACTTCTGCTATCTCTACTCTTGTCAAGCAAAGTGATTCTAAAGTTGAATTAGGTGAAGTTGGAGCTATATTTGCGATAAATTATGGAAAGGAATCTTTAGTTTTTAAATTAGCTTCTGCTGGAAAACTTGTTGTTGCTAATATGGATGAAAGAAAGACTTTGACAAATTCTGAAGGCAAAACATTGTTTGTTGATGGCTTTACAACTAGTGAAACTTCTCGTGGAAATGCAACATTAGATGGTGAAAGTTATACTTATTACTTCAATCCTTTCTATGAAAATGTCATCACATTATATGAAGGAAATGATCCAACATATTATGTTTCTGTTAATGGTGATAAATATGAATTGATCGGTGCTACAATTGATCAAGAAAAATTTGCTGCTGGAACATATTATTCAGCTAATTCCACTTCTACAACAAATGTTATTGTTATCAATGAATATGGCTTTGGTAAACTCAATGGTGCTACAGGTCGCTTTGTTGTCGACCCTGATGATGCAACTGGTTCAACATTGATCTTTACTGGTAAAACAAATGTCAATTATTCATTTAAAACAACAAAGATTACTATAGTTGCTGATGGTGTATATGCCCTTTCTGGTGAAAATAAAGGATATTACTATAATGGTACAGAAGCTGTTATGGCTGGTAAGAGTTGGAAAGATTTGGTCTTTAAGATTACAACTTATAAAGGCGAAGTAGTCTATGTTCTTTCTAAATCAAATAGCTATAATCCAACTGATTTAATCGGTGTTGTCACTGTTACTGGTGACTTTAATGTTGTCGGTGGTATCTTTACTGTTAAAGTTGGTGAAGGACAAACATTAAGTGATGGCAAAGCGACAAGCTTTACTGCTAAATTTAATCGTTCTCATGGTTATGATGGTTATGTTTTAGGCGATGGTTATGATGGAACTTATACTAATGGTTCATCTTCGATTATCTTAAATGGCTTTGGTGGTGCAAATGTCAATGGTAAAGAAGGAACATATGTTATAAGTGGTACAACTTTAACTATTACTATCGATAGTACTGAATATGTTTATACCATCGATAAAGAAAATAAAACCTATGAAGATGAAGAAATAGAAGAAGGCGATGTCCTTGCTGGTAAAACCTATGTCGGTGAGTATAACGCTGTTGATTGGGATACTTATGATGAGTTGCCTGCGACAGTAACCTTAGCTTTTGATGGCAAAGGCAATGTTAAAATGACATTTGTTTGTCCAACTTATGAAGGAAACTATCATCCAGAATATCTTGGCACTGGCACTTATGTAATCGATAACAATGAAATTACTATTAAAAGTGGAACAGCTACAATTGTTCTTTCGATGAATTCAGATGGAACTCTCTCTTGTTCTGAAGCTACTTATGAAGATGAGTATGCCTTCGGTAATTTTGCAAGAGGAGAAGTAGATTTCGAATTGCAATAATAAAAATTAGAGGATGAATAGAAACCGAAGTCAGGTTTCCATCCTCTTTTTTGATGTTATAAATTCTTATACATAGTATTTATAAAAACAGATAAACTAAGGGAAAGTATGATAAAATGTAGGATGCTGGAGGTGAAGGATGAACGATAAAATAATAATTAGAGGTGCTAGGGTTAATAACTTAAAAAATGTAAGCTTGACAATCCCAAAGGATAAACTTGTTGTATTTACTGGAGTTTCTGGTTCAGGAAAATCCACTTTAGCTTTTGATACAATTTACGCTGAAGGTCAAAGAAGATATGTAGAATCTTTATCTTCCTATGCTCGTATGTTTTTAGGAAATACAGAAAAACCTGATGTTGATTCTATCGATGGTTTATCACCTTCTATTGCTATCGATCAAAAAACTGTTTCAAATAATCCGCGTTCTACTGTTGGTACTGTAACAGAAATTTATGATTATCTCCGTCTTTTGTATGCTAGAATTGGTGTAGCATATTGTCCTACTCATCATCTTCCTATCAAAGGACTTTCTTTGAGTCAAATGGCGAATAAAGTTTTATCTTTTCCTAAAGGAACTTCTATTTATATTATGGCTCCTATCATCCGCAATGAAAAAGGTACTCATTTTGATACCTTAAAAAAATATATTGACTTGGGCTTAAGAAGAATAAAAATTGATAAAAATACGATTCAAAAATATACTGTTCCTCCACTTCTAGAAAAAAATCAAAAACACACTATTTCTATTGCTATCGACCATATTATTTTAGGCGATGATGAAGAAAAAGAAGAATTGAGCAGAATTAATGATTCTTTAAGAGTTGCTTTAAATAATGCTAATGGTTATGTAGAAATTGTTCCTGAAAATGAAAAAGGAATACTTTTAAGTGAACATCAAAGCTGCCCAGAGTGCGGATTTACTACTCCAACTTTAGAGCCTCGTTTATTCTCATTTAACAATCCTTTAGGATGTTGCAGTGAGTGCAATGGCTTAGGTGTTAAAATCGAAGCTGATCCTGATTTAATTATTCCTGATCCTTCTTTATCAATAAATGATGGTGCTATTCCTTTCATTTATAAGAAAAATGATTCAGCAATGGAAGTGGCTGACTTTGATATACTTTGTGAAAAGTATGGCATCGATAAGGATGTTCCAGTAAATCAGTTAACTTCAAAACAGATAAATGCCATTTTATATGGACCTGAAGAAGATATAGATTATTTCTTTAAAACAAAAACAGGATCATCTTTGCATCGTGTTATCAATGAAGGTGTAAAAACAAAAATAGATAGATTATATTTGAGCACAAATTCAACATGGATGAAAAAATATTACCATGGATTTATGTCTGAAAAAACATGTACAAAATGTCATGGAGCGAGATTAAATGAACAGGTTTTAGCTGTTAGAATTGGTGGATTAAATATTGATGAAATATGCCATTTGTCATTTAGAAAAATGTTGGATTTTTTAAACAATTTAAGTTTGACACCTAATGAACAAAAAATATCTGAATTAGTTATTAAAGAGATAAAAAATCGTTTGAATTTCCTTATTAATGTCGGACTTGATTATTTGACATTAGCTCGTTCTGCTTCGACATTATCTGGTGGTGAAGCGCAAAGAATACGTTTGGCTACACAAATTGGTAGCAAATTATCTGGAGTATTATATGTACTAGATGAACCTTCAATAGGTCTTCATCAAAGGGATAATGATCGTTTGATTCAAACATTAAAAGATATGCGAGATTTAGGCAATTCAATGCTTGTAGTTGAGCATGATGAAGATACTATTAGAGCAGCTGACTTTATAGTAGATGTTGGTCCTAATGCTGGTGATCAAGGTGGAGAAATCGTTGGAACTGGGTCAGTGCAAGACATTATCAATTCACCAAGATCAATATCTGGCCTTTATTTATCAGGAAAAGAAAAAATAGAAATACCAGACATTAGAAGACCAGGATATCAAAAGATGACTATTGTCAATGCAAGATGTCATAATTTAAAAAATGTTACTGTTTCTATTCCTACTGGAGCTTTTACTTGTGTTACCGGCGTTTCTGGATCTGGTAAATCTTCTTTAATAACTGAAGTTTTATATAAAAAAGTTCGACAAGAATTAGGCCTTTCAGTTTCTGATATCGGCGAATGTGATGAAGTTAAAGGACTTAAACACATAGATAAAGTAATTAATATTTCTCAAGATCCTATTGGACAAAACTCACGAAGCAATCCGGCAACATATATTAAAGTTTTTGATGATATCAGAACTTTATTCGCTTCGACACGTGAAGCAAAAATGCATGGATTTGATTCTTCATATTTTTCTTTTAATTTAAATAAAGGTCGTTGCGAAGCTTGTCAAGGTGAAGGTGTTAAACGTATTTCAATGTCTTTTTTACCTGATGTTTATGTTGAATGTGAAGTTTGCCATGGAAAGCGTTATAGCGAAGATGTATTGGAAGTTACATATAAAGATAAAAATATCTTTGATATTTTGGACATGAGAGTTGATGAGGCCTTATCGTTTTTCTCTAATATCCCTAGCATAGCTAAAAAATTACAAACTTTGCATAATGTTGGATTAGGGTATATTAAACTTGGACAAAGTAGTACTACACTTTCTGGCGGTGAAGCTCAAAGAATTAAGCTTGCCTATGAACTTCAAAGATCAGCTACAGGAAATACTTTGTATATTATGGATGAACCGACAACAGGATTGCATATTGATGATATTAAAAAGTTGATGAATGTTATTCAACAAATCGTCAATGCGGGAAATACAGTTGTTGTAATAGAACACAACCTTGATCTTATTAAGTGTGCTGACTATATTGTTGATTTGGGGCCTGAAGGTGGTGAAAATGGTGGACAAGTTGTTGCTACTGGCACCCCTGAAGAAGTGGCTGAAAATCCAAATTCTTACACAGGACAATATTTAAAAAAGATGTTGGCTAGAAATTAAATAATCGCTATAAAAAAATACCCAGTGGAATAAACATTTGATAAAATGCTTATTCACTGGGTTTTATTATGTTACTATTTTGATAGTAAAGTTTTATATTTTTCTACTTTCATGACAGCAAAAGTAAATTATTTGATTTTGTTTTGCGAGATTTTGCAATACTTTTTTTGCAATTTGCAAGTTATCTTTATCAAGATAGACAAAAGGATCATCGAGAATAATTGATGGTTTCTCTTTTTTATACATGTTGTCAATTAAGGCGAATCTTAAAGAAACTTCAAGAATTGATAAAAGACCTTGAGATAAATGTTGATAACTTTTTAATTCACCTTGGATATCAAATGATATATTCAAATTGAAATCCATTGAAGTTCCCTTCTTTAAAATTGAATCAAAATCTTGAATATAGGTAGTATATGAAGAGTATATAGGAGTAATGAAACGATTTTTTAAATTGTTTTCTGCAGTTGTAAAAAAGAATATTGTTTTTTCAATTATCTCAATACGATGTTTGATATTTTGAATTTTATTATGTGTATCTTGAATTGTATTTTTAATATCTGGAAGAGTTAGTAATTCATTTTCGTTTTCTGTGATTGCTTTTTCTAAATTTTTAATTTTCAATAAAATAGCATCTTTTTCCAAGTCTAATTTTT
>ENA-ORND01001018-ORND01001018.1-human-gut-metagenome-genome-assembly--contig:-NODE-1018-length-20866-cov-69.224785_pt1 | contig 20866 bp, 16 predicted proteins | sample MGYA00242111_ERZ509014 | MGnify/ENA primary metagenome ERZ509014 (study PRJEB26280, sample SAMEA2338694) | human gut metagenome | biome: human gut; feature: human-associated habitat; material: faeces... | reverse complement strand
CAACTCTACGACACCCTATATAAAAAAGAGACCAACCCTTTTTGGGTCAGCCTCTGTTTTTCTGCGTTGTTCGGCTATATTTGCAGCGATGCCATTGTGCAACAACACTAAAATTTCATTTAAAGTAGAACTCTAATACGTACTTATACTATGAACGTCCACAGAATCAGCAGAACACTCATACGCTTGGGCGCAGCCATCACCGCTGCAGCATTACTGATACCGGGATGCCGCAAAAACGAAAAGAATGACCTCACGGTAACCGAAATCATAATCGTTGACCCGAACAGCAGATATCTGGACATGACGCAGGGCGACGGCGCCTTGATCCAGTACGATGTAGTACCTTCAGAAGCACTCACCACGGCTGTACTCGAATGGAGCAGTGACAATGAGAGCGTGGCGACCGTAATGAACGGATATGTCTCGGCCTATGCGCCGGGCAATGCCACCATCACTGCCAAATGTGGAAACGCTGAAGCGACTGTCACCGTCTCGGTGAAGCCTGTTCCGGTAACATCCTTTACCGTGCCGGAAACATTGTTCCTGTACACGGGATATGAAACCGTATTGGAAATGACCATTGAGCCGGAAAAGGCCAATGCTGCGTCTCTTGACTGGGAATACGATTCGGAATATCTGTCAATGTCTTTCAATGAAGGGAAGGCAGTATTTACCGGTCTGAAAAAAGGCAATACGACTATAACCATCAAATCTGAGAAAGCCGGCACCAAAACTGTCCAGGTCTCCATCAGGGATATAGAGTCCCGCCTGATTGTCGGTTATAATAAGCGCACCGCCGGTAGTTATAAGACCATCATACTGAAGGATGGAGATGAAGTCATCTGGGACCAAATCTATCCTTCTAACGATTCGTACGATCCGGCTTATTATCCTGATATTACTGTCCTTGTCGGACCGGACATCAGCATATCCAACAATGTTTCCATTTCCTGCTCAAATGAGTCCATCTGCAAGGAGTTCCGGCCTCTGGCTATAGGGACCACTGACAAGCGTGCGGCTTATACAATGTACAACGGCGACGGCTTCGGCACTGCGGACGTAACGGTCACTGCATACGACCAAAAGTTCGATACGGAGAGGAAATTACAGTTCAAATTGACAAGAGAGGCTAAAGGATTCCCTGGCGAACTGATTGTGCGCGGACCGAAATCTACTACTATAAGAAACGGCGACACCTACAGAATGGACAAGAACACCAGCGCGTATTTCTACGTGGATGACGGATATCAGGTCAAGTGGAGTGTCGAGAGCGGAAATGCCCTCACGTTGAAGCATTCTGGAGATGTGTATTGGTCACAATATGCAAAAGCGACGACCGCTGACAAGACCGGCCCGGTTACAATAAAAGTGACGGACCAGACAGGCAAGTCAATGTCATTTACGATCAATGTGACGGAGCAGGTTTTCCCTGACGATATCTATGTGATGTACGAGGACGGCACGCGGCTCAAAGATGGTGATGAATTGCTTATCGGTCATGACTATAATTTAAAGCTCTCGAATTCCGATTATATCAGCAAATGGACAGTTGAAGATGCAAAGTACTCTGGTTTATGGGATCAGGAATACTATAATTCTATTACTTATCGCCCTAAAGAGTACAGCTATTCTGGTTCTTCCAAACTTACAGTTACAGACAAATCCGGCTTGAAGAAATTAGAATATAACTTGAAGCACAAGTATTCTTTGGAAGACTGTCTGTTCTCAATATCTGATAAGGGGCCTAATAGTATGACGGATGGCGTATCTGCGACAAATTATATTCCGTGGACAGGAACATCCACCAATAATGAGATAATCCTCTATCTGTATTACTCCGATGGTAAAAGCACTATAAAGGTTAATCCTTGGCAGCTTTCCGGTGCAGACCAGAACATGAATTCCGGTCGTCTGAAAATAGATATTGAGTATCTGAGCAATGGTTCTGCCCTCAGACAGAATAATAGGGTGGTGTTTCAGCAATATTATTATTACTACAAATTGACTTGGAAAACAGCTGCCGGGGCATTCAATATCAGATTCACTGATGGCAATATCGTCAGAAAAGTTCCGTTCTACAGTACGATTGATGTGAAAAATCTAAAGGATTATGCCTTTTTCGAATACTTCAGCGGCAGTAGTGCCGGCAGTCTTATGAAAAATGGAGAGCCGTCGATTCTTTGTGCGTACACAAATAAAGCTAACTACAATATCATGTTCGCTCACACCTCTAATCTGACGAAGGATGCCGACGGAGATTGGGTTTTCAATGCTGGTCTGCGTGACTTGGCTTACTCGACAGAGACAATGGGCGATGTTGTGGCTATCGAATCCATATGTTACCCGCCATGGTCGTCAATATATAATTATTTGATTTTTCATGGAATAACTGGTAAAGAGGTCGCGAATAGCATTGCGTATAAATGTTTCAATGTTAAAAGCACAGAAAAGCCTTTCTATCTTTATTTCAAATTTAAAGGAGCTACTGATTCTTATGGCAACACGTGGCCGCACGATAAATATAATTCACAACGTCGTATCCTCTGGTACCTTTAGGTTGAGGTTTCCCGCCCACGCTGGTGCACAAAGATAAACAGAGCAAAGCCGAGCTGTCCAGTCCCGAAAAAGTTTACTAATGTTGGGCACCTTGTGCACCGCGTAAATCGCTAATTATCACTACTTTAGGTATTTTCAGAGTTGGTATTTTCACAACTCTGAAAATACCTAAACAACTATCACTCAGTAACTTACAGGCTGCGCTTAGTGTATCGTCCTGAACTCCAGGTGTGTACGGCAACAAGAAGCCCCTGTGAGGACCAGGCCCTCCTGCTTCGCAGGCACCGCCCTCTAGTGCCGAGGGCGGCAAGTCCCCACAGGGGCAACCTTGTTGCCTGATACAATGGCTTCGGTTATCTATATTTAATTTAGTGCAGCTGGCCGTCTAACGGAATTCTTTAGGGAACCAAGGCATCATCAGATGCCGGGCCGGAGTTGGCGGGCAGTGACGGCCAAGCGGCGATGGAAAGCCCGTAGGCCCTGATCGCCCCCTTGAAAAGGGGGTCGGGGGGATTGAGACAGGCATCCTCAGATGCCGGCCGAAGAACAACGAAGCGGTGGCCATGCGCTCTAGTGCGCACGAAGGCCTGATGTGCCCCCTTGAAAAGGGGGTTAGGGGGATTGAGACAAGCGGGTCCGGGTATTTGCGAGAGCAAATACGTGGAGGACGCAAAGGCCGCGCGGAGCGTCAGGGTTTGGGACAGAGTCCCATTGAAAAAAACCAGGCGCCTCGGAAGAAGAAAAAGAATTTTCTTCTTCTCTCAGCTTTCACTATATTTCCCGCCTGACGGCGGCTAATATAGGATGCGCTTCGGAAAAGGAAAATGAGATTTTCCTTTTCTCTCAGCTTTCACTATATTTGTAAGTTAGCGCAAAAGTGGGCGCATACGGTATGGTCATTGATGATGACGATACGGACAAAAAACAGAGAACGCATGAAACTGAATATAACAGCACTGACAGTCAAATCATTAGCGGCAGCACTGGTCGCATTGACATTGACAGTGGCAGCCTCGGGCCAGCCTCGGGCCGCAAAAGCAGAAGGCAGAATGTCCGCGCAAAAAGTGGAATCCATAAGCAACAGCCTCCTGATAGATGCTGTGCAGAAGTACGAAGACGGCGACTATGCCGGCGCAAAGACCATCCTGACAGCGATCTTGAGCAAGGAGCCGGGCAATGACGCAGCCTGGTACTATAGGGCGATGTGCAATGTGCGCCTGAAAGACGGAGCCGCTTCAGAACACGATTTCAAGGAAGCAGTTCGCATCGACTCCACCAACTACTGGTACCGCTATATGCTTGCAGGCCTGTACGGCATGACTGGGCGTAAAGACCTCACTATCAGCATGTACGAGTCATTGCTGAAAGACTTTCCGAAACGGAGCGAACTCTATTACGGACTTGCGAACCTGTATCTGGACCAACATCAGGACGACAAGGCGCTCGAAACTATCAACGACATCGAGACCCAGTTCGGCAAAAGCGACGCTACCGTCATGACCAAGGTCAATATTCTCCGCGGACAGGACAAGCCGGAAGAGGTGTACAAGACTCTGCATGACTACAACGAGGAGTATTCGTCCCCTCAGATCGCCACGATGCTGGGCGACTATGAAATCTCCATGTACAATGACTCCTCGGCCATCGCCTACTATGACGAGGCACTCAGCATTGACAAGAACTACTCCCCCGCCCTGCTCGGAAAGGCGGAAGCCTACAGAATGACGAGAAAGTATCCTGAATACTTCATGTGCCTGAACACATTGATGGGAGACCGGGAGGCATCTCCTGAGGGGAAAGCGAATTATATACAGGCTGTACTGAAGCAGTCGGATCCGCGATTTGTCAAGTCGTTCCAGAGCCAGTTCGATTCGACATTGACCATCGCGGTAAACACTCATCCGAAGGACACTTCGATCCTGCAGGCCGCGGGACTGTACTATCTGGCTACGGAAAGGCAGAGCCGCTCGGCAGAGATATTCAAGAGCATCGCGAAGGACAATCCGGACAATCTGGAAGCGACCGCCTACTATATCCAGGTGCTCATTTATATGAAGGATTGGCAGAAAGTGGTGGACGAGAGCGACTCCGCATTGGTCAGATTCCCTGATGAAATAGGGTTTCTGGAGATGGCCAATGCCGGGGAATACAATCTCAAGAACTATGACAAGGTCATCCGCAACTGCCGCACGATGATCGACAAGGCGCCGGGAGACAGTGCTACTACGGTGGCCGCATTGAGCACGATGGGCGACATGTATCACCAGCTTGGGGATATGAAGAGCGCGTTCAAGGCTTATGACATGGTCCTGAAAATCGCTCCGGACTATATTCCGGTCCTCAACAACTATGCGTATTACCTTTCTGTGGAGAAGAAGAAGCTCAAGAAGGCATACGCCATGAGCAAGAAGACTGTGGAGGCGGAGCCGGACAATGCCACGTACCTCGACACGTTCGGCTGGATTCTCTACCTGCAGGGTAAAGCATTGGAAGCCAAGCCTTTCTTCAAGCATGCCATGCTTTACGGAGGGAAAGAGAGCGCAACCATCCTCAACCATTATGCGACCGTATTGGAAGCCTTGGGTGAGAGCGATCTCGCAAAAGTATATAGGCAGCAGGCCAAGAACAAGGAGGCGCAAGGACTCGAATAGCATATGAAAAGACTGGTTATCAGCATATTGACATTGGCAATGGCAGTTCTGTGCGCTTATGATGCGGCAGGACAGGATACCCGTGCACAGGAGTCGCGCAAGGCCAGGCTGGAACGGGAAATCGCCGTCATTGACAAGCAGCTCAAGGACAATGCCGCGAAGAGTTCTGATGCTATGGCTACGCTGAATCTCGTCAGAAAGAAAGTGGCTGACAGAAAGGAACTTGTAGCTGAGAGCGACAAGGAAATCGCGACATTGAACTCAAGAATAAGGGCCAAGCAGCAGAGCGCGGACAAGGTGCAGGAGAGACTTGACACGCTTACCTTATATTATGAGAAACTCGTCCGGAACGCATACAGGAACCGTGATTCGAAGGTATGGTACATGTATATCTTGGCCAGTGAGAATATCGGGCAGGCATTCAGGAGGGCGAATTATCTGAGGAACTTGTCCACAGAAATGAACAGGCAGGGAGAAAAAATCATTGACACGAAAGCGGAACTTCAGCGTCAGATGGATTCTCTCAATGTGCTGAAAGCCGAGGCGGAGGTGCTGCGCGCGAAACGCACTTCTGAGGTCAATGCTCTTCAGAAGGAGGAGGCGCAGTCTGCTACGCTTGTGAATAATCTCCAGCGGAACAGGTCCAGGTACCAGAAGGATCTGGCAGCGAAAAAACGGCAGGTGGATGCTCTGAACAGGGAAATAGCGAGGATAATCGCTGCTGCAGTAAGCGGCAAGGGCGGCAAGACTGCTGCCAAGAAGCCGGTGGACATAAAGCTGGATGCTGAGTTCGCCAAGAACAAGGGCAAGCTGCCATGGCCGGCCGAGGGTCCTGTGACAGACCATTTCGGTCAGCATTACCACCCTGTATTCAAGTCTGTAAAGCTTCCTTTCAACAACGGAATAACCATATCATTGTCCAAAGGCGAGCCGATAAAGGCCGTGTTCGACGGTGTGGTGAAACAGATAGTGGTCATGCCCGGCTACAACAAATGTGTTCTGATCCAGCACGGAAACTGGTTCTCGTTCTACTGCAAGCTCGGTTCGACGTCTGTCAAGCCGGGGGACAAGGTGAAGACTGGCCAGGTTATAGGTACGGTGGACACCATAGACGGGATGAATCTGCTGCATTTCCAGATCTGGAAAGGAACTTCGCCTCAGAATCCGGAACTTTGGCTAAGATGATTTTTCCGATGCAACATTCCGGACACAAATTGCATCATTATTATTGGACTATTTACTGAGAGGCCCTGGATATGGGAAATCCCGTATATCATGAATACATAGAAGGCTGCAGAAAGGGTGACAGGACCGCACAGAGAAAAATGTACGAGGCTCTGGCGCCTAAGATGTTCGCTGTTTGCATCAGGTATATGGGCAACAAAGGTGAAGCGGAAGACATTCTTCAGGAAGGATTTGTCACGCTTTTCACCAAAATCGACTCCTACTCTGATTCAGGTGCTTTCGAAGGATGGGCCAGACGGATCTTTGTCAATACTGCACTTATGTCCCTGAGGAAAAAGGAAACGCTCAAGATGAGCGACGACCTGGAAACCGCTTGGAATGTCAGCAGCGACATGCCGTCGCAGGTCCACGAAATGGGATATAAGGAACTGATGCAGATGGTGGCATCTCTGCCTACGGGATACAGGACGATATTCAACATGTACGTAATCGAGGGCTTTTCCCACGATGAAATAGCCAAGGCGCTGAATATCAGTCCGGCCACTTCCCGTTCGCAGCTACAGAGAGCCAGAATGCTGCTGCAGGACAAGATAAAAAAGAATGAAGATGCAAGACACGAATAAAAGTTTCGATGAAGCGATAAGGTCAATGCTGGAAAATGTGGAGGAAGAGGTTCCTTCGCATATTCTGGATGACGTGTTCTCTTCTCTCGACAACATAAAGCCGAAAAAGAAGGTGCTCCCGCCGGTATTCTGGCTGAGAGCGGGAATGGCTTCGGTTGCAGCTGCCGCCGCAGTCGCCCTGTGTGTTGTACTCTGGCCGGACGGTCATGAGACCCAGGCACCTGAAAGATATGCTGATGTACAGGTGATGGAGCCGTCCGAGACACCTCAGGAAGAGACTTTGCTGTCGGATGTACTGAAGGAATCAGAGACGAAGCCAGACACGAAAGCAAGCGTTCAGAAACAGAAATCTACGGTTAGGCCGCAATTCCAAACCAACAATAATATATTACCTGAACAGATAACCGGAGAGGCCGATGAGGAAACCTCACTGGAAGAGACATCTGTTCACCAGCCTGAGACAGCGGATGCTCAGGAGAGCAATTCCGATACGCAGATACAGATTGCTGACGATCAGAGAATTGCATCACACAAATCCTCTAATAGTAATACTGAAGAAGCCTCCGAGACGGGCGACGAATGGGCCGCATATGACGAAACCGACTCGGAGCGGAGTACAGGAGTATCCTTTCTCATCGGTGGAAACATTGCCAGCAACGGCAGCGCCAAAGGATTGAGCAACCCTGGCGGTTTCCGCGCACCTGCCGGCATTCTTCAGGACGCTACCTACATCGAACAGACAAGCAAGAACTCATCATATTCCATCCCGGTATCTCTCGGATTCACAACCAGACTGAATCTCGGCAAGAAATGGTCGATCGGCTCGGGACTGAACTGGACAATGCTCCAGAGGACATTCTCAGGATCTTATGTCAATATAAAGAACGGCAAGATAACAACTACTGATTCTGACATCAGACATACTATACACTACGTGGGCATCCCTCTCAACGGATACTATGACATCATCGAAAGTCCTAGGCTCAGATTCTACGCCTATGCCGGAGGTGAGGCGGAAAAAGCCCTGGCAAACATCTACAGGGTAAAGAAAGCGCAAGGTAATCTCAGCTACACGGAAAAGGTGAAGGGTGTGCAATGGTCTGTCGGAGCAGGTATCGGTGTCGAGTTCCTGATTGCCGACCAGATCGGTATCTATCTGAATCCTGGAGTGCGGTATTATTTCGACTGCGGACAGCCTGTAAGCATCAGGACACAGCAGCCTCTGATGATGAACTTCGAAATAGGTTTGAGGGTGGGCATCTAAGAATGCCGCGCATCATTTAAAACAAATTTTAAATTTAAAAATCGTAAAATTGTGGTATAAATCTCTGATGCTTGGTGAAAGCATTCAGAGATTTGATTTTTTATGGCTTACTTGCGCAAAAAATTCAAAGCCAATGAAGAAGTCATTGATTATCACAGGTCTGCTGTTGCTGGCAGGATGCAGCTTGTTCGATTCGGAAGACCTGATTTTAAGAAAACGAAGGGACGAGACCGGCAGTTGGATGGGTAGCGGGCCGAAAAAGGAGCGGAATCACGATGAACTGATACCGGGTGATACTACGGTATATGTTTCCGCTGTGGAATTTCCTAAAGATTACTGCTGGCAGAAGGATTCTGTGGGAGAAAACAGGCCATTTTCTTTGGTTCTGTACCGGAATTTCAAGAAAGTGCTTTCGGTCAGGGGCGGAGGCATCGTCAGCAGCGACCCGGACATGCACTGGATCATAGGCGGCCATCTGTACGCAGAGTATTCGACCGGCACGGAAACCATTGTCTCCATCGACGGAAAAGAAAAAGTAAGGTATGAGGGGCGTGAAATGATACGTGGTCTTCTCGACAGAGAGGACGGGTTCTACACATTGGGACAGAGCCGCAGCGGCACGGGATTGACCTTCAGAAGAAACGGGGAAATCATCTTCTCCGATGAGGAGGGCATTGTCCTCGGCGACATGTCCAATCCGTGCTGCCGAAGCGGTGGCCTGTATGAACTGGATGACGGGGTACCTGCGTTCTGCTACCATGTACCGGGGCAGTCCATTCTCCTGAAGAAGGAAAGCCTATATCTGGTAAAAAACGGTATCCCGAGCCGGGTAGAACTAGATGGTACCGTAGCCAATGTACTGGACGCCAGGGTATTGAACGACAATATGTGCCTTGTCTATTCGTATGGAGGAGGCATCGCGCTGTTCGACGGAGGCAATACAAGGATGCCAGGCATCGGCAAGAGCTATGTAAGTTCCGACTTGTGTCTGAGATGGTCAGGGAAGAGTGTCTTTGCAAAAATGAACTATTCCATAAACGGATGGAACAGCATTCTGTCCACGATGTGGAACGTCAGAGGCGAAAGTATCACACACGGTACTGGACTGATCTACGACTATTACTTCAGCGATGACGGAATCGCCTATGTATATACGGATATGGCAGACCTCTGTTACAGATTCATCAGCACAGACGGTTCTTCAAAGGAGTGCAATTCCGGGAACAAATACTGTTTTATGGGGAGCAACTGCGCCTGCCTCTGCGGGGACACCTTCTATATGGGACTGACGCCTGCATACAGGGACTTTCCGCCTGTGGTCTATATCGACAACAGACCCAAAATCATGCAGATCAATGGATACATAACTGGCGTAAGCGCGATCGTCAATCCTCCCAGCTGATGACTCTGGATTCGTCCGGCAAGACTGTAATGGTCACTTTCAATGTCTCTTCAGGGAGAATCTGCTCGATGTTCTCAGGCCACTCGATGAGGCAGAGGGAGCCGCTGTCCAGATAATCGTAAAGCCCGATATCGAAGGCTTCCTCAACTCTTGTAATACGATAGAAATCAAAGTGATATATCGAATCACCACCGGATGTCCTGTATTCATTGACAATGGAGAATGTCGGAGAGCTTACGGCGTCTTCACTGACACCGAGCCTGTGGCACAATGCTGTGGTGAACGTGGTCTTGCCTGCACCCATCGGTGCATAGAAGGCGATGATGGTATGACCTGCAGTTTCCTTCAGGAACTGTTCCGCAGCCTGTCCGATGTTGTCCAGACCTCTTATGACTATTTCGTGTTTCATTTCCGATCGTTTTGAGCGACAAACTTACATAAAATCCACGGAATTTGCGTAAGTTTGTCCAATAATGTTCCATTTGCGATGATTACAAACCCTCCTGTCAAGATAAATTTAGGTCTGAACGTCATAAACAGGCGTGCTGACGGATTTCACGACATCCAGACGCTTTTCTATCCTGCAACTCAGATTCACGACACATTGGAAATCATAAGCGGAGACGACTACAGCCGGACTTCCGCGAGACTTGCCGGGCTCTATGGCGACTTGGCGAAGATTACCGACCTGTCCGCACCGGAGAATGTGGAGGACAGCGCGGATGACGATTTCATCCCGACATTGGCCCAAGGCATTTCCGGCAACGGGAAACTGATGATTACGGTGTCGAGAAAAGAGGGCGTGGACTGGCCTGTGATGAAGGATTTGTGCGCTAAGGCCTATATGATGCTCGACGAGGAATACGGTCTGCCGCCGGTGAAGATATATCTGGAAAAGACATCTCCTGTGGGGGCAGGGCTTGGAGGAGGTTCAGCTGACGCGGCATTTACATTGAAAATGCTTTCTGAAATGTTCGGTCTCGGGCTGAGCGATGACCGGCTCGCGGAATACGCCTCGAGACTCGGAAGCGACTGCGCATTCTTCATCTACAACCGCCCTATGTTTGGCGAAGGCAGGGGCGAAGTGCTTTCCGGATGTGAACTCGGGGTAAAGATTGCCGAACCCGGAGAGGAGACGGACGGAGAGGCTTACGAACTGCAGATAGTGGTGCCTGAGGAAATCCACGTGTCCACGGCAGAAGCATACAAAGGAATAGTACCGGCTATACCTCAAATGAGCATCCGGGATGTGCTCAAGAGGCCTGTCGGCGAGTGGAAAGAGCTGCTGGTCAATGATTTTGAAAAGACCGTATTCGACAAGCACCCGGAACTGGCCAAGATAAAGGCTTCGCTCTACGAATCGGGGGCTGCTTACGCGTCAATGTCGGGAAGCGGTTCCGCCCTGTTCGCATTGTACCGGAAAGACGAGATTTAGGCTGCCGCTATTTTTTCTGCAAGATATTACGGGCCAATGTATTGGAACACAGGAAGTCATTGAGAGGCTGACAGTCAGCTGACTTCAGAATCGAGTGACGGTCTCCTTCCCAGAGAATCGTACCCTGGTGGAGGAATCCGATATTGTCCCCTATCTCCAATATGGAATTCATATCGTGGGTATTCATTATCGTAGTGATGCCCAGCTCTTTGGTCAGGCTGCTGATGAGCTTGTCAATGACGATCGAGGTCTGGGGATCAAGTCCTGAGTTCGGTTCATCACAGAAAAGATAAGACGGGTCGAGGGCTATTGCCCTGGCGATGCCTACCCTCTTCTGCATGCCACCGGAAAGTTCATCGGGATATTTGTCTTCCGAGTCTTTCACATTGACCTTGTCAAGCAGATAGCGGGCTTTTTCCTTCTTTTCGGCCTCGGACCAGTCGGTGAGGAAGTCCATCGGGAACATCACATTGCCGAGAACTGTCCGGAAGTCGAAGAGCGCGCTGCCCTGGAACAGGACTCCGATTTTCTGGTGAAGCATTTTTTTCTCCGTTTCGGACATCCGCGTAAACTCCTCATTGTCATACCATATTTCGCCCGAATCCGGAGTCGTAAGGCCGATGAGCATATTCAGCAGCACGGTCTTGCCCGAGCCGCTGGCACCTATGAGCATATTGCATTGGCCTTCCCTGAAGGACATCGAGACATCTTTCAGGACGGTTTTGCCGTCAAAGCTTTTATGTAGATTCTTGACTGTAATCATATCAATAAAGCAGCAACTGGGTTATTATGAGGTCCGACATAAGTATCAGGATACTTGCAGACACGATGGCCTTGGTGCTTGAACGGCCTACGCCGAGCGAGCCGTCTTTGGCATTGAAGCCGTGATATGATGCCACTGACGATATCAGGAAACAGAAGACCATCGTCTTGAAGCAGCTGTAAACCATAAAGAAGCCGTTGAAAGAGTATCTCAGGCCCGTGAAATACTTGACTGTCGGTATGATGTCGGTAAAATACACTATCAGGCCTCCGCCCGCAAGACCGAGGACGAAGCTCAGAAGCGTGAGAATAGGGCTGACTATCGTGGCGGCGAGGATTTTCGGACGTGCCACAAACGATGCGCTGTTGATGCCCATCATCTCCATCGCGTCCAGCTGCTGGGTAATCCGCATGCTTCCGATCTCTGATGCGATGCTCGACCCCATCTTTCCTGCAAGGATCAATGCCACCATCGTGGAGCTGAACTCGAGAATCATGCTTTCCCTTACCATATAGCCTATCAACATCCTGTCCAGGAACGGGTTTTCCATGTTTGAGGCCGTCTGTATCACCAGGACTCCTCCCATGAACAATGAAATTACTCCGACTATGACTATGGAGGACATAATAAGCCGGTCTATCTCCACAATGAACTGCTTGCGGAGCATCTTCCGGCTTTCAGGCTTTTTGAAGGCCTTGCGCAGAAATAGCGCATACTTCCCTATTGAGCTGAATATGTTTGCTTTCATATAAAATCAATGACCGGCATAAAAGTACTTAAAACTTCACCAACTCCTGCAAATTTACACCACTTTTTTACGTTTTTTAAATAAAACGACGGTGCCAATGCCGAAATTGACGGAAAAAAAAGTTATGCTAATCAATGTAAATTGTGCGAAATGCATTGGAATTCAAGCGGTACCAGTAACTGTGGAGATTGATATCAGTTCCGGTATCGGCATTCATCTGGTAGGTCTTGCAGATGTTGCAGTGAAGGAAAGTCTGCTCAGGACAATGACGGCGCTGCAGTCGATGGGGTTCCGCATCCCCGGAAAGAAGATTGTCATAAATCTTGCTCCTGCCGATGTCCGCAAGAACGGAAGCGGCTATGATGTCCCCATTGCCATAGGTATCATTGCCGCTTCGGGGCAGCGGGAATTGCCGAGACTGGAGAAATATCTGATTATGGGAGAGCTGGGTCTGGACGCATCGATAAGGGCGGTTCCGGGGGCTCTTCCTATAGCGGAATTTGCCTCTGAAGCCGGTTTCAGAGGATGCATTCTGCCGGAAGAATCGGCATACGAAGCGGCCGAACTCCCTAATACTGAAATATATGGCGTAAGAAATCTGGATGAAGTCCTACGGATTCTGGGCGAGGAGGAAGATGTGTCGGATCTGCTTATCGGAGCCAGAACCACATTGTACAAGGAAAGTGAAACGCCTCATGATTATATGGACCTTTCCGAAATCGCTGGTCAGGAAGGAGCGAGACGTGGAATAGAAATCGCCGCTGCAGGAGGGCACAATCTCATAATGGTCGGGCCGCCGGGCTCGGGCAAGACTTCGCTTGCAAAGGCAATGATAGGGATTATGCCGCCTCTGCAGCTGGAGGAGGCTATCGAGACCAGCAAGATCTATTCTATCGCCGGGCTCCATACTGCCACATTCGGCCTTATCAAGGAAAGGCCTTTCAGGGCTCCGCATCACAGTGCTTCTCTTGCGGCGGTAATCGGCGGCGGAAACGGGGAGAACATCATTCCGGGCGAGGTTTCACTGGCCCAGAACGGCATCCTGTTCCTGGATGAGTTCGCCCAGCTGCCGAAAAGCATTACGGAATCGCTGCGTGGCCCGTTGGAGGACAGAAGGGTAATTATTTCACGGCTCAGGTCCAAGGTGGAATTCCCCGCTTCTTTCATGCTTGTCGCCGCGTCCAATCCATGTCCCTGCGGTTATTATGGAATACCGGGCAAATGTTCATGCACACCGGCCCAGAGGCAGTCATACATTGCCCGTCTTTCCGGCCCGATAATGGACAGGATCGATATTCAGCTGACACTCAGGCCGATACCACCGGAGCAGATCGTAAGATACCGGAAAAACGAGTCGAGTGCGGCGGTCGCCCAGAGAGTCCGTGCCGCAAGAGAGGTGCAGAAAGCCAGATTCAAGGGAACGGGCATTCATGTCAATGCGGAGATGACGGGAGAGATGATACGGGAGTTCTGCCCGCTTTCGGAAGAATGTGCAGGACTGATGGAGAAGATTTCTTCGGGGATGGGATTGTCGGCAAGAGCATTTTCGAGAGTCCTGAAAGTGGCAAGGACGATTGCCGACCTGGAAGCAGCCGGGATGGCGGACTCGGGAGCCGATGCGGAGATAAAGCCGAAACATCTTTTGGAAGCGTCTGGATATAGGTTTCTGGACAGAATATAGCTTACAAATATCTCCAAGAGGCTTGAAAGGGCTAAGATATTTGGGATATCCTTGTTAAATGCTTACTTTTGTAACTTGGTTTAATCAAATGCAAAGCATAATGAAACACTTCACATTACCGAAGGAAGGCGGCCTGATCGAAAAAGGTATCCCTTCTGACATTTTGCACAGTTACGAAAAAATCCGCACTGAGATTTTTGACCAGTCAACCACAGCAAGCGAAAAGATTGCCGACACTATCATTGAGGCCATCAACACCTGCGAAGGACGTAATTTCAGGCTTGGTCTTTCTACAGGAACGACTCCTGTATCACTCTACAAATGGCTCACGAGAAAATTCGAGGAGGGTAAAGTATCCTTCAAGAACGTAGAGGTTTATTCCATCGACGAGTACTACCCTTACGGAAAAGGCGAGCCGCAGAGCCGCAACAATGTGCTGCACACAGCACTTCTCAATGCGATTGACATCAAGGAGGAGAATATCCACATCCCTGACGGCAGCGTACCTGAAGACAAGATATCCAAATATTGTGAAGATTTCGACAAGGCTGCAAGAGAGCTGGACCTTCTCGTGATCGGTATGGGAGAGGCTGCACAGATAGGTTTCAATGAGGCAGGCTCGTCCGCCAAGAGCAAGACCAGAACTGTCCTGCTTTCATATCCGTCAAGAAAACGCCAGGCCAAGAACTTCAACGGCGACTTCAAGCACACACCGTCCGCTGCCATAACCATGGGCATCGACACGATGATGAGCGCCAAGAAGATCATCCTCATGGCTTGGGGCGAGGACAAGGCCGATGCCATAAGTCATGTTGTGGAGCACGACGCTTGCCCTGACTACCCAGCATCATTGTTCCAGGGACATCCTGACATCTGCTGCTATGTCGATGAGAATGCAGGCTCGCTCCTGACAAGAGTGGTATCTCCTTGGCTTGTAGGCTCTTGCGAATGGACAAGAAAATTCATCAGAAAGGCTGTCGTATGGCTTTGCCAGGAAGTGCACAAGCCTATCCTCAAGCTTACGCAGAGAGATTATCTCGAGCATTCTCTCGGTGAGTTGCTCGACAAGTTCGGACCTTTCGACAAAATCAACATTGACGTATTCAATGACCTTCAGCATACCATCACAGGATGGCCGGGCGGAAAGCCTGATGCAGATGACAGCCAGAGACCGGTTTCCGCGAAGCCGTTCCCTAAGACGGTGCTGATCTTCTCTCCTCACCCGGATGATGACGTGATTTCCATGGGCGGTACATTTATCCGCCTTGTCCATCAGGGACACAATGTCCATGTGGCATATGAAACATCCGGAGACCTTGCTGTTCATGACGACGTTGTGCTCCAGCATATGGACGCCGCTCACCAGCTCGGTTTTGCAGATGAGTTCGACAGAGTCAAGGCTATCATTGACTCGAAAAAGCCTGGAGAACCTGAGCCGAAGGAACTTCTGGCGATCAAGGGCGCCATCCGCCGCAGCGAGGCCAGGGGTGCCGACCGTTCTTTCGGTCTCAATGACAATACCAATGTTCATTTCCTCAATCTTCCTTTCTATGAGTCAGGCGGAGTGAAGAAACTTCCTCGTACACAGGCTGACCTGGATATCATCAAGGCACTCATCAAGAAGCTCAAACCGGACCAGATATTTATGGCAGGAGACCTCGCCGACCCTCATGGAACCCACAGAGTCTGCACAGAGGCAGCGCTTGAGTCTATCGAGCAGCTTAAGGAAGAGGGCGAGACGTGGATTGAAAACACCCATGTATGGCTTTACCGCGGTGCTTGGATGGAGTGGGAAATCGGCCGTGTAGATATGGCTGTTCCTCTTAGTCCGGACGAGGTGGTAGAAAAACGACACGCTATCTTCCGTCATCTCTCACAGAAGGACATCGTTCCATTCCCGGGTGATGACCCAAGAGAGTTCTGGCAGAGGGCCGAAGACCGCACTCAGAATACCGCGAGAATCTACGATGAACTCGGAATGGCTGAGTATCAGGCAATTGAAGTATTCTTGAAATTATATTAATTAAATTTATAATATTATGAAAGTAATCATTAGAGAAGATGTCAGCAAGAGCTCTATCTGGGCAGCGCATTACATCGCCAAGAAAATCAATGAGAAAGCAGCAAGAACTGACGAGCCGTTCGTAATCGGTCTCTGCACCGGTTCTACTCCTATCGAAACTTACGCTGAGCTTATCAGAATGGTGAAAGCCGGTGAGGTTTCCTTCAAGAATGTGATTTCATTCAACATGGACGAGTATGTAGGTCTTCCTGAGGAGCATCCTGAGAGCTACCACTCTTTTATGCACAAATATCTTTTCGACCATATAGATGAGCCGGCTGAGAACATCCACATTCTCAACGGAAACGCTCCTGACCTCAAGGTTGAGTGCGAGAACTACGAGAAGGCCATCGTTGAGGCAGGCGGTATCGACCTGTTCCTTGGCGGTATCGGTGAAGACGGACACATCGCTTTCAATGAGCCGTTCTCTTCTCTCGTTTCCAGGACCAGGGTGATGACTCTCACATATGACACAAGAGTCGTAAACTCACGTTTCTTCGAGAATGATGTAAACAAGGTTCCTAAGCAGGCCCTTTCTGTAGGTGTCGCTACCGTTATGGGCGCCAAGGAAGTGGTTATCCTCGCTTTTGGAAGCAAGAAGGCACGTGCCGTAAAAGACTCTGTTGAGGGTCCTGTAACTCACTATTGCACACTCTCCTGCCTTCAGATGCACCCATGCGGAATCGTTGTATGCGATGACCTCGCAGCAGGTGAACTGAAAGTGAACTCATACCGCTATTTCAAAGCAGTTGAGGAAGCTGAGAACGAGTAGCAGAAACCCACTTCATATACTGAAAAATCCCGAGCACATCGCCCGGGATTTTTTATTTTACAAGGAATGCTTATTTCTTGGCTGCAGTAGAATTTCCTTCTACCATTTCCGGCTTCAGTATAACGCTCTCAGCCGGCTTTCCCTGAATCATATTCACGAGAACCTCTACCGACTTCTCTCCGAGAGCCTTCAACGGCTGAACGATATGGGTTACCGATGTAGAGTACAACTGGTAGATATCGCTCACGTCAAATCCGATGACAGCCAGATCATCAGGAGTCTTGAGATTCAGGTCGCGCATGGTCATAAGTGCGAGCGCCGACAATGAATAGGTAGGCAGGAACAATGCTTCCACACCACGGGAAACCGCATCCTTGATGATGGCAGGCACTTCCTCGTTTGCCTTGGCATAAGATGTATAATGCACGCCCACATTGTCATACAGATCATTGTCCATCATCGCCTGCCTGTAACCGGTCTCACGCTCCTCCAGGCTGGAAATGCCCAACGAATATGAAACCATCTCAATCTTCTTGTAACCATGGTCAATGAAGAGCTGGGTAGCCATCTTACCGGCCTCCACGTCATCCAGAAGGACCTTGCCGACCTTTTCGAGACTGTCAATGTCACGGTCGAGCAGAACTACAGGAACTCCGGCATCAGTAGCTTTACGGATACCTGCTTCACCGCCTGCACATGGAGCGACGATAACTCCGTCAATGTTATGTGCAAGCACCGCGTCCATCACGCTCTCAAGCCGTTCTGCGCTTTCGTCTGAACTTGCAAAAAATACAGTATAGCCGAAACTCTTCGCCTTGTCCTCGATACATCTGGAGATACCGGCAAAGAATTTATTGGAAATGTCATTCGGAATAACAGCAATTGAATTTGATCGCCCGCTACGGAGGGATGCTGCGGCAAAATTACGCCTGTAACCAAGCCTCTGAGCCACCTGAAGCACACGTTTAGCCGTTTCAGCATTCACCGGGCAATCCAAGTTGCCGTCCTTGTCCCTTTTGGCATTCATGACGAATGAGACAAGTGTGACTGAAACCTTCGCTTCTCGAGCTACATCTCTGATAGTGATTCTTTTCATAATTATTAAATCGATTACAAAGCATTTAGCAATGCAATTTAGCCTATTTTTTAATAATTTCAAAATCTTTCAGGCTTTTCCTTTAAAATGTTCGGCAAAGCCCCCGTATTTGCTGCGCAATTGTCACATAAAAAAGGGACGATAATTACTAATCATCCCTTGAAAAATCAGCCCAACATCACGGTAAGTCCCGCCATCACGATCGACACCATACTCATAAGCTTTATCAGGATATTAAGTGACGGTCCTGAGGTATCCTTGAACGGATCGCCTACCGTATCACCTACGATAGTAGCTTTATGGCAATCGGAGTTCTTGCCGCCCAGATGTCCTTCTTCCACAAATTTCTTTGCATTGTCCCAAGCGCCTCCTGAATTGGCAAGGAACACAGCAAGCACGAAACCTGAGCCCAGACCTCCTGCCAGCAGGCCCATCACACCGGCCACGCCCAGACAGAGTCCTGTCAGCACTGGCACCGCGATGGCAATCAATGAAGGGAATATCATTTCTCGCTGTGCTCCCAAAGTGGATATTTCCACACAACGTGCATAATCAGGTCTTCTCTCGCCGGTAAGTATACCCTTGATTTCAGCGAACTGACGACGCACTTCCGTCACCATCTTCTGCGCAGCACGTCCTACGGCATTCATTGTAAGTCCACAGAAAAGGAACGACATCATCGCACCGATAAACACACCTACAAGCACGCGTGGATTCATAAGATTCACCTGGTAGTACTCGACCATCTGCGGGATTGTAGCACTCGCCACATCCACTATCTTGTCGCCCAGTGTCAATGTCTCTCTGCCGATATGCAGAAGCCCGATCTTGACTTCCTCAATATAGGACGCCAACAAAGCGAGTGCCGTCAATGCCGCAGAACCGATGGCAAAGCCTTTTCCAGTAGCCGCCGTGGTATTTCCCAATGCATCCAGCACGTCAGTTTTCTGGCGGACTTCCGGATCCAGACCGCTCATCTGGGCATTGCCGCCCGCATTGTCCGCAATCGGACCGTAGGCGTCAGTGGCCAATGTTATGCCCAATGTGGAAAGCATGCCGACTGCAGCGATACTGATTCCGTAAAGGCCCTTGCTGATAAGCGCAGGGTCTAACGAGAAACCTGTCGCGAACAGGTATGACAGCATGATGGCAACAGCTATTGTCACAACAGGGACTGCTGTAGAAATCATTCCCAAGCCCATACCGCTGATGATGACGGTTGCAGAACCTGTCTTGGCGCTTTCCGCGAGTTTCTGCGTAGGCTTATATGAATGGGACGTATAATATTCCGTAGCCTTTCCTATAATCACTCCGGCCAGGAGTCCTGAAAGCACTGAGAGCGACAGCATCCACCAGTTGTCGAAGCCGAGGACATAGAATATACCAAAAGAGAGGACTGCGATAAGGCTCGCGCTCAAGTTGGTTCCTTTGCTCAATGCACCGAGAAGTTCCTGCAGGTCAGCACCTTCACGAGTACGTACAGCATAAATGCCGAGTACCGAGAGAACTACGCCCACTGCAGCAATACACATAGGCGCGAGGACAGCTCTCGTCTGCCATTCAACGTCGCCGAAGAATGCGGATGCACCCAATGCCATAGTCGCCAGGATCGCACCGCAATATGACTCATACAGGTCTGCGCCCATACCAGCGACGTCACCGACATTGTCACCAACATTGTCTGCGATGGTGGCAGGGTTGCGGGGGTCATCCTCAGGGATGTCCGCCTCCACTTTTCCGACGATATCGGCCCCGACGTCAGCAGCCTTGGTATAGATACCTCCGCCGACTCTGGCGAAAAGCGCCTGGGTAGAAGCTCCCATTCCGAAAGTAAGCATCGTGGTCGTAATAGTAACCAGTGTCTGGGAAGAGTCAGGATCGCCCACAAAGCACTTGAGCACGAAGTACCAAATGGAAATGTCCAAGAGTCCGAGACCGACTACGGTCAATCCCATGACGGCTCCTGAGCGGAAAGCCAGCTTCAGGCCCGAGTTCAATGACTTGGTAACGGCATTTGCTGTCCTTGCAGACGCATAGGTAGCCGTTTTCATTCCGATAAAGCCGGCAAGTCCGGAGAAGAATCCTCCAGTAAGGAATGCGAACGGAACCCAAGGATTCTGGATGTGGAAGCCATAAGCCAGCACAGAGAAGAACAGAGCCAGAATGACGAATACTATCGTCACCACTTTATACTGCTGCTTTAGATAAGCCATCGCACCGTCTCTTACGTACTGGGCGATTTCCTTCATCGTTACAGTTCCTTCGCTTTCCTTCATCATCTGATGAAAAAAGAGCCAGGCAAAAAACAGCGCCACGATGGCCGCTGCAGGCACAATGTAGAATAGTGAATTCATATTGGGCGTTATTATTACGTTTATAGTACTACGAAACGAAACTTATTGAAACGTTAATATGTTTCGTTACGCAACTTCATTAGTTTCGCAAACAAAGTTAGAATATATTTTTAGAAAACCAATACACAGAATACGAAAAAAGAGGGGAAAGACACTGGTCTTCCCCTCTTGAATATATTATCGAGTAATGATTACTCAGCCTTAGGTGCTTCTGCACGGTAGTTTGACACTTTAAAATCCGAAAAAAGTTAAAAATATTTGATAGAGTTCG
>ENA-ORND01001005-ORND01001005.1-human-gut-metagenome-genome-assembly--contig:-NODE-1005-length-21115-cov-5.945584_pt1 | contig 21115 bp, 17 predicted proteins | sample MGYA00242111_ERZ509014 | MGnify/ENA primary metagenome ERZ509014 (study PRJEB26280, sample SAMEA2338694) | human gut metagenome | biome: human gut; feature: human-associated habitat; material: faeces... | reverse complement strand
GTACCAGTTTGAGCCTAAGCATCAGCAACGGAAAACTGACTGGCCTGCCGAGTGGTTTGACGGCGATCAACGCGATTGTAACAAGAGGTATATGATATGGCAACACAAGCAGACGGATTGACCAGCAGTGTGCCGGACCCGCTGAGCGAGGTTTTGGGCTGCGGGCTGGACAGCGGCGACGACAGGCGGCAGGCACAGGCCTATGCCGTGCAGGCTGCCAAGAGTGCCGTGCAGGCAGACGCGGACGCCAAAAGCGCGGGGAACGCAGCAGTACGCGCCGAAAGCTGGGCGGCAGGCGGAACAGGGACCCGAACCGGCGAGGATGCGGACAACGCCGAATACTATGCCGGGCAGGCCAAAACCAGCGCGACAGCCGCAGCGGCAGACAGGGCCGCCGCGGAAACAGCCAGCCAAACCGCCGTAAGCAAGGCGGAGGCGGCGGCAGCCAAAAGTGCCATTGAAGCAAAGCCGAGCGCTGTGGCAACGCAAAGCACAAACGGCCTGATGAGCGCTGCGGACAAGACAAAGCTGGACGGCATTGCCGAAAACGCCAACAACTACACCCACCCCGGCTACACAGCGCAGGCCAGCGGGCTGTACAAGGTGACGGTGGACAGCACCGGCCATGTAAGTGCGGCGGCAGCTGTGGACAAAAGTGACATTACGGCGCTTGGGATACCGGAAAGCGATACCACATACAGCGCCGCCACAACAAGCGCAGAGGGCCTGATGAGCGCGGCGGATAAAACAAAGCTGGACGGGGTAACAGCCGGGGCAAACAAATACACCCACCCCAGCTACACGGCAAGGGCCAGCGGGCTGTACAAGGTGACAGTGGACAGCACAGGGCATGTAAGTGCGGTGGCAGCTGTGGACAAAAGTGATATTACCGCGCTGGGTGTGCCTGCGCAGGATACCACATACACCCACCCCAGCTACACGGCAAGGGCCAGCGGGCTGTACAAGGTGACAGTGGACAGCACAGGGCATGTAAGTGCGGTGGCAGCTGTGGACAAAAGTGATATTACCGCGCTGGGTGTGCCTGCGCAGGATACCACATACACCCACCCCAGCTACACGGCAAGGGCCAGCGGGCTGTACAAGGTGACGGTGGACAGCACCGGCCATGTGAGCGCGGCGACGGCTGTGACCAAGAGCGACATTACGGCGCTGGGGATACCGATTGGAGAAGATCACGAAATAACCTTTTCAAACATTGCAACAGGCATAACTATACCGAACGGCATCGGAAAGGACAAGTGCTATTGCTATACAGTAGGAAAACTGGGATTTTTAAGTATAACATTTAAGACCGGAGATAGTACCAGCGGCACGGCTATTGCAGCAGGCAAAACACTTTTTTATGTGGAAGGGGTGCCAAAATCAATTCACACCAGCTATGGGAGCCAGAATGACGACGATGGGGATTTCATCGCCATCAGAAGCAGCGACGGGGAACAATATATACTTGAAGCAACTCATATCTCAACCGGCGCACTAATGATAAAAGCAAAAGAAGCTATCCCTGCCGGATACAGGTACAAAATCAATGTGGTGTTTGTTGAAGTATAAAATGTCTGAACGACAACGGAGGTGTAACCCCAATGAGATTACAAAACGGCGATGTACTGCTGGCCTGGCCGCTGGCACAGCACGTCATCACGGCCGGCTGGACGTACACCAGCGGCGCGGCACACAATGCCATTGACCTGCGCACCCAGAGCGGCACCAGTTGCGTGCGGCCGGTGTATGCCGCCGAGGACGGCACGGTAGACCAGGCGCAGACCTGGGACGGCAAGACCTGCACGGGGATGCAGAGCTACGGCAACATGGTGCGGCTGCGCCATGCCGATTACAACGGGAAAAAGCTGCAAACGCGGTACGCGCACCTGCTGAAGCGTGTTGTGGAGCTGGGCGACGCGGTAACGGAGGGCCAGCTGATCGGGTACAGCGGCGCAAGCGGCAACTGCTACGGCGCGCACCTGCATTTTGAGGTGCTGTACAAGGGCAGGCGGGTGAACCCGCTGAACTGGCTGGACGCTGACTTTACGCCCGCCAGCGCGGCGGTGCGCAGGCACCTGGGCAGCTATACCAGCGTTGCCCGCCCGGCGGATGCCGAACCCGCCGCGAATGCCCTGCAAACGGTGCAGGCCAACGGCCTGACGAACGCTGAGGCCATGAGCGTGTACAGCCTGGCGCTGGCGCTGGGCCTGGTGGGGCTGGGCCTGTACAGCGCCGAGTACGCCGACGCGGCGCACACAAAGCAGAACCTGCGCATTGGCCCGGTGAGCGCCGGGGACGCCAAGGCGCTGATGGACAAGCTGACCGAGCTGGGGGCCGCGGACAAGGCCGCCAGTACGGCAGCATAAGAAGGAGGGAACAGGCATGACAAAGCTGTTTATCAGCCAGCCGATGCGCGGGCGCAGGATGGCCGACATTGTGCGGGAGCGCAAAACGCTGGTGGCCGACGCGGCGGTGGCGCTGCAGGAGGACGAGATCGCGGTGCTGGACACCCTGTTTGACGACACCGATGCCACGCCGCTGGCCCTGTTGGCGCGGGCGCTGGGGAAGCTGGCCGAAGCGGACGCGGTGATTTTTGCGCCCGGCTGGGAAACGGCGCGCGGGTGCCGCATGGAGCACCTGGCGGCGGAAGAATACGGGATCAGGATCGTGGAGGGGTAGAAAAAATGGAAGAGCAAAATATGTTTTTGTGGATCAAGGCGGCGGTGACGGCGCTGTGCGCGGCGTTTTCGGCGGCCTTTGGCTGGCTGGGGTGGCTGGTGCTGGCCTGGGCTGTGTGCATGGTGATCGACTGGATCAGTGGCAGCGCGGCTGCGGCGTCCAAAGGCGAGTGGTCAAGCGCTGTGGCGCGCGCAGGCATCTGGCACAAGGCCGGGATGGTGGTTGTAGTGATTGTAGCCGCCATGGCCGACGGCGTGCTGGGCGTGGCGGTGGAAAACCTGCCCGTATTGGGCATACAATACACCGTGCTGATTTTGCCGGTGGTGCTGGTATGGTACATTTTTACCGAGCTTGGCAGTATTGCCGAGAATGCCGCAGCCATGGGCGCACCTGTGCCGGAGGGCCTTATAAAACTTTTGGCCGCAGGAAAACGCGCGGCGGAAAAGTGCGTGCCGGATACCGATACTGACGAAAAAAATTGTGAATAAAACGCGAAAGCGGCGGGCGGCCCTGTGTTTTGGGGCCGCCCGCCGCTTTTTTGCATGTGCGGAAAGATGGAAAACGGAGGAAATAGTGCCTTATCTGTACAGGTTTACATACAGGCTTACGAGGGCTTACACGGCTTTTTAGGTGGTGAAAATGTTGCAGGCAAAAATAGAAAGCGCCGCAGATTTAACGAGCTGACGTTAAATTTGCGGCGCTTTTGGAGCGGGATACGAGTCTCGAACTCGCCACCTACTGCTTGGGAAGCAGTCACTCTACCGGATGAGCTAATCCCGCATCGGTAGCTTTTATTATACTTCCCAAGTTCCGGTTTGTCAAGCCCCGGTCGAAGGTATCAGCCGTCAACGGATTCAATCGCGCCAACGGGGCAGGTCTGCATGGCATCGGTGGCGGCGGCTTCATCGGGGCCGGTTATATCGGCAGGGGCAGCGGCTGCGGTGCCGCCGTCCGTCATGGTAAAAACTTCGGGGCAGGTGCTCACGCACAAACCGCAGCCGATGCAGTCGGCATTTACATGGAACTTCATGGGCAGTCATCCTTTCACGATGTGTTATCAACAGTATGCCCAATCAGCGGCAATCAATCCATGCTTTCTGCGTTTTCTGCGGCGGCTTCCCCGGCGGCATAGGTTTCGTTGGTGTGGCCTGCAAAGGGGTAGGTACGGGTTTCGGTGGCGGTAATGCTGGTTACGCCGAACCAGCGGGCGCGGCCCAAAGCGAGGGAATCCTCACCGTTTTCGCGGATATCCGGCAGGCCGTATGCGCCGCACCATTTGGTGTAGGGGTCGATACCATAGCTAATAATGTTAGCCGCGGCGGGCTCATCCAGCTCGCTAATCCCCTGCCGCAGCGTCTGGGTGCGCACATGGTCCATCATCCAGTAGCTGGCAATGTCATACCCGGCTTCCAGCATGTGGATGCCGCAGACGATCCCCACGCAGGCGCTCAGGCAGGCAAGGCCCCGGCGGAACGCTTTGCTGTTCAGCTGTACCAGGCAGGCGGCGCAGGCGGCAGCCAGCAGAGCAAACACACCGTGGGTGGAGCGGGGATAGTAGTCATGGCTGCCGATCATGGCAAAGTTTGCCCCCAGCGCCCCGGCCAGCAGAATCAGCGGCCACAGCAGGTCAGCTTTTACAGCATCCTGCCGGGCAAAGCAGAGCAGCAAAAACAAAATCGCAAAGGAAAACAGCAGGGGCAGGGCATAGTCTTTGAGCATATTCAGGCAGGCAAAAAAGCGCATGGCGTACCGGGTCAGCAGACTGTCGTAATCGCTGAAGCCGCTGGCACGGTTAAAGTTGCCGCGCGCGGTGATGAGCAAAGCAAACCCAACCAGCGCCCCCGCCAGGCCGGTCGCCATCCAGGCGGGCAGCCTGCGCTCCCGCTTGAACACAACAGCGCCGGCCAGCACCAAACAAACCAGCATTCCGGCGCTGGTATTCTCGCTTAACCAACCAGCCAGCAGCCCGGCCAACGCCATGCCGATCGCCATGCGCGCCGTACTGGCAAACGGCTGCTGCAAATAATACCGCCAGGGCAGCAAGAAGGCGCAGCATCCCACCGTGGCCCACAGGTAGTTGCAGGCGCCGCACATCCACAAATTGGTCTGGCCAAATACAGGGCTGATCTCCCACAGCGCGGCATAAATCAGGGCCAAAGCCAGCCAGTCCGCTTTTTGGCTGCGCCGCCCAACGGCCAGCTTGTACAAAACCAGACCCAGCGCCATAAACATCCCAGCATTGCACACATTAAACAGAAGCTTGGGAAACATGGTGAACCCCTGGGCAAAAAATTTGACGATGACCCGGCCGCTCCATTCGTGATAGTGGAACACCAGGCTGGAAATCAACTGCGGCAGGCTGTGCAGCCGTTCGCCGGTATCAAAGGCATAAGCGAAAGTGTAATCATCGGCCAGGTAGGGCGTTAAGCAGTTCAGCAGCAGCATCCAGCAGAACACCAGCCCGGCCACAAGCCGGAACATGCGGCTGCTGAGGGGCTTTTTTGTTTGTGCCATGGGCAACCTCCAAAACAAAAACGGGCCCCCTGCCGAACAGGGGAGCCCGTAAGATCAACATTATCTTTATTATATCGGTTGTGCTGCCAAAGTGCAAGGTCAGTCCTTTTTGTTGCGGGCGATGCCTGCAACAACGCCGGAAAGCGCCAGCAGCGCCAGCAGGTTGGGAACCGCCATCAGACCGTTAAAGAAGTCCGCCAGCGCCCAAACCAGATCCACTTTCAGGGAAGAACCGATCAGGATGAACAGAACAACAATCAGGCTGTACACCTTGGTGTACTTGGAGCCGAACAGAGCGTTGAAGTTGACCTGGCCGAAGAAGTACCAGCCCAAAATGGTGGAGAACGCAAAGAACAGCATGCAGATGGCAATGAACACCTTGCCGAAGGAACCAAACGTCAGGCTGAATGCGGCCTGGGTCAGGGCGGTGCCGGTCATGCCTTCCGGAATCAGGCCGGAGGTGATCAGTACCAGGGCGGTCAGAGTCAGGATGACAAAGGTATCAACGAATACGCCGATGATGGCCAGCGCACCCTGGTCCTGCGGCTGCTTGACCTTGGCCAGTGCGTGGGCGTGCGGGGTGGAGCCAAGGCCGGCTTCGTTGGAGAACAGGCCGCGGGCAACGCCGTAACGCATGGCCTGCTGCACGGTAACGCCGGCCACGCCGCCGGCAATGGCCTGCGGCTGGAAAGCCAGGGTGAAGATCTGAACAAATGCGTTGGGAATGGCGGATGCGTTCATGACCAGGATGATGACGCAGCCGATAATGTAAAACAGTGCCATGATGGGAACCAGCTTTTCGGTAACAGCGGCAATGCGCTTAACACCGCCCAGGAAGATGAAAGCTGCCAGAACGGCGATCACAACGCCAACCACCACGCGGTTAACGCCGAACGCATTGTGGAACGCATCACCAATGGAGTTGGACTGCACCATGTTGCCCATAAAGCCGAGGGCAAGGATCAAAGCAACGGAGAAGAAAATGGCCAGGAACTTGCCAAACTTGCCCTTGAATGCCGCGCGGATGTAATACGCCGGGCCGCCGGTCACCTGGCCGTCCACCGTGGTGCGGTAGGTCTGGGCCAGAACGGCTTCGGCGTAAATGGTAGCCATGCCGAAAAAGGCAGAAACCCAGGTCCAGAACAATGCGCCGGGGCCGCCGCTGACCAGGGCGGTGGCGCAGCCGGTAATGTTGCCGGTGCCAACCTGTGCGGCAATGGCGGTGGCCAATGCCTGAAAAGAGCTCATGCCGTCTTTATCAGCTGCCTTGCCGTGCAGGCTGAAACCTTTGAACAAGTGACGCACACCATCTGCAAAACTGCTCAACTGAACAAAGTGCAGCTTGATAGTAAAGAAGATGCCGGTGCCCACCAGCAGGAACAGCAACAGATAATTCCACAAAATGTCGCTGGCCTGCTCTACGATCTGCGTAAATGCTGCCATGATTAAAATTCCCCCTAATACAATATCCCATATCTTACACATCCGGCAGCGCCCGGTATGGGCAGCTGCCACGAAGCGACCTAATAACAATACCATGCCCGCTGGATAAAGTCAAGTGTATTTATAGCGAAAACACTCTGACGTGATAAAGTATGACTTTTCTTGGAACATGACGCGGAAATTGAGAAAACAAAAAATGATTCGCAAATTCGAGAAAACGCCGGGACAGAACGCCGGAAAATCCGTCCGCGTTGGGGGAAACACAGGAAAAGAAAAATCTTGGGCCGTATTTTGCTTTTGTAAGCACAGGAAGCAAAAAAGCCCCGGCAGGGGCGGCAGCGCCGCACCCCACCGGGGCAGAAAGTTAAAATTCAGGAAATCAGGATTCAGAGGATTGCTCTTGGGGCAGGTTCTTTTTCAGCAGGCTCAGGATCAACCCGCCCAGAATGCTGCCAACGGCCAAAGCAACGCAGTACATCGGGGCGTTGGTGGCAACGGGGAACACGAAGATGCCGCCGTGGGGGGCGCGCAGGCCGCAGTGGAACGCCATGGAAAGCGCACCGGCGGTGGCTGCACCAATGGCGCAGCTGGGGATAACGTGCAGCGGGTCAGAGGCTGCATAGGGGATAGCGCCCTCAGTAACAAAGCAGAGGCCCATTACATAGTTGATCACACCGTTGCGGCGCTCGTCCGGGGTCCACTTTTTGGGGAAGAAGGTGGTGGATAATGCAATGGCGATCGGAGGAACCATGCCGCCGACCATAACGGAAGCCATGACCTCATAGTTGCCGGAAGCAAGGGCTGCAGTGCCGAACAGGTAACCAGCTTTGTTGAAGGGGCCGCCCATATCAATGCTCATCATAACAGCAGAGACAGCGCCCAGCAGGATGGCAGAGGTGCCGCCCAGGGAGTTCAGCCAGCTGGTGATAAAGTCGTTGATGATGCCCATGACCGGGTTGATGCCGCACATGAACACGCCCATCACAAACACACCGCCCAGCGGGTAGATCAGCATGGGGCGCAGGCCGCTGACGCTTTTTGGGAGCTTTTCGGTGATCTTTTTCAGGAAAAGGACTACATAACCGGCCACAAAGCCAGCCAGCAAGGCAGCCAGGAAACCACCGGAAACGCCATCCACCTGGCAGTTCAGCAGGCCGGTAAAGTTAGTGCCGTTCATAGCCAGCACACCGCCGGCAAAGCCGACAGCCAAAGCGGGTTCACCGGCAATGGAAATGGCAACGTAAGAAGCCAGGATGGGCAACATGTAGTTGAATACAGCGGAGCCGACCGTCTTAAAGAATGCGGCAGCCGGGGTGTTCATGCCAAAGTTGGCGGGGTCAATGCTGTAATCATCCAGCAGGTAAGCAATGGCAATCATGATGCCGCCGCCCACAACAAAGGGGATCATGTGGGAGATGCCGTACATCAGGTGCTTGTACAGGGTGTGGCCAAGGCTGTCCTTTGCGGCACCGCCCCGGTTCTGCTCCAGCAGGTTCTTGTCAGATTCGCGCACGGTGGAATGGAACACCGGAACTTTGCCGTCCAAAACGCTCTGCAGCAGCTGCTCCGGCTTATGGATGCCATCATCCACATGGGCGAACAGCACCGGCTTGCCGTCAAAACGGGCGGTTTCCACATTTTTGTCAGCTGCCACAATAATGCCATCGCAGGCGGCAATCTCATCGGCGGTCAGCACATTCTGGGGGCCATCAGAGCCATTGGTTTCAACCTTGCAGGGAATGCCAAGCTTCTGAGCGGCCTTGTTCAGTGCTTCGGCGGCCATGTAGGTGTGGGCAATGCCGTTGGGGCAGGCGGTAACGGCCAACACGCGGTAGGTGGCAGGCAGCTCTTCCTGAGTAAAGCTCTCGCTGCCGAACTGGGCTTCCTCCTGGGCGTCAATCGTATCCAAAAATTCTTTGGGCGTTTTGGCGGCGCGCAGCTTTGCCACAAAGTCTTCATTCATCAGCATCTGCATCAGGCGGGCCAGCATATCAATGTGCAGACTGCCGTTTTCCGGTGCGGCAATCATAAACAGCAGATCCGTCTTGCCGTCATCGTCAGCATTGTACTGCACGGGGGTCTTCAGGCGCAGGGCAGCCAGGCTGGGGCGGGTCACGCAGGCGGCGCGTGCATGCGGCACCGTAATGCCGTTATCCACATAGGTGGAAGCCTCCGCTTCACGCGCATAAATGGCAGCTTTGTACGCGGCTTTGTCGGTCAGGTTGCCGTGGGTGGCCTGCAGCTCCACCAGTTCGTCAATGATCTGCGCCTGGTCCGCTGCGGCAGAATCCAGCGCAATGGATTGGATGTTGAATAGTTCCGTGATACGCATCTTTCCTTCTCCTTCTATATGTTTTGCATTCACTGGGGTGGTAACAAAGAAATAGACTGAATTTTCGACTTTTCAGATCAGCCTGAATCATTCAATGGTTTTCAGCAGGGCATCAATATCGCGGCGCTCGGCAAGGCCCAGGCTGAATGCCGTTGCGCTGCCGCAGGCGGTGCCAAGGCGCAGGGCGTAAGAGTAGCTCCCGCTTTGCAGGTAACCGGCAATAAAACCGGCTACCATGCTGTCCCCAGCGCCAACGCTGTTTACCACTTTGCCTTTTGGGGTGCCAATGCGGTGCACCGCACCGGTTTCATCCAGCAGCAGGGCACCATCGCCCGCCATGCTTACCAGAACATTGCGTGCACCACGCTGCTGCAATTTCCGGGCAGCCTGGGTAATCTCTTCATCACGATTGAGCTCTTTGCCAAAGATCTCACCCAGTTCATGGTTGTTGGGTTTGATCAAAAACGGGTGGTAGGGCAGTACCTTTACCAGCAAATCACGGGTGGCATCCACCACAAAGCGGATGCCGCGGCCATCCAGCCGAGCCAGAATCTGCTGGTAAACATCCTGCGGCATGCTGGAAGGAATGCTGCCGGCAAGTACCAGAATGTCACCCTCGCCCAGTTCTTCCAGATTGTCCCACAGGGCCTGCATGGCTTCGGGAGTAATGTTCGGGCCGGAACCGTTGATCTCGGTCTCTTTTGCGCCCTTTACCTTAACGTTGATTCGGGTCATGCCGTCCGGCAGGCGGATGAAGCGGGTTTTCAGGCCGGAAAGCTGCAAGCCGCGCTCCAGCCAGGCACCAGTTTCGCCAGCTGTAAAGCCAAGGGCGATGCTTTCGCACCCAAGCTCCCGCAAAACGCCGGAAACATTGATGCCCTTGCCGCCAAACTGGCAGGCTTCGTCTGAGGTGCGGTTGATCTCGCCAACCGCCAGGGGGGCTGTCAGATGCAGAACGTAGTCGATCGCAGGATTAAATGTGACGGTGTAGATCATACGGAACACTCCTTTACAAAGGTAAGCTGTGCGTACCGGGGGTCCGGGCAGTGGTTGGTCAAAATGGCCCCGCAGCCAATATCCCCGATCACGGCGGAATATACCATATCAAACTTTGTGTTATCCACCAAAAACCAGCGTTCCCGCGCGCGCTGCAATGCGGCGGTTTTGATGCTGGCTTCCTCCGGGTCCGGCGTGGTAAAGCCCTCCGCAGGGCTTACGCCGTTGGCACCCATAAACGCTTTGGTAAAGTTGTAGTGTTGTAAAGCAACCAGCGTTTCCGGCCCGGTAATGGCTTCCGTGATGGGGCGCACCTGCCCGCCGGGCAGGTAGGTGCGGCAGCCCTTTTGCACCAGCATGCGCGCATGGGCAATGCCGTTGGTCACATAGGCAGCCTGCAGGGCAGGGCCTTCAAGCGCGGCGGCCAGCGCCAGCGTGGTGCTGCCGGCATCCAGAAAGATAAAGTCTTTCTCGGTGATCATTGCGGCGGCGGCGCGGGCAATCAGACGCTTTTCTTCCACAGACTGTTCCTCGCGGGCCGCCATGGGGGGCTCATCCGCCAAAACGGTGCGCCCAACCAGCGTGGCACCGCCGTGTACCTTTTTTAACAGGCCCTGCCGGTCCAGCTGGGTCAGGTCGCGGCGGATGGTGGATTCGCTTGCATCCAGGGCATCACACAGCTCCAGCACGGTGGCCGAGCGCTTTTGTGCCAGCAAATCTAATATCATAGCAAAACGTTCTTCGGCAAGCAAGACAATATCCTCCTTAAAACCGGACAATACTTCAGGTAATTCCCCTGGCGATTCTTGAAGCTTTTTTGCTTTACGCCTGTATTATACACGCACAAACAGTCAAAAGCAATCATGAAACGCCAAAACAAAACATAAAATTTACGGACTGCTTTTTGTGCAATTTGACAACGATAAACGCTCTGCATTTGGAAAACAAGCACATAAAAAGCCGGGCACTGCGCAGCGGCAGTGCCCGGCCGAGAAATATGTATCGTAAGGATCGTCAAAAAATGGAAAGTAAAAATCAGATTCCGTCAAAAAGCGTCAATCCTGAAAAGAGCGTTCAAAGCGGTCGATTTTTTCGCTTTTCCCAATCACCAAAATGGTGTCCCCGTTCTGGAACCGAGACTCCGGCGAAAACTCCACATCGGTACGGTGGTCGCGTTCGATGGCAATAATGTTAATGCCGTATAGTCGGCGGATATCCAGCTCCCGGATGCTTTTGTTCAGCATCTTGCCGTTTACCTGGATGCGCTGTACCTCCACACCATCCTCCAGGGCAATGTAGTCCAGCAGGTTGCCGGAGATTAGGCGCTTGCCAATGCGCACTGCCATATCGGCTTCGGGATAAACAACGGTCACGCCCAGCCGCTTGAGAACCTCGCCATGTCCAACGCTGCTGGCTTTGGCAATCACATGCGGCACCCCCATGTTCAGCACCAGCATGGAGGTCAGAATGCTGATGTCGATCTGCTCGCCAATACAGATGCCTACCGTACCGCAGTTCTGAATGCCGACTTCGGTCAGAGCCTCTTCGCTCAAATCATCTACCACAAAGGCATAGTCAGTATATTTGCGAATAGCCTTGACCTTCTGTTCATCGCAGTCAACGGCAATTACCTCTTTGCCGGCTTCGGCAAGGGTGCGGGCCAGCGCAGAACCAAAGCGCCCCAGCCCGATAACGCCGAACAAAGCGGAAGAATCCTGTTTTTTCATAATGCACCTATCCAATCGTAATGGCTTCTTCTGTAAAGTGCGCGTTGGGTTCCGGGCGTTCCACCCAGAGGGAAAGCAGGGTAAAAGCCCCAACGCGGCCCGTGTACATGGTAAAAATCAGCACCAGCTTGGCGGGCAGGCAAAGCTGCGCTGTAATGCCGGTGGAAAGCCCGGCAGTGCTGTAGGCGGAGACCGCTTCAAACAGCAGGCTGATGAACGGCAGGCCGGGTTCCAGGATGCAGAGCAGAAATGTGGTGCAGCATACCACCAGCATGCCCAGCAGCCCAATGGTGGAAGCCTTGGCAATGGCGTTGGCAGGCAATGCACGGCGGAATGCACCCGGCCGCTGCTTGCTGAAAATGCAGCGAATCTCTTGCGCCAGAACAAAAATGGTGGTGGTTTTGATGCCGCCGCCGGTAGACCCCGGCGAAGCGCCAATGAACATCAGGATAAGAATCGTAAACAACCCGGCGTTGCTCAGTGTGCCCAGATCCAGCGTGGCAAAGCCGGCCGTGCGGGCTGATACGCTCAGGAAAAATGCTGTCAGCCAGCTGAGAGGATCGGTGAACTTTAATAACAGGGTACCTGCTGCCAGCAAAAATGCCGTGGTGGTTACCACAACCTTGGAATGCAGGGTGAATTTGCGGAAGCGGAACCGACACTTGACCACATCCACCATGACCAGAAAGCCGATGCCTCCCGAAATGATCAGAAAACAGGTGCTCAAATTCAGCAGCACATTATCCCGATAGGGGGTCAGGCTGCGCCCGCCACCTAAAATATCGATGCCAGCGTTGTTGAAGGATGAGATGGAGTGGAACACACTCAAACCCAGCGCCTTCAATGGTGGATAATCCTGCGCAAATACTGCAAAGATGGGGATGACCCCGGCCAGCTCAAAGGCAAGGGTCAGCTTAATGATGGCGCGTACCAGCCGCACCATGCCCTCCAGACTGCTCACATTCATGGCTTCCCGGATCAGGGTACGCTCCCGCAGGCTGATGCGCCGTCCCGCAGCCAAGGCAAGCCCCATGCCGATGGAGGTAATGCCCAAACCGCCGATCTGGATCAGCACCGCCATCACAGCCTGCCCCACGGGGGTAAAGGTATCGGCGGTATCCACGGTCAACAGGCCGGTTACACAGACGGCGCTTGTGGCGGAAAACAGAGCGTCCACCGGCTGTACGGTAATGCCCGACCGGATGGAAAATGGCATGAGCAACAAAAGCGTACCCAGTAAAATGGTGGAAGCAAACCCCAGAGCAATCAATCTTGCAGGAGGCTGATGATTGAAAATTTGTTTGAATCGTTTCATATGCAGTATCAGGCCGGGTCAGCAAGGCAACAACTGAACCCACTTATCATATTTGTTTGGACGAAAAAGCTCACTTGATATATAAACATAGCCGCTTTTAGCGGCGATGTCAAGCATTTTGTGCAAAAGATAAAGGCAGGATAAGGATTGTGCACCCGGCCGGGAAAGAGGAATAAAGGAATCTGGCTGCGGTAGAAAATGTATACGAAACAAAAACGGCCCGGCAAAAAATTGCCGGACCATAGGGGAGATGATGGAATTTTAACGCAGTGGGGCAGGCGGGAAATTATTCGCCCAGGTGCCAGATATCGCTGTTGTACTCTGCAATCGTGCGGTCACTGGAGAAGAAGCCAGCCTTGGAGATATTGATCAGGCACTTGCGGCGCCAACCCAGCGGGTCGCAGGCATAATCAGACAAAGCCTGGCCCTTGCGCACCACATAAGCGTTGAAATCGGGCAGGGTCTGGAACCAGTCCTTGGTTTTCAGTTCATGCTGCAAACGGGCCAGGTTTTCTTCCTTGCCGGCGGCCAGCATTTTGGGGCCGGTCAAAAAGTCGATGGCACGGCGCAGGTTGGGGTCGCCCTCGTACCAGTCTGCCGGGGTGTAATCGCCCGCAGCATAGCGGTGGATGACCTGGCCAGAGGTCTGGCCGAAGATGTAGATGTTCTCGTTGCCAACCTGCTGGCTGATCTCCACGTTTGCGCCGTCCATGGTGCCAAGGGTCAAAGCGCCGTTCAGCATAAACTTCATGTTGCCGGTGCCGGATGCTTCCTTGGAGGCCAGGCTGATCTGCTCCGAAAGATCGCAGGCGGGGATCATCTTTTCGGCGGCGGTCACGTTATAGTTTTCCACAAACACGACCTGCAGCCAGGGAGCCACCAGTGGATCAGCGGCAATCACTTTGGACAGGGTCAGCAAAGCGTGGATGATATCCTTGGCGATGATGTAAGCTGGGGCGGCCTTGGCACCAAAAATGCTCACCAGCGGCACAGCCGGGGTGTGACCCGCGCGAATCTCGAAATACTGATGGATGAGGTAGAGCAGGTTCAGCTGCTGGCGCTTGTACTCATGCAGGCGCTTGGACTGGATATCGAACATGGCGGTGGGGTCAACCTTCACACCCTGGGTGTGCTCCAGCCAGTCAGCCAGGGCCTTTTTGTTGTCGGCCTTGACCTGGGAGAACTTTTGCAGCACATTGGCATCCTCGGCATAGGGCAGCAGTTTTTCCAGCTCGGCGGCATCCTTGCGGAAACCGGGGCCAATCAGGGATTCAATCTCTTTGACCAGTGCGGGGTCACATTCCAGCAGCCAGCGGCGGAAGGTGATGCCGTTGGTTTTGTTGTTGAACTTTTCCGGGTACAGCTTATAGAAGCCGTTCAGCTCGGATTCCTTCAAAATTTTGGTGTGCAGGGCGGCAACGCCGTTGGTGGAATGGGTAAAGTGGATGTCCATGTGGGCCATGTGCACGCGGTCGTCGGCGTCAATGATGGCAAGGCCGGTATCATTGGTGCGCTTTTTGGCGGCAGCATCCAGCTTTTCAATCACCGGCATCAGCTGGGGCACAACTTTGTCCAGATAGCTGCGCGGCCAGGTCTCCAGCGCTTCGGCCAGGATGGTGTGATTGGTGTAAGCGCAGGTGTCGGTTACGATCTTGACGGCTTCGTCAAACTTGATGCCCTTTTCGCCCAGCAGGCGGATCAGTTCGGGGATAACCATGCTGGGGTGGGTATCGTTAATCTGGATGGCGGCGTAATCGGCCAGGTCATGGTAGTTGCAGCCGCGGGCGGCGCATTCGGCCAAAATCAGCTGGGCACCGGCGCTGACCATCAGGTACTGCTGGTAGATGCGCAGCATGCGGCCTGCTTCGTCGGAATCGTCCGGGTACAGGAACAGGGTCAGGTTTTTGGCAATGGCGGTTTTATCGAACTGGATGCCGTCATGCACAATGCTTTCATCAATGGTGTCCAGGTCAAACAGGTTCAGGGTGTTGGTGCGGCCCTCGTAACCGGTCACGGCCAGTTTGTACAGTCGGGCAGTGTAAGGTTTGCCTGCCAGGGTGACGGGGTAGGTGATATCGGTCTTTTCCGCCCAGGAATGTTCGTTCAGCCAGGGGTCCGGCAGTTCGTTCTGCAAGCCGTCGGCAAAGCTCTGGTGGAACAGGCCAAAGTGGTAACGCAGGCCGATGCCGTCGCCCGGCAGGTTCAGCGTTGCCAGAGAATCCAGGAAGCAGGCAGCCAAACGGCCCAAACCGCCGTTGCCAAGGCTCGGCTCCGGCTCGACTTCCTCGATGTCGGAAAGGCTCTTGCCTGCGGCAGCAAGGGCATCACGCACATCATCATACAAGCCGAGGTTGATGAGGTTGTTGGAAAGCAGTTTGCCGATCAAAAATTCAGCCGAGATATAATACAGCTTGCGGCCGTTGACCGGACGTACCTGTGCGGCGCTCTTGCTGCGCACAAGATCCAGCAGGGCAAGGTAAATTTCCTGGTCGGTGGATTCGACAAGGGGCTTGCCGATCAGCTTCTGTAAAGTTTCCGTCATGGTCTGCATAGCGGGTTCCTCCTAAAAAATGAATTTGCAGAGGCCAAGGCGTTGGTATCGCCTTTGGTTCAGGCCTCAAGTGGGGAAGTTTGCGGTGCGGCCCGCACTTCCTCTTGCTATATCCAGAATATCATACAAAATCGGTGAAATTCTTGTGCAATTCTGCCGGATTGTGGTACAATACAAGCATCAGGAATGCAAAAGGGGGCTACAACATGCCAAACCAGGAACGCTTGCGGGAAACCAAACACCATGGTGCGGTGCGGTTCCCTTTTAATATCTACCCCTGCACCATACCGGGGGACTTTTTGCAGGTGCCGTTGCACTGGCACGACAGTATGGAACTTGTCTATGTTAAAAAAGGCAGCGGAATCGTGCAGGTCGGTGTGAACGCTTACCCGGCGGAGCAGGGCGATATTTACATTTTTGCCCCTGGCACCCTCCACGCCCTGCACCAGCGCGGCCAGGCCGTGATGGAATACGAAAATATCATTTTTGAGCTGGAGCTGCTGGGTGGTGCGGATGATCTGTGCGCCGAGCGCTACCTTTTGCCGCTGCAAAGCGGCCGCATGGCTTTGCAGCCGCGCATCATCCCCGGCGAGGCGGGCTACCCCCAGGCGGCGGCCTGCCTGCAGGAAACGGAGGAAGCCAACAAGGTAAAAAACGCCGGGTATGAGCTGGCCATCAAAGGGGCGCTGCTGCGGTTTTTGTCCATCCTGATTGGCCAGCACGGCACATCGCTCCCGGCGGATACTACTGACACCCGCCGCCTGAAAACGGTCTTGCAGCTGATCGAAGCGGAATATGCTACCCCGCTGCGGATTGAGGACGCCGCCGAAGCCTGCGGGTGCAGCCAAAGCCATTTTATGCGCTGGTTCAAAAAAATGACCGGCCAGGGCTTTACCGCCTACCTGAACGACCACCGGCTGAACCTTGCTGCAGAACTGCTGCGCATTACTGACGCCACCGTGCTGGATATCGCAGGCCGGGTGGGGTTTGATAACCTTTCATACTTTAACCGCCTGTTCAAGCGCCGCTATGGCATGACCCCGCGGGAATACCGCAGCAAATAAAGCAGCAAAAACCAAACTCCGCCGCCCGGAATGTGCACAGCATCCGGGCGGCGGGGTTATATATTCTTATAGAAATGATAAAGTGGGCAATCCGGCAGGAAAGCGGTGTGGCCGGGCGGGGACTTTACCGGCAAAAGAAAATAGCGACAAAAATTACTTCATCCAACTGATCTGCTGCTCTTTTACCAGCGGATAGCTGACAAGCTCGGTACCGTCCATGTCCTCTTTGTGCATATCCACAGCGGTGATCTGGCTGTTTTCATAGGTGGTGTAGTAATAAATGCCTTTGTCGGCATTGCAGCAGCTGGTGTACAGGGTAATCTCGTACTTACCGTTGTCCAGCTCGCAGCAGCCGCGCTGCTGCTCTACCGAGCCGAGAATATGGAAAAACTGGCTCACGCTTTCTGCTTCGCTTTCCCCGGAACGGGAGTTGGCGCGCACGAAAGCCGCCCGTACAAACCGCGACTGAGACGAAAGATCCCCCGGCAGACCCATGGCCCCCATGCCGCGGCTGTAAGCGTTCAGCGGCAGGTTGGGTGCAAAGTGGTTGCCGATTGCCTTTGGGGAAAGCTGCATATAATTATTCAAAGCAAACAGCTGCATGGGGAACGGAGGGTTGTTGGTCAGCACACCGGCGGGGTTATCATATACATGCAGGCCGTCTTTGGTAGATTCCAGCGTGATGCACTCATGATGATCGGCAATCATCCAGTGCAGGCTGGCAACGGGCATCCCTTCGCAGAACGGGGTATCCACCAGGTTCATGCGGTCCAGCAGGGTGCGGGCATCCTGTACGGTAGCGCAGCGGCCCAGCAACCAGGGGATCAGCTCAAACTGGGCAACATTATCTTTGCCGGGTTCATCTTTGCAATACCAGGCGTTGCCCACAAAGTTCAGCCCGGCAATGCATAGCCCTTTTTCGTTGATGGCATCGTAATACAGGGGATAGTTATTCTGCACGCAGGCCATGCCCAAAATGGCATAGTGCTGGTCCAGCACGCCAAGGCCGTTCAGCTGGAACGGATAGCGCCGCGGGGTAAAGGTGACAGTCTCGCCGTAACCGAATTCATAGTCCAGGTTGCGGCCAAAATAAAAATCTTTGGTCTGGTACGTTGCAGCAGTGCACATACAAATAAGCCCTCCGGTCGTATCGTAAATGATGTCTTTAACGTTATTATACCACGGCGCAGCGCTGCTATCGAGAAGATTTTGTGAACTTTTGAAATTTTGTACCAAATAAAAAATCCCGCAGCCCTGCTTTGTAAACAGGTCCTGCGGGAGAAAAGTGGATTTACACCAGCTTGCGCACCAGTGCAAAATCAAAAAAGTCCGTATAAAAAGTGCGGCAGCGCAGCACCGGGCGGCACAGGCGGGAATAGCAGGTCTCGCTCAATTCCAACAGGGCCTGATCACGCTGCAGGGCCAGGGCATGGCGCACGGCGGGGTCCCCCATGGCGGCGCGTAGATGGGTAATGGTGCTGGAAACCTGAATTCCGCACGCTTCATCCAGAATATTGAAAATGGGGCGGGTGAAGTCAATACCATCGGTGCGGGTGGTGCCGAACAGCGAGCATGGCACGATATCGGTAGAAAATAATACTGGGGTGTTATCCGCCAGCACCCGGCGGCAGATGTAATAAACCGGGGTATCCAGGCTGATGTTCAGCGCCTGGGCTGCATCGGCATCTGCCGTGTGGCGCGATACCCGCAGATCATCGCTGTTGGGCTGCATGCCGCGCGCCCGGATCATTTGGGTGAATTCAAACTTCTGGTCCATGCGGCGGGCCAGGTTGACCACATCGCGGTTGATCACGGTGCCAATGCCGCGCACGCGCTCAATGTAGCCGGCACGTTCCAGTTCACTCAGTGCATCGCGCACAACGGTACGGCTTACGTTCAGCCGGTTGGCCAGCTCCAGCTCGGGCGGCAGATGGTCGGTATCCTGCCAAATGCCGTTGCGCAGCTGCTCCAGCAGCTCGGCCACAACCTGGTTAGAAATCAATACGCCGCCCAGGCGGGGGGCGCTGTCGGGGTGTTTGGTTGCCATAATCGGGTTCCTACTTTCCTGTGCGTGCCGGTACAGGCCGCAAAAGTCGTACTCTTATTATAGCATACCCCAAAGCCAAAAACCAAGTGTTTTATAAAAAAGCAGGCAAATAAAAGGCGTGGTGTGATGTGGTGCGCTCCTTGGTTCAGTCCGCTTTGCCTTCTTCATGCGCATAGCGGCACACATCCCGCAGGCAGCAGCGCTCACAATACGGTGTGGTGCGTGCAGTGCACACGGCGCGGCCATGGTCCACCAGCCGGTGGCAGAAATCACTGCCCTCCTGCGGGGGAATGATCTTCCACAGCGCCATTTCCACCTTTTTGGGTTCCTTGATGTTATCTACCAGCCCAATGCGGTTGCACAGCCGGATGCAGTGGGTGTCCGTTACAATGGCGGGCTTGCCGAACACATCGCCCATGATCAGGTTGGCACTTTTGCGGCCAACGCCGGGCAGTTCCAGCAGGGCGTCAAAATCATCGGGCACGTTGCAGTCATACTTGTCGCGCAGCATCCGCATACAGGCGCTGATATCCCGCGCCTTGCTGCGCCCCAGTCCGCAGGGCCGCACGATCTCTTCAATTTCCTCCGGCTCCGCGGCGGCCAAAGCGGCTACATTCGGGTATTTGGCAAACAGATCCTGTACCACAACGTTCACGCGGGCATCGGTGCACTGCGCGGCAAGGCGCACTTCCACCAGCAGCTGCCAGGCGTGCTCGTAATCCAGCGTACAGTCCGAAAGCGGGTATTCTTTTTTCAGCCGCTCAATGCAGATGGCGGCCAGCTGTTTTTTATCATGAATCTCCATGGGGGTCACACTCTCTTTTATCACTTCCCGGCGCGCGGGCCGGCGGGGCTTACGGCTTGATTCTACCACGGATAACGTTTATAATGCAAGTAGCATGGTGCCGCCTTCTAATGTTGCAAAGCTTCAAAAGAGGGGCCGCTGCCCCTTGCTCCCTCACAAAAACCTACCTTCTCATGCCGGGGCGGCACGCGAACATTATTTTTTGCTCACAAGGGATTTTGAGCGTCGGTGCATGTCTGCCGCTTGGAATGAAGTTTAGAATATATTTCCTTATATATAAAGGTAACATAAAGGAGTACCCCCCATGAAGGAACCGCTTGCCCAACGCCTGCGCCCGCGCACTTTGGATGAAGTGTGCGGCCAGCGCCATCTCCTGGCCCCCGGCCAGGTGTTCCGCCGCACCATTGACAGAGGCGTGATCCCCAATATGATTTTTTACGGCCCGTCCGGCGTAGGCAAAACCACCGTGGCCAGCATTATTGCGGCCAACAGCGGTATGCGGCTGTATAAATTGAACGGTACTACCGCTTCCACCAGCGATATCAAAAGCGTATTGGGCGATATTGGCACCCTGAATGCCGCCAACGGAATTCTGCTCTATCTGGATGAGATCCAGTATTTCAACAAGCGCCAGCAGCAAAGCCTGTTGGAATGCGTGGAGCAGGGAACCGTGACGCTGATTGCCTCCACGACCGAGAACCCATACTTTTATGTATATAACGCGCTGTTATCCCGCTGCACAGTGTTCGAGTTCAAATCCCTGACGGCAGAGGATATTGCCGAAGGCGTGAAACACGCCGCCCAGCGCCTGGGCGAAAGTGACGGTACGCCGGTCAACATCCCGGTGGATGCGCTGGAATACCTGGCCCAAAGCGCGGGCGGCGATATGCGCAAGGCGCTGGGCAACCTGGAATTTGCCGTCAACGCAGCCCCCGTGCAGGATGGCACGCGGCTGGTTACGCTGGAAATGGTCACGCAGGTGGCCCAGCGTACCGCCATGCGATACGATAAAGAGGGCGATGACCATTATGATATTGTTTCGGCCTATCAGAAGTCGATGCGCGGGTCGGACCCGGATGCAGCGCTGCACTATCTGGCCCGGCTGCTGGAAGCGGGGGACCTGCCCAGCGCCTGCCGCCGGTTGATGGTGTGCGCCTGCGAGGATGTTGGCCTTGCTTACCCGCAGATCATCCCGATCGTAAAAGCGGCTGTGGATGCTGCCAACATGCTGGGCCTGCCGGAAGCGCGCATTCCGTTGGCGGACGCGGTAATTTTGGTGGCGACCAGCCCCAAATCCAACACGGGCGAAGCCGCCATTGACCGTGCGCTGGCAGATGTGCGGGCAGGCCGCAGCGGGCCGATCCCGCGGCAGCTGCAAAATAAGCATTATGATGGCGCCGATGCCGCAGTAAAAGGCCAGCATTATCAGTACGCACACGACTTTGCCAACCATTGGGTGGACCAGCAGTACCTGCCGGATGCCATCCGGGACCGCCAGTATTACCAGTTTGGCGATAACAAAAACGAGCAGGCCGCCGCCGCTTACTGGCAGCGCATCAAGGGTGATAAGTTCAAAAAATGAACTGGCAACACCGCACAATTCCCGCCTTGCGGCTTAAGCACCGCTCCGGCAGCTGCG
>ENA-ORND01000991-ORND01000991.1-human-gut-metagenome-genome-assembly--contig:-NODE-991-length-21398-cov-4.747505_pt1 | contig 21398 bp, 20 predicted proteins | sample MGYA00242111_ERZ509014 | MGnify/ENA primary metagenome ERZ509014 (study PRJEB26280, sample SAMEA2338694) | human gut metagenome | biome: human gut; feature: human-associated habitat; material: faeces... | reverse complement strand
AACGACCCGTGGATAGGCTACATCGTCTTCACGCTCCAGGACATCAATACGGACGAAGAGATGGCCGCATTCGAGGATGACGTGCTGCGCCGCCTCTCGTTCGAGCACAACTACGCCCCGACCGACAAGAACGCCATCTATCTCTACAATAACTTCAACCAATTCAAAGGGATGAACAGAATATTCCGCGGGCTCGACATGTTCATCTGGATTATCGGTCTCGGAACGCTGCTGGCCGGTATCGTGGGCGTCAGCAACATCATGCTCGTCACGGTCAGGGAACGCACCTTCGAGTTCGGTATCCGCAAGGCGCTCGGTGCCCGGCCCGCCTCCATCATCCGGCTCATCCTCATCGAATCGGTGGTGATAACCGCCTTCTTCGGCTACGTCGGACTCGTCCTCGGGGTGGCGGTCATGGAAGTCGTCAACCATGTTCTGGAGGCGACGGCAACGGCGGTACCCGACTCGTTCGCCGTATTCCGCAACCCGACGCTCGACCTGCGGGCAGCCGTCTCGGCGACCGTCGTACTGATAATAGCGGGGCTGGTGGCCGGGTATGTCCCCGCCCGGAAAGCCGCCCGGCTCAAAACAATAGACGCGCTGCGCTACAACAAATAACACACAAGGCAAGCCATGTTCGACCTCGACCGCTGGAAAGAAATCTGGGAAACCATCGCCCGCAACCGCAAAAGGAGCATCATGACGGGACTGGGGGTCTTCTGGGGCATCTTCATGTTCACCGTGATGATGGGATTCGGCATGTGGCTGGGGCGCACCGCCCTCTCCTCGCTGGGCAGCTACTCCACCAATACGACCTATTTTTTCACCGACCAGACGAGCATTCCCTATCAGGGTATGCCTTCGGGCCGATGGTGGAACTTCGACATGCACGACCTGGAAGCCATCCGGCAGCAGGTTCCCGACATCAAGTATGCGGCAGCCATGAACTGGGGAGGTTCGCAGAAGGTGTCGCACAACGAACGCAAGGGCGAATACTACCTGATGGGCTATACGCCGGATTTCCAGAAAATCAATCCGCAGCCCCTGAAATTCGGCCGCTTCATCAACCAGCCGGACATGGAGGGCAAGCGCAAGGTGTGTGTCATCGGCGGACAGATATGGAAGGAGCTCTTCCCCGGCGGCGAAAACCCCGTGGGCGAAGTCATCAAGATGAACGACCTCTACCTGACCGTCGTGGGCGTCATGGAGCGGGGCAGCACCTCGATAAACATCGGGAGCAATCCGGAAACCACCATCGCCGTACCCAACTCGCTCGTACAGCAGCTCTGGAACGAAGGTTCTTCGGTGGATATGATAACCATCATGGCGGAAGACGACGTCCGCATCCAGGACATCGAGGAGAAGTGCAAGCGCATCATCGCAGCCAACCACATCATTTCGCCCGACGACAAGAAAGCCATCAGCGGCTTCAACCTCGGCGAACAGTTCGAAAAGGTGAACGGACTGCTGAACGGCATCAGCCTGCTGACATGGATAGTGGGTCTGGGGACGCTGCTGGCCGGCATCGTAGGCGTCAGCAACATCATGCTCGTCATCGTACGGGAGCGGACGCAGGAGATAGGCGTCCGCCGGGCGATAGGCGCCCGGCCGTGGTCCATCATATCGCAGATTCTCTCCGAAAGTTTCCTGCTGACCTTCATCGCCGGTATCCTCGGCCTTGCGGCCGGAGTCGGAGCACTGTCGGTATTCGAGAAGCTGATAGCGGCCACGACGGAGCTGGGGAGCGACATGCAGCCGCTGCAGATATCTTTCGGGCTCGGCATCACGGCCACCCTCATCATCATCGCCGGAAGCTTGCTGGCCGGCATCATCCCGGCCAGCCGTGCCATGAAGATAAAGGCGGTGGATGCGATTAGGGAGGAGTAGCGCCGGATGCAGCCGTGCAACTGCCAAACCGGACAGGACGCAACGACAGACTGGGAATGAAAATTTAAAATATAGCAGTTATGAAGAAAGTATTTAGAATCCTGCTCATCGTCCTGCTCGCGGGACTGTTCGTCGGGACGTTCGTCTTCCTGTGGAACAAGACGCGGCCGGTCAAGACCGTCTACGGGATAGTGACGCCCGTCCGCGACACCATCTCCCAATTCGTGGTAGCCACCGGACAGGTCGAACCGCGCGACGAAGTACTCATCAAGCCCCAGATTTCGGGCATCATCTCCGCCCTGCACAAGGAGGCAGGCAACATGGTGCGGCAGGGCGACGTAATCGCTACCGTGAAGGTCATTCCGGAGATGAGTTCCCTCAACAACGCCGAATCGGGAGTCAAGCAGGCGGAAATAAATCTGGAACAGACCAGGCGCGAATACGAACGCACCGAAAAACTCTACCGGAAGAACGTCATCACCCTCGACGAGTTCGAGAAGGCGGAGACACAGCTCCGGATTGCGGAAGAGAACCTCCAGAGCGCACGCGACAACCTGGAAATCGTACGCGACGGCATCGTCTCCCGCAACGCCGAAATAAGCAATACCCAGATACGTTCCACGATAGACGGCATGATACTGGACATTCCCGTCAAGGTGGGCAACTCGGTCATCCAGTCCAATACGTTCAACGACGGCACGACAATAGCCGTCGTGGCCGACATGAACGACATGATATTCCGCGGGAAGGTCGACGAGACCGATGTGGGCAAGCTCCACGAAGGGATGCCCGTCACGCTCACCATCGGCGCCGTACAGGACTCGAAACTGAACGCACGGCTGGAATATATCTCCCCGAAGGCGACGACGGACAACAACGTCATCATGTTCGAAGTAAAAGCTGCCGTGGACGTGGACGATAACATCTTCGTCCGTTCGGGTTACAGTGCCAATGCAAGCATCATGATAGAGAACCGCGAGAACGTGCTGGCCGTGCCGGAGAGCGTACTCGAATTCGAGGAGGACAAAACCTACGCCTACGTGCTGACAAGTCCCGAAGGGGCCGAAGAACAGACGTTCGAGAAAAGGGAGGTCACGACGGGACTCTCGGACGGCATGAACATGGAAATCAAGGAGGGACTCTCCGAAACCGACCGGCTGCGGGGCATGGCGATGCCGCGCACCAAGAAATAGCCTACCCGTAACGTAAAACCTCACCGCCATGAAACGCAAAACGATAGTTACCGTCTTCTTCACCCTGACCGCCCTGCTGCTATCCGGCGGAAAAGCCGAAGGACAGCAGCAGGAGACCCTCGCCCGGTCGTCCTCACCGACAGCCCGGTATGCGGCAGAAGAAACCGGCCTCCCGGCAGCCGCCCCGTGGACGCTGCAGGAGTGTATCCGGTATGCTCAGGAAAACAACATAGAGATACAGCGGCAGGAGCTCTCCATCGAAGATGCCGAGCTGGCCCGAAAGCAGACCCGGCTCAACTACATACCGTCGGTAAGCGCATCGGTCGGCTCCGGAACTTCGTTCGGCCGCGTCCTCGACCCGACCACCTATGAATTCCGCGAGAACTCCAGCAATACCGACCTCAGCGCCTCCCTCTCGCTCGGCACGGAAGTGTTTGCGGGAATGCGCAAATATCACCAGCTCAAGAAATCCGACCTGGCCCTGCAGGATATGCTGCTACAAGTGGACAAGGCCCGCAACGACCTCTCGCTCAATATCACCGCGGCTTACCTCGACGTGCTGTTCGCCGAAGAGAAGGTCACCATCGCCTCACAGCGTACCCGAACGCTCACGTTGCAGGTCGAACAGACGCAAATGCTGGTGGAATCGGGACGCAAAACCATGGGCGACCTGCTGCAATTGCAGGCCGACCTGGCCGATGCACAGTTTCAGGATATCGAAGCGAAAAACAACCGAACCCTCGCTTACTTTACGCTCTGCCAATTGCTGGAGATAGACGACTACGAGACGTTTCGCATCCTCATCCCGGAATCGATGCCCGTCTCCCGCGACGGCGTGGCGGTGGGCCCGGGAGATTTACGAAATGGCGCAGGAGCTGCCGCAGGTCAAATCGGCCGGACTGGCCATGGATATGGCAGACCGTGATATCAGCATCGCCAAATCAGGCCTCTACCCCACCCTGAGTCTCTCGGCAGGCTACGGTTCCTCCTTCTCCAACGGCCGGCAGAAACCCGACATCAACAACCCCGCCACCTACATCCAGTATCCGTTCAAGGACCAGATACGCGACAACGCGAGCTATCATATATCACTCAGTCTCAGCATTCCCATCTTCAACTCCCTCTCGGCCCGCAACAACGTCAAGAGTTATCGCATCGCCCGCCACAGGGCCGAATACGATTATATGATAATGCAGAAGAACCTTAACAAAGAGATAAGGCAGGCCTATATCGACGCAGTAGGAGCTTACGAACAGTACGAAGCGGCGGCTAAAAACGTCACCACGACAGAGGAGGCGTTTCGCATGCTGGAGGAAAAATACAACCTCGGCGCGGCTTCGCCGGTGGATTACAGCATTGCGCTCTACAATCTCGTGAACGCCCGCTCGCAGCTTGCCCAGGCCAAATACAGCTACCTCTTCAAGACCAAAATCCTCGACTTCTACCGGGGCATCCCCATCACGCTCTGAACGGCCGTATGGAAGCCAGGATTATAACCGGACGAACGTTCGGAAAAAACGATGCGGAGGCCCTTTTTACGGAGGGTACCGTATTCGACAAATGCATATTCAGAGGCGGCACCTTCACGGCACTGCTCCTGCATGGCATTATCCTGCTCGACTGTCGTTTCACCGGCTGCGATTTCAGCCTCTCCGCATTCGCGAATACGGTAATGGACGGGGTGACGTTCTCCGGATGCAAGATGTCCGGAACATCATTCGGAGAGAGAAACAGCTCACACAGACTGTCGGCATCCTTCACGGAGTGTATCTTCGACGATGCGGTATTTCTGCACATCACCGCCGACTCCGTTTTCCGGCAATGCCGGATGCACGCTACCGTATTCGAATCGTGCATCTTGAAAGGCGTTCTCTTCGACGCTTGCGACATGCAGGGCTCCTCCTTTACCGACAACGACCTGAGAAGTGCGGATTTCCTGACTTCTTCCGGTTTTACTATCGACCCGGAAACCAACCGGCTCAACGGTGCGCGTTTCTCTCAGGCCTCCCTGCCGGGCCTGCTTGCCAAATACCGGATAAAGATAGAAAATCCATAACCCGGCCTCTTCCAGCGACAGACATCGGAAAGCAGGAGATTCCCGCACGCGACCATTGCTTTTCACGGAGCTGCCGACCGCAGCTATACGGTCATTATCTCTTTCTCCTTCTCGGCCAACGCCTCCTCTATCTGCTTGCTGAACCGGTCGGTCAGCTTCTGGGCTTCCGCCTCACCGTCCTTCGCCATATCTTCGGGCATACCGTTCTTCTGGGCCGCCTTGAAAGCCTCGACCGCTTCGCGGCGAGCATTGCGGACACTCACACGCGCCGTCTCCCCTTCGCCTTTCACCTGTTTCACGAGCTCCCTGCGGCGCTCTTCGGTCAGCGCAGGAATCGAAAGCCGGATATGCTCACCATTATTGGAAGGCGTCAATCCGATGTTCGACACGAGTATCGCCTTCTCTATTACGGGTATCATCCCTTTCTCCCACGGCTGGATGAGTATCGTTTTGGCATCGGGCACGGTAACACTCGCCACCTGCGAAACGGGCGTCTGCGAACCGTAGTAATCCACCATGATTCCTTTCAATACATTGGGGCTGGCCTTTCCCGCCCTTATTCCGAGCAGCGCCTCGACAAGATGCTCAAGCGCCTTGTTCATCTTCTCCTCGGCAATGTCCAATATCAGGGTTGCTTCTTCAGTCATAAACGTTAAGGTTTTATGTAGCTTGAATCAAAAATTGTCCCGTTTTCTATTTCAACAGGGCCTCGATGCCCCTGACCATTTCGTCGAATTCGTCGGGCGTATAACCGACCGTCTGGAAAGCTATCTTCCCGTCCTTGCCGATGATGAAGTTGCGCGGCACGTATTTCTCCGCAAACATCCCGTAAAGTTTCTTGTCCCCGTCGAAAGCTACCGGAAATTCGTACCCGTTCTTCCGCATGAACTCCCTGACGGCCTCCTCGCCGTCATCTATCGATACCGGCAGAAGTACGAAATCCTTCCCCTCGAAACGGTCCACGATATCCTTTTGCAGCCGTGTGAACTCCTTGCGGCACGGGGGACACCACGTAGCCCAGAAATTCACCAGCACCACCTTTCCCTCCAGCTCGGCAGAAGTCAGCGTCGTACCGTCCAGCATCCGTACGGAAAATTCGGGCACATCCATCCCCTTCTTCAACAGGGTGGTCCGCTCCACGTCGCCCTGCGCGGACGCGATACCGCAACAGAACAACACCGCAAAAAGCATTGACAATATTCTCTTCATAAACAATCGTATTTTTGTAAAGTGATATCCTTCCTCTCGGCCGGGCAGGGCTATTCCCTCACCAACGTCCCTATCGCTTCGCCCCGGACTACCCTGCGCAGGTTTCCGGGCGTATCCATGTCGAAGACGACTATCGGCAGGCCGTTCTCCCGGCAGAGCGTGAAAGCCGTCAGGTCCATAATCCGAAGCCCGCGGGCATACACCTCCCCGAAAGTTATCTCGCCGAATTTCCGTGCCTCCGGATGCTTCTCCGGGTCGGCATCGTAAATGCCGTCCACCCGCGTCCCTTTCAGCAGCACGTCGGCCTCTATCTCTATGCCGCGGAGCGCTGCGGCACTGTCGGTCGTAAAATAGGGATTGGACGTTCCGCCACCGATTATCACGACGTATCCCCTGCTCAGGTAATCCACCGCCTTGTCCTTGGAGTAATACTCCCCGACCGGTTCCATGCATATGGAAGTCAGCACCTTCGCCTGCATCCCCTCCGCCCGCAGCGCGGATTCCAGAGCCAGCGAGTTGATGACCGTCGCGAGCATTCCCATCTGGTCGCCCTTCACACGGTCGAATCCCCTCTCCGCACCCTGCATGCCGCGGAATATGTTTCCTCCTCCAATAACTATGCCGACCTCCACGCCGGCCCCGGCGATTTCCCGTATCTGCGACGCATACGAACCGAGTACCCCGGCCGAAAGTCCGTACTCTCCATCGCCGGCCAGCGACTCGCCGCTCAGTTTCAGCAATATTCTCTTATATTTCATCTTACAGCCTACCTCGGATGTTATACGACACGAAGATACGATTTTTTTCAGAAATAGTTATAATTGGGTATCTTTGTACCCCGATACGTACACTCCTCTCATGGTAAAGACGGGCTATAAATACCTCGACGACATAAACTCTCCGAAAGACCTGCGCAGACTCTCCGTCCCCGAACTGGAAACGCTCGCTGCAGAACTCAGAGACTTCATGGTATCGGAACTCTGCGTGAATCCGGGACACCTCGCATCGAGTCTCGGAGCCGTGGAACTCGCCATAGCGCTCCATTACGTCTATGACACGCCGGACGACAAGGTGGTCTGGGACGTCGGCCATCAGGCCTATGCCCACAAGATACTCACCGGCCGTCGGGAACAGTTCCACACGAACCGGAAGTTAGGCGGCATCAGCGGATTTCCGCGCATGGAGGAGAGCCCCTACGACGCTTTCGGGGCGGGCCACGCTTCCGTCTCCATCTCGGCCGCACTGGGCATGGCCCAGGCCAACAAACTGCAGGGCATCCACCGCAACGTCATCGCCGTAATAGGCGACGGCGCCATGACGGGCGGCCTTGCCTACGAGGGGCTGAACAACGCCGGAGCATCCAATGCGGACATGCTGGTCATTCTGAACGACAACAACATGTCCATCAGTCCCAACGTCGGAGCGCTGAAGGAGTATCTGCTCGGCATCACCACGTCAAAACACTACAACCGGCTGAAAAACCGGGTATGGAACGCCATGTCGGGAGTCCCCCGGATGCGGCGCGCGATACAGAATTTCGGCAACGTCGTCAAACAGAGCATTCTCAAGCAGAGCAACCTGTTCGAGAGCCTCAACTTCCGCTATTTCGGCCCCGTGGACGGCCACGACCTGAAGTCGCTGGTACGGGTACTGGGCGACATGCGGAGCATTCCGGGCCCGAAACTGCTCCACGTCGTTACCAAAAAGGGCAAGGGTTACAAACCTGCCGAAAGCAACCCGCCGATATGGCACGCCCCCGGCAGGTTCAATCCCGTCACCGGCGAACTGCTCGTCAATCCGGGCGACAACCAGCCCGACCGCTACCAGGACGTATTCGGTTATACGCTCCTCGAACTCGCCCGCCTCGACGAACGCGTCGTAGGCGTCACACCGGCCATGCTCACGGGCAGCTCCATGGATATCCTGCAACGGGAGATGCCCCACCGATGCTTCGACGTCGGCATCGCCGAAGGCCATGCGGTCACTTTCTCGGCAGGACTGGCGGCCGGCGGCCTGATACCTTTCTGCAATATCTACTCGTCGTTCATGCAGCGGGCCTACGACCACATGATTCACGACGTGGCCATCCAGCGGCTTCCGGTCATATTCTGCCTCGACCGTGCGGGCCTTGTCGGCGAAGACGGAGTGACGCACCACGGTGTGTTCGACCTCGCCTTCATGCGCTCCGTGCCCAACATGACGATAGCCGCACCGGCCAACGAGGCGGAACTCAAGGAGATGATGTACACGGCGCTCCTATCGGGCGTACCGTTCGCCATCCGTTATCCGCGCGGCCGGGGGATAGGAGCCGACTGGAGCGGCGGATTCCGACGGATGGAGATAGGCCGCGGGATAACCCTGCGCGGCGGGAAGGATGTCGCCGTTCTGGCGATAGGTACCGTAACCAACGATGCCCTGAAGGCCGCAGTACAGGCCGAGGAGGAGGGAATCTCCGCCGAAGTGGTGAGCCTGCGGTTCGCCAAACCGCTCGACACGGCTATTCTGCACGACGTCGGGCGGCGGTTCCGGCGGATAATCACCGTCGAGGACGGTACCGTGGAGGGAGGCGTGGGAAGCGCCGTCGCCGAATTCATCTCCGCCAACGGCTATACCGCAGAGGTCGTGCGGCTCGGCATCCCCGATACTTTCATCCACCACGGCACGATAGCCGAACTGAAACGGATTTGCGGCTACGACACGGAAGGTATCCTGACAGCTATCCGGAAAGCCGCCGGCAGGGAAAAAGCCTGAACCGTCCCGACGACTTTCCCGGCAGTCCGGCCCCCGACCATCCGCAGTACGGACAAAGAGAAAGTCCGTTCCCGATGCTGCGCCGGAGTCCGACGACAAGCAGGAGAAGCTTCGCCCGTCCGTTCGAATACAGACACGACAACGGTTCCGCACCATCCTCCCCTGCCGCCCCTACGATTGCGGTCGGACATCGTTTCATGAATCCTCCTTTCCCTTTCGAAGAGGGCTTATATGATTTTTATCGTTTCATATCTCAACTCGCAAAAAAGATTGCTACCTTTGCGCAGTTATGGTTCCGGTTCGGGCTTCCGCACCGGATGAAAAGGGAATCCGGTGAGAATCCGGAACAGTACTCGCTGCTGTATGTCCCCTCCTTCGGGAGAAGTCGTTTACCGCACTCTTTGCCACTGGTTTCGATACCGGGAAGGCGCGGTGAACGGGACGAGTCAGAAGACCTGCCTTAACGACATGGATTTGCACCCGCGGGTTTCGGGTAGGAATCGAATGGCTTGGTCGGCCCTCTGGCACACTTTTCCGATTTGATTTTCATCCCCTCCCGCCATGCAGTCACCTGCGTAATCCGAATGGCGAGGAAATCTTACATACCCTATCGACGTTCGTTCCGGGAAAGGGTCTCCGTTCCTGCGTCCCTCTCCTTTTCCGGCTTCGGTTCGTTGTACACCTGCCGTAAACCAGCATCCGCCTATCGGCCTTTTTTCGTCTTTGAAACTCATTCAATCTTTCAATTAAACATAAACGACATGAAAAAACTGTTTACCTGTCTGGCGGTTGTCCTGTTCGGCGCCGCAATGTGGAGCTGTTCCCCATACGACGACGAGGAGCTGCGGGAAGCGGTCGATGACCTGAACGACCGCGTGGAAGCCATGGAAGAGGCGGTCAGGCATGCCAATTCGGGCATCGAAACCCTTCGGAAACTGGTGGAGGCACTGCAAAAGAATATGACAGTCACTTCGGTAATCGAGACCGAAAACGGTTATACCATCAACTTTTCCGACGGCACGACGGCAACGATTACCAACGGAACCAATGCTCCGTCCATATCGGTCATAAAAGACGAAGACGGGCTGTACTACTGGGCGCTCGACGGCCGAATCATCGAAATCGACGGGCGGAAAATAAAGGCCGAAGGTTCCGACGGCATCACCCCGCAGCTACGCATCAATTCCGATACGAAAGAGTGGGAGATGTCGCTCGACGGCACGACCTGGACGCCGATGGGCGTCACAGCCGAAGGGCAGGACGGCGACTCGTTGTTCTCGAAGGTGGAGGACGGCGATACGGAAGTGGTTTTCACGCTCTCTGACGGGAAGACGACCATTGTCATACCGAAAACTTCGACGGCTGGATTCGCATTCGTCTTTCCCGAGACCCTGCCCAGGGGCGGCACCAATGTGGACAATTACTACCTATTCGCATTCGGTGAAGAGCGCGAACTTCCGTTTACGGGCGATGTAGCGACGGTCGACCTGATGCACGTTCCGCAGGGATGGTCGGCCAAACTCGACCCGCATGCCAAAACGGTAACGGTAACGGCCCCGGCGTCCGGCAGCTCCTACTATACGGAAGGCATCCTTTCACTCATCGCCATCGACCGTGCAGAGCGGACGACGCTGGCATCGGCACGTATCGCGGCAGTGGATTACTCCGACCCGGAGGGAACATTCGTTCTCAACGAAGGCAATCCGTCGTCGGACAACGGGTCGGTCATTTACATCACATCCGACGGACGCCTCATCAACTACGCCTACTGGCGCATGAACGGTACTGAGCTCGGCAACGCGGCTCAGGACCTGTTCATAGCGGACGACAAACTGTATATCGTATCGCAGAACGGAGGTAACGACGGTATGCTGGTCGAAGCCGATGCCAGAACGCTCAAACGCACGGACAATTTCAGCAAGGACGATTGCTCGTCGCTCTCGTGGCCTTCCCATGTGGCTGTGGTCGGTCGCACGGCCTACATCCGCGACAATGCCGGCGTATGGACCCTCGACCTCGATTCGAGGAGCCTCAAACAGATAGAGGGTACGGCCGGCGCCCTGAAAAACCGGATGGCGGTCGTCGGAGACAAGGTGTTCGTTCCGGCGAACAGCAAGGTACTGATACTCGAAAACGGCAACATCGCCGAAACGATAGCAATGGAGGGTACGGTGACCGGCGTCATCAAGTCCGACGAAGAGGGCTACGTATGGGTTTCCTGTTCGACCAGTCCGGCCCAAATCATCAAATTGTCAGCCACCGACTACACGATGGAGAAACACACCCTGACCGAAGGCGGCGTCTCGGCAGGCTGGGGTGCGACACCGGCTATTTCCGCCAAAGGCGACGAAATCTATTTCTGCAACAATACCTCGACAATCTACCGCCACACGTTCTCCACGAATACGACCGAAACGCTGGGCGATGTGAAGCCGAACGTCGTGAACTGGGGTATAATTTACAACATGCCGGCCGTACACCCCGTCACGGGCGAGTACTACTACAATACAATTCTGGGCTACGGCTGGAGTTTCCTCACGAACGATATCTCGGTATACGACCTCAATTCGGATACGCCCGCAATGGTTGCAGACTACCGGAACTACACGCACTTCCCCGCCGGAATCTATTTCACGGCCGGATTCTAATCCAGTAATATCGTCGGGAAACTCCGGCTCCTCGCCATATTTGTCCGCGGGGAACCGGAGTTTCCGTTTTAGCAACATTGTACAATCCGGCACCCACAGAGATTGCCAAACGGTCGAGGCAATGGTACCGCAAAGAAAAACCGTTCTACATCTCCTCTTAAACGATACGACCCAACTGAATATCAGCTGGGTTGTATCATCAAGCGTACCCGGAGCCGGTTTTGAAAAGTCAAAAACTATGCAAATCCACTAAATCGAAAATAAATCATAATATATTATATATCAATACATAACGATTGCATTCGTTTGAATTGGCAAGAATGGAATTTTCGTAGTTTCCTGAAAATGCGGACAAATTGCGGACACAAAAAGTTGTGTGTATTCGTGAATTTACATACCTTTGAAACAGAGAAATTCGAGGTATGGCACAGACGAACTACTACATCGGTAAGACGGCCAACAGCGCCGGAGAATCGGAAATCAACCTGCGACTCTACGTTTCGCGCGACATTCGTATTCGTATCGGTTCCGGAATATGGATCGACCGCAAACGCTGGGGTAAGAAAAACGACATCAATATCCCGCTAATTCAGGGAGAAGAACGGGAACAACTTTTGGGAAAGCGTTCCCGGCTTAAAGCCTTGACCTACCTGTTGGAGCAGGAGATCAACACCGCACCCGACAAGGCCGCCATCACCCGCGAATACATGCAAGGTATCGTCAAGCGGTTCCACAAACCGACCAAAGCGAAAAAGGAACACGAAAAGTCCTTTTTCGACGTGATAGATATTTACCTTGCCACACACAAGTTGTCCGAAAACCGATTGAAAAATTTTCGGGTATTGGTACGCTGCTTACACCGTTTTGAGCTATACAAGCGGGCGGAGGAGAGCCGGGGATTCTCGCTTTCGTTCACAACCCTTACATCGGATGTATTAGGGCAGATCGAGGATTTTCTTTTCAACGAACAATCCGTATTCCTGCGTTATCCGGAGATATACGAGCAATATCCCTATTCGGCGAAAGTCGCGCTTAAAACCCCGAAGCGGAAACGTCCGCCGGTGCTCGACGAGAACGGCGAAGAAATACCGAAAGGAATGCCCAAACCGCGCGGATTGAATACGGTCGCCGACATGCTTACCCGTTTCCGGGCGTTCGTCCTGTGGGCTATCGACAACGGACATACGACGAACAATCCTTTCAAACATTTCACCATCGGCGAAATCGTTTACGGAACCCCGATCTACATAACCAATGAAGAGAGAACCAAACTGTTCGAGACTGACTTATCCGCCAATAAAGAGGTCGAGATACAGCGGGATATTTTCATCTTTCACTGCTTCATCGGATGCCGCGTCAGCGATTTGTTCAAAATGACCTACCAGAATATTATCGGTGATTCGATAGAGTATATCCAAAGAAAGACGAAAGAGGATCGCCCGATAACCGTTCGCGTTCCGTTGAGCAAAACGGCTATTGCGCTGATTGACAAATACCGCGAGGAGGGGCGCGAAAGTCTGTTTCCTTTTTCCACGGAACAGCATTATAACCGCAAGATCAAGGAAGCGTTCCGGCTTGCCGGACTAGACCGCATTGTAACCGTACCCGACCAGCGGACACGCGCGGAGGTGCATAAACCGATATACGAATTAGCATCGTCGCACATGGCCCGCCGTACATTTATAGGTAATATCTATAAAAAAGTGAAAGACCCCAACCTCGTGGGATCATTGAGTGGGCATAAGGAAGGCAGCAAAGCGTTCGCTCGCTACCGCGACATCGACGACGATATGAAAAAGGAGATGATCGGGTATTTGGAACAGGCATAAGTAGATCGGTAATCTCTATCTGTCAAAATGTTAATATATATTTGCGATTAAGAAAACGACATAATTATGGAAAAGATTACAGTAAAGGATGTTGCCGTATCGGTCATAAAGGTAAACGATGAGGACTATATAAGCCTTACCGATATGCTGAAAGCCAAAGACGGTGAGTTCTTCTTTTCTAACTGGCTGAGAAACAGAAATACCGTTGAATTTCTCGGTATATGGGAAAAATTGGTCAATCCCGATTTTAATTATGCCGAATTCGACATAATTAAAAGTCAGGCGGGTCTGAATAGCTATCGTTTAAGCGCAAAAGAGTGGATGCAGAAAACGAACGCTATCGGAATCATATCCAAGACAGGACGCTATGGCGGTACTTACGCCCATAAAGATATTGCATTTGAGTTTGCCATGTGGATCAGTCCCGAATTCAAGGTTTATCTGATTCGGGAATTCCAGCGCCTGAAAGAGCAGGAACAGGCACAACTCGGCTGGAGCGCAAAACGCGAACTGTCCAAGATCAATTATCGCATCCATACCGACGCGATCAAACAAAATCTGATTCCGGCCGAAGTGACCGCGAAGCAGGCGAGCATCATCTATGCCAATGAAGCCGATGTGCTGAACGTTGCCATGTTCGGCATGACCGCAAAGATGTGGCGCGAGCAGAATCCCAATCTGAAGGGCAATATCCGCGATTATGCTACCATCAACGAGTTGATCTGTCTGTCCAATATGGAAAACCTCAATGCCGTATTCATCGACCAGAAAATGCCGCAGGGCGAACGGCTCGTAAAACTCAATCGGATCGCCATTCAGCAGATGCAGGTATTGGAGAATAATGATGAGAGAAAACTACTGAAATAACGCGATGGATTTCCGCAAGTTCGACAGTCATGTGATTCTGCTGGCGATAGTCGTTGTCGCCGGGCTTCTCGTGTCTATGGTCGCGCGGTTCGTGATATTGGCCAAAGGTGCGGATACAGGCACGGCGAATCTCGTCTTTCTGATCGTGCTGGGTATTTGCGCGATATTCTATCTGACCATTATAACGGCATCTTCCAGCGTCGCGGATTTCATTGTCCGGGTATTCATGCCGCGTATAGCCCGGAAGAAACGCCGCGAAGCGGAAGCAGAACCCGCCGAACCTGTTGCCGAACAGTCCGCCCCGGACATCGAACGGATCAAGCAGGAAGCCGACAAGCGGCTGGCTGAACAACAGCGGGAAAAAATCGCATTGTTCCAACGCTACGGCCAGCTAACCGTAGGTCCGTACATAACGCCGGACGAACTGGCCCGGCTCGATTGCTACATCGAAACCTATGCCCTGAATCAGCCTTGCCCGGCAGAACTCGCACCCATCCATCCGCAAAAACTTAAAAATGCCGATTTGTTCCATTTCGGGTGGAACATGGCCCATTATTTCGGACAGCTGAAACAGGAGGTCGTGCCGTGGCTGAAATCCGTATTCGCTCCGCTTGCAGACTTGGAGGATTCCTACATCAAGGGCAAACTCTACTCGCCGCAAACCCGGCAATTCATCATTCCCAACATAGCGGATATTACGCAATATATGGCCGAGCACGACGGCTGACAATCACCCTCGAAAGATATTTACGGGAGATTTTAAGGAGATAACGAGTGTTTTTGTTCTCCGAAAAATCTCCCTTTTCATTTGCCCCGATTCCGATTGAATGGGACCAGCGAATCCATGTTTAACCTAAAAATTTCGATTATGAGTTTAAGGGATTTATTGGAGTCGGGGGCAAACGTCAGCGTTACTGTTACTCTCGACGATTTGAAGGCTATTCTCAAGGAAGCGGCCAAAGGAATAAAACAGACCGCAGAAGAACCGACCGCAGAAGAATTTTTATCGCGTAAAGAGGTACTAGCACTTCTGAAAATCGACTCTTCCACGCTTTGGTGCTGGGAAAAGACTGGGTACATCAAGTCCTACCCATTCGGCGGGCGGAAACGCTACATGCATAAGGACGTGGAAGCGATACGCACCGGCAGGAAAGGAGGTCGCCATGTGCGCTAAAATGTCCGAGAACGGAAGTCCTTACCTGCGTGTGGGGACTACCATCTACAAGCGCGTGCGTCAGCCTTTGAGCAGTGGGCGGAGTATCGAAACGCTGATCCCGTGGAATATCGAGACATTGCGGCAGGACTATGGCAAGGACTATATCGCTCAAATACCTAAATACGACGGTTTCTGCACCATTCCCAGCCATACGGCCTACCGCCGGGAGATCGACGGATTCCTGAACCGCTACGAACCGATTTCGACCGTACCTGCCGAGGGCGAATTTCCCCATATCCGGGATTTTCTCGTCCATATCTTCGGCGAACAGCAAGAACTGGGGTACGACTACCTGCAACTGCTCTACCTGCGCCCCTTGCAACGACTGCCGATCCTGCTGCTCGTATCGGGCGAGCGCAATACGGGAAAGACCACTTTCCTCAATTTCCTGAAGCTGATCTTCGAGGCCAACATGACGTTCAACACCAACGAGGATTTTCGTTCGCAGTTTAACGACGACTGGACGGGAAAACTGCTGGTCTGTGTGGACGAAGTGCTGCTGAACCGTCGCGAGGATTCCGAACGGATCAAAAACCTATCGACAGCCCGCAGCTATAAAGCCGAAGCGAAGGGCCGCGACCGCCGGGAAGTAGAGTTTTTCGGCAAGTTCGTCCTTTGCTCCAACAACGAGCGCAATCCCGTCCTGATCGAAGCCGGAGAGACGCGCTACTGGGTGCGGCGCGTACCGCCGCTGACGCAGGACAATCAAAATCTGCTTGCCGATATGCGGCGCGAACTGCCGGGATTCCTGTTCTTCTTGCTGCACCGTGAGCTATCGACCAAAGAAGAGAGCCGCATGTGGTTTGCGCCTCGCCTGCTAGCAACCGAGGCTCTGCGGCGGATCATCCTCTACAACCGGGGCAAGACCGAGGCTGAAATGCTCTCCATAGCGCGAGAGATCATGGAGGCCGAAAATCTTGCGGAGTACCGTTTCGACGTGAGCGACATGGTGAACATGCTGGAGGTTCGCGGTATCCGCTCCGACCATCCCACCGTGCGGCGGATTCTCGCGGAGAGTTGGGGACTGTCGCCCGCACCGCCTACCTACTACCAACGCTACACCGTAACCTATAACGGCGAAATACAACGGTTGGACGGCAAGACGGCACGGGTTTACACCCTCACGCGGGAGCGGCTCGGCGAACTGCTTGACGACACGGCGGCGTAAGATTGTAAGAAAACGGGGGTAGTCCATTTATATGCAATACTTTACATTTCTTACAAAATCTTACAAACCCTACAAACTTACAAAACTCCGGCCGCGAAAGAATCCTGTAAGATGGATAACTTTTTCTTTTACTGTCTGTTAGGTCGATTTTCTTACAAAATTACAAAAAACCGACTCCCGACACCCGGCCATGCACTTTCCCCGAAAGGGTGATTCAGTCTGGTAGCGTTGTATAGCACAATTATATACGGGACAGGCACAACCATAAAACAACCGTAAAAACACGACAACATGAATTACGAAGAAATAAAACGACACATCAGTATTCGGGCTTACCTTGCAGCACGGGGAATCCTTCCCCAGTGGGAGCGCGGCAACCGAGGCATGTACCTCTCGCCGCTGCGTAAGGAACGCACCGCCAGTTTCAGCGTCAGTTACGACAAAAACCTCTGTCACGACTTCGGGACAGGCGAGGGCGGCTCGATCATCGACCTTGTAGCCCGTATGGAGGGCTGTTCCGAGGTCGAGGCCGCACGGCGGCTGAATGAAAGGAATACCGGAACGTTCGTTCCTCTCTCTGTCGAACCGTTAAGAGCAAACGAACCGACACCATCCCGCCTCGCCATCCTCTCCGACCGCGAACTGACCCACCCGGCATTGCTCGGCTACCTGACAGGGCGAGGCATAGACCCTGCCATCGCCCGTACTTATTGCCGCGAGGTGCGTTACACGATCGGTGGCAAAGAGTATTTCGCCATCGGATTCCGTAACGATGCCGGAGGCTGGGAGCTGCGTAATCCCCTATTCAAAGGAAGCAGTACACCCAAGAACATTACCACCCTCGACAACAGCAGCGATACGGCGATGGTGTTCGAGGGGTTTATCGACTTCTTATCTTATCTCTCGCTGAAAGGTAACCTGTCGCCATCGATTGATACCGCCGTACTCAACTCGGTAACGAATCTGCAAAAGGCTGTTCCGTTTCTCGCGCGCCACAGTGTCATCCATGCCTTCCTCGACAACGATGACGCGGGGCGAAAAGCGTTGGCCCGACTGGAAGAATCCGTACCCTCGTCCGAAGTGATCGACCAATCCGTTTTTTACCGCGACTACAAAGACCTGAACGACTACTGGCAGGAGAAACGCAGGCTTGCCAGTGAAGAAAAAAACAGCCTTGCCATCCCGCAAGTCCCTCCTCACGAACGGCAACAACAGGAAGCGGAATGGCAATGTGCTATGTCCCCAGTGAAAAAGAGAGGCCCCGGCCACAAATTCTAACGGTCGGACGAACAAAGGGAGTGGCAGGGAAATTTCAAGGCTTGCCTTGATATAGCCCACTATAACTACCGGCTTCGTTTCGGTAGTGTTGGGCTCTTCCGAGGGATTCAGGGCGCTGCCCTGAAAACCCGCGAGGGCGCTGCCCTCGACCCGGCAAGGGGTTTACCCCTCTGCACTCCCGCTGCGGTCTTTCGGACTGACGACCGTTCGGACGGTCGAAGCCTCCGGCTCGATGGCCGACGACCGCACGACAGAAGCGGAAGGCCCCGCACAAAGGTAATCATCGCATTCATCTCACAAAAGGAAAGGAGCGTCCGAAAGACGCCTTTCCCATAACACACTACAATTATGGCAAAGACATCCATCAACATAAAGCCTTGTAATGTCGGAAGCAGCCGACCGCACAACAGGCGGACAGCGGAATATCTCGCCAATATCCGCAAAGAAAAGATATACATCCGTACCGACCTCATGGCGAAAAACGAGGAATGGGTATCGCCCGAACTGGGCGATACCTCGCTTGAAGAACGCAACAGGCAGATAGCCGCAATGGTCAAGGAAAAGACAGGCCGGGCGATGCAGACCAAAGACCGGGAACGGGTGAACAAGAAGACGGGCAAGGTAACTGTAGTCCGTGGCAGTACCCCGATCAAAGAGGGCGTGGTCGTTGTCAAGGAAGATACCTCAATGAAGCAGTTGCAGCGTTTCTGCGATGTGTGTAAGGAGCGATGGGGCATTACGCCGCTGCAAATCTTCATCCACCGCGACGAGGGGCATTACGAAACGCCCGGCGACGAAACCTCATGGAAGCCGAACTACCACGCCCATATCGTGTGGGACTGGATGGACCATGACACGGGCAAGTCCTGTAAACTCTCGCCGCAGGACATGAGTGAGATGCAGACCATACTTGCCGAAACGCTCGGCATGGAACGCGGCACGTCCAAAGAGCAGACCGGACGCGAACATCTGGAACGAACGGACTACATCATCGCCCAACAGAAGCAAGAGGCCGAGAAAACCCGGATAGCCAAGAACAAGCCGAAGCGGAACTGAAAGCGGTAAAAGGAGAGCTGAAGACCGAGAAACTGAAAAACTCCGCCGCCGAGGTAGGCACGGCCATTCTCGACGGTATCGGTTCGATGATCGGAACGCCGAAAGTCAAGCGGCAACAGCAGGAAATTGGGTCATTGCGACAAGAAGCTGCAGCACGCGATGAAACGATAGAAATCCTGCAAAAGAAGATACAGACCATGCAAGCCGACCACAGCAGGGAGCTGATGGCGGTACAGGCACGACACATCACGGAAACAGCGGACATCAAAAAGCGGTACGAAAAAAATGTGTCTTTTTTTCAAATGCTTGTCCGCAAGGCGTCGGCGTGGTTTCCCCATTTCCACGAACTGCTGCGCATGTATGAATTTTGCCACAAAATTGGATTTAACGACGAGCAGACCGAGACGCTCATCGGCGGCAAACCGTTACGATACAACGGCATGCTCTATTCGGAAACGCATCGAAAGCGATTTAATGCTAATAATGTGATTGCACGAATCTCTTCAGACGAGACCAACAATCGAAAATTCGTCCTTAAAATCGATGGGCAGTCTATTACAAGGTGGTTTAGAGAACAAACGGGAAAACTACATAATCATGTCTTATCTAAAGGTGTCGGGAAAGGATTGAAAATGTAGAATTTATAGAATGTATTATAAATACTCGAGTGGAACGAAGTTTTTCATTACTTTTGTTATTTGGATAGAGACAACTCCTTCCAGACATATGAAAAGAAGCGTTATGCTTATCTCGAAGTCGGGAACGTAGGAAATTCAAGACTATTCAGAGAGAAAGGCGTAATGGTTCTCACGCGTATAGCGTGGGCTGCTATTACCATATCTCTGAATAAAGGTTATTCCTACGACCTCCGACTTAGAATGTGGCATTGCAGCTCCACGCTTCGTGTTTTATAAAGGTTCTTGTGGTAGCTGGAGAACAAAACAGATTGCATATGTACACTCTTAAAAAATTGGCTTTGGTGATTTGCATCATCTTATCGATGAATGCTTGTGCTCCACTCAGAGCTCCGGTAATTGTAAAAAATTCTCCGATTGAAACATTCAAGTATGCTTATATCTCGCCGACAAAAGAATTAACATCCAGTACTGGGAGCACTTACGGTGGACAGTATGGAATATACGGATCATCAACGACCAAAAGCGTCAACCCCAGCGATGTCATTGCTGGAATACTGATTCAGAAAGGATACGTAATATTACCGGACTTGAACCCAGAATTAGCCAAGGAAACGTTGATTATAAACTATGGCGAAAGTGGCAGACGAAATCGTGGATTAGGCTATACGATAGAGGTAACGATCCAATTCATATCGGCGTATACGCACGAAATGTTCTGCTCCTGCACCGCAGAGGGACAGGGCTCGACCGAAGCGGACGATATTCGTCAAGCGATAATGCGCGCCTTAGATGGTTTATTCACAAAATAAAAATAGCTCAAACAATCTTATTATGAAACGGTTAATCTTTTTATTGCTTTTTGCAAGCACAATTCTTATTTCATTGGCGCAAGACAAATCGGAACATCTGTCATTCAAAGGAGTACCTATCGACGGAACTCTCAACGAATATGTATCGAAAATGAAAGCCGCCGGATTCTCGTATCTCGGGACACAGGATGGTACGGCAGGCTTCAAGAGTTGTACGGTAGGCGTTTCCACGCTGAAAGCCGTGAACGTAGTCAGTACAATCGGTGTAATATTTCCCTCGCACAATGATTGGAGTTCGCTGGAAAGAGATTACGACCATCTTAATTCCATGTTAACTCAAAAGTACGGCGAGCCGACTGAGGTTGTGGAACAGTTTCAGAGTAGAACGAACCCAAATACAAACAATGAAAAATTGCATGAACTGATGATGGACCGCTGTACTTGGTACACAACCTTTGAGACGACGAAAGGTGACATCCAGTTATCTTTGCAAAAAGGTGACTTCGGACAGTATTTCGTTTTACTTAAATATTATGACAAGATAAATACGGATACGGTCCGGTCGGCGGCAATGGACGATTTGTAGCGTATTTATTTGCCTATAATAAAAAAGCGGAGTATTTATGCTCCGCTTTTTCTGCAATTAGGATTCGACATGTTTCTTGATTTCGGCAATGATTCGTTCGCCGAATCGCAGATACGTACTGATAGTGATTCCTTTTATATCGATAAACTCTTCGCGGGTCATCGGCCGGTCCGTCGCTAAGAGCACCAATACGGAATCATACATGAT
>ENA-ORND01000988-ORND01000988.1-human-gut-metagenome-genome-assembly--contig:-NODE-988-length-21437-cov-3.079179_pt1 | contig 21437 bp, 20 predicted proteins | sample MGYA00242111_ERZ509014 | MGnify/ENA primary metagenome ERZ509014 (study PRJEB26280, sample SAMEA2338694) | human gut metagenome | biome: human gut; feature: human-associated habitat; material: faeces... | reverse complement strand
AGTAGCCAATAGGGGAATCGAACCCCTGTTTCCGCCGTGAGAGGGCGGCGTCTTAGCCTCTTGACCAACAAGCCATAGCTTTCGTTGTCTTGCAGTTGTGTACCGCAGCAACAATGATATCTTAACTCAATTATCGTAATCCGTCAAGCACTTTTTTGAATTTTTTTAAAAAATTTTCAAAAAATATTTCAAAATCTTCAAAAAAGCGCTTAAATACTGGATTTTAAGTCAATTAATAATCTTATGCAAAACTAAAAATTGCTGTAAATACTCCCGCACTTGCGATTCCCATAATCACTCCTGCAAGCAAAACCCCTAACAAAACTGCTATTACACTCTTCTTAAATCCCATATCAAGAAAACTTGCTGCAAGTGTTCCCGTCCATGCACCTGTTCCCGGAAGCGGAATTCCAACAAAAAGTAATAATGCTACAAAAAGACCTCTTCCAGCCTTCTCCTTAAGCTTCTCTCCACCCTTGTGTCCTTTTTCAATACAGAAAGTAAAGAACTTTCCAATATATTTCTTATCCTTTCCCCACTCAAGAACCTTTCTTGCAAAAAGGTAAATAACCGGTACAGGAAGCATATTACCAATTACGCACACAATGTATGACTGTAACAACGGCAGCTGGAATCCCTGGGATACAGGGATGGCACCTCTGAGTTCAATAAGCGGAACCATAGAAATAAGAAAAATATACAAATACTTTTTTAACATACTATCTCCTATTTAATTTAATAATTAACAGAATTGATAATACATAATATTAATCAAAAAATCAAGTGTATTATATATTCTCAATCTGCCAGTCAATCGGTTCTACTCCATTAGCCTTTAAAAATTCATTGCACTGGCTGAAATGTCTGCATCCAAAAAAGCCTCTGTACGCAGATAACGGACTCGGATGTGGTGCTTTAAGAATAAGATGTTTCGGATTATTAAGCATTGATGCTTTCCTCTGTGCAGGCGAGCCCCACAGCATATACACAATAGGTCTGTCCTGCATATTGACAGCATTAATAACTGCATCCGTAAACTGCTCCCAGCCGTGTCCCTGATGTGAATTAGCCTGATGTGCTCTTACAGTAAGTACTGTGTTAAGCAGAAGCACTCCCTGGTCGGCCCATTTCTTAAGATATCCGTTATTAGGAATATAACATCCACAGTCATCATGCAGTTCTTTATATATATTCTTAAGTGAAGGCGGTGCTTCCTCTCCCGGAAGTACTGAAAAAGACAGTCCGTGTGCCTGATGTACATTATGATAAGGATCCTGACCAAGTATCAGTACCTTAACCTTACTAAGCGGTGTAAAATGAAACGCATTAAATATATCATCTGCCGGAGGATATACAACATATTTGCTGTATTCATCCTTAACAAATGTAAATAATTCCTTGTAATATGGCTTGGAATATTCCTCCTTAATAGCAGGAAGCCAGTCATTATCTATCATCGACATATCCATATCCTCCTACATACGCATAGGAATACCATTATCTGCAAGGTATTTCTTAAGCTCCATAATATCAAGTTCCTTATAATGGAATAGTGAAGCTGCAAGTGCTGCATCTGCTTTTCCCTTAGTAAATGCATCAATAAAATGTTCTTTACTGCCTGCACCACCTGAAGCAATTACAGGTATTGATACATTTGATGCAATTGTATTAGTAAGCTCAATATCATATCCGGCTTTCGTTCCGTCACAATCCATACTTGTAAGAAGAATCTCTCCTGCACCGAGCTTTTCTGCCTTCATCGCCCATTCTACAGCATCCATATGCATATCAACTCTTCCGCCATTCTTATATATGCTCCAATGACCATCACTATTCCTCTTTGCGTCAATTGCAACTACAACACATTGGCTTCCAAACTTATCAGCTGCATCAGATATAAGCTGCGGATTCATAATAGCTGCCGAATTAATTGATATCTTATCAGCCCCTTCTCTTAAAAGTACCTTAAAATCATCTGTGCTTCGTATTCCACCGCCTACAGTAAACGGAATAAACACTCTTTCTGCCACTCTTCTTACAAGATCAACAGTTGTGTTTCTTCCATCACTTGAAGCTGTAATATCAAGAAATACAAGTTCGTCTGCACCTGATTTATCGTACATTGATGCAACCTCTACAGGATCCCCTGCATCTCTTAAATCAACAAAATTAGTTCCTTTGACAACTCTTCCATCCTTGCAGTCAAGGCATGGTATAATTCTTTTAGTAAACATCAGCAACTCCTTTTAGCAATTATAATGACGCAAAATTCTTTAATATCTTAAGTCCTACATCACTGCTCTTTTCAGGATGGAACTGGCATGCAAACACATTGCCGCTTTCAACCGAAGCATGAATATGTGTAGTATACTCTGTAGTTGCTGCCACAATTCCCTCATCTGCTGCCTTAAGATAATAAGAATGTACAAAATACACATATGGATTACTTTCAAGTCCCTTAAAAAGTCTCGCTTCAGGCTTAATATCAAGAGAATTCCATCCCATATGAGGAATCTTGAAACCATCCTTAGCAGGAATCTTTAATATCTTTCCCGGAAGAATATCAAGTCCCTCCGCCCCCGGAGTCTCATCACTTTCCTTAAATAAAAGCTGTAATCCCAAACATATTCCAAGGAATGGGGTTCCATTACCTGTCACTTTCTTAATAGTATCAACAAGTCCGAACTTATCAAGATTGTTCATTGCATCACCAAATGAACCAACTCCCGGAAGAATAACCTTATCAGCTTGTAAGATTTCACTTGAATCTCTTGAGACTAAAACTTCCTCTCCTAATGATACCAGAGCCTTTTCAACACTCTTTAAGTTACCTGCGTCATAATCGATAATTGCTATCATTGTACTGCCTTTCCGTATTCTTCTATTCTGTAATAATAATTAGTAAAATCTGTATCTGACATTGATGATAATCCTATTGCTTCTGTTTCAGATATCTTAAATGTATCCTGTAAAGCCAATACTATCTGCTTATATACAGCAGTAAACTTATTATCAATGCCTAACTCCTGTGCCTGCGGACGAAGACTATTATATCTGTTCACTCCCTTAATAAGGCTGTCAAGTGCTTCTGTCTTCATGTTAAGTTTCATATAATTCTCATATGAATCATATTGTTTCTGAACATACATAATTGTTGAAGCCTGCTCATAAAGAGTCTTATCACTGCCATTAAGCTTTATTCCGCTTAACTTATCATAAGCCTTCTCATACTGCTCATTGCTGTAATAATCTTTAGCCAGAGAAACACTGTTGTTATAATAAAAGCCTGAACTTAAAACACTTATAAGTACCGAAACACCTGCTACAAATAATACAAGCATAACAATTGAAACAGGCTTTATCTTAAGAATATCCTGCGGTTTAGGTGGTTCTTTCGGTTTCTTTACCTTCTTAGGCTTTACCTTCTTAGGTTTATTAGCCTTCTGTGCTTTCTTAGCCTCTCCTGCCTGCTTCTTTTGCTCTTTCTTCTCTGCTGCCGCAGCTTTCTTTAATTCCTTATTCTTCTGCTTTTCTTCTTCAAGTCTTTCGGCTTCTTCCTCAGCCTTATCCTCTTCAATGTGCTTTGCTTTCATCTGTTCAAGCCTGTACTTAAGTCTTGCAAAAAAGCCTTTCTTAGGAACCTGTGACTCATCAAGCGTACTCTTGTTTCCGAACACATCTTCTATAATCTGCTCATTCTCATCTTTAGGTTCATTTCCAGATGAAGTTTTTCCTTTATCAGACGAATCTTTTACTACATTCTCTTCTATACGTTCTTTCTCTCCCACAGCTTCTGATGTACTCTCTGCAGCTTCTGATGCACTCTCTGCAGTTTCTGTATCATCCTCAAGACTGTCAAAGAACACTTTCTTAATCTTCTTGAAAAAGCCTTCTTTCTGTGGTTTTAACTTTTTCTTATCATCTGCACTAATCGTCTGTGCCTGAGTATCAGCACTTTTTTCATTATGTTCTGTTTCTTTATCAGGAGAACTTCCAAACAGATCATCTATAGACGCACTGTCTGACTTAACATCATCAATAATATCATCAAGATTCATATTCATAAGTCTTTTCATATCGTCATCTGAAAGTTCTGAATTATCATCTGATGTCAATGTTGCTTCCGCTGCCTCTTCTGCCGGAGTATTATCAAGAAGTGCCTCTAACTTAGCGTCTGCATCAGCTTCACGCTCTGGCTCATTAGCCTCTTTAACAGCATTCTCAGCCTCAAGTTTCTCTTTAGCCTGTCTTGCAATTGTCTCTGGATCATTATAAGACTGGCTCTCCTGTTCCTTTTCATTCAGTGCATTAAGCATATTACTAAGATAATCATCCTGCTGTTCATTATCAGCCAAAATTCTTACCTCCCATCCAATCAAAATATACTAAAATATTATCATAAATATTCATTATTAACAACATTTTACAAGTTCTTTTATAAACTGCGCTCCATTCATCTCAAAAGCACATGCCCTGTCCCCGATTTCCTTAGGAATCTGGTAAAATGTACTGTGAACACGATACATCTTAGCCTTCTGATTAATCATCACAATTCTTTCAAATGGCCATCTTATAACATTAGGGTTAGAAAAATCTTCTCCAAGTTCCACAATAACCAGCTTCTTTGCAAGTGAGGATGACAGCCATTTATTGTAGAAATCCCACTGTTTCTCCTCTTCTTCAGCATTATTTTCATTGACCGGACAGACAATTCTTCTTTCATTAAGTCCACAATTCCTGATCGTACCAGCTTTATCAGTAGATACAATAAAGTAATTCACATGTTCCATAGATGCAAACAGCTTTTTCAGATTGTCATATATTTCTGTATCATCAGAAGAATATATTTCTTTCCCCAAGCCAAAAAGTACATAATCAGCACTCTTTATATCATCAATTAAATCATTATAAATCATAAGTACCTCCATTTCATAACCATATGATTATAACATCTTTTGAGAGGGTTGTCATCGCTACCTGTTTTGCGCGAGCAGCGATATGCCAGAACTATGTTCTGGCATTGTCGCGGCGCTCCTCGAGAATCTATATAAAGTTCACAGTTTGTGCAAGCACAACTGTGAACTTTCCATATCTTCTCTCATCGCTGCTCGCGCAAAAAAGGACACCGCCCATGTCAGGCGGCGTCCCATAAGAGGAAGTGTAAAATGAAGAAAATTATCTGAGTAATTTATCGATTTCTGATACAAGCAGTCCGATTTCCGGCTTTGACAACTGGACATCTGCACCAAGTGATTCTCCCTTTGCTCTCATCTGTTCATTAATGAGTGATGAGAATATAACAACCGGAATATTCTTTAACTTGTCATCAGACTTAATAAGCTTTGTAAGTCTGTGACCATCCATAAGCGGCATCTCCAGATCAGTGATAACACAGTCTATATCAAGCGGTACTTTTCCTGCCTTGGCATCTGATATAAAATCCCATGCTTCCTGACCATTATGACATAATGTAAGATTATCATAACCTGATTTAACAAGTGAATCAGATATCAGCTTAATAAGAAGAGGTGAATCCTCTGCTATGACAATATGTGCTTCACTTCTTGGTCTGCCTTCAAGCTTGAGAATATCAGAAGTCTTAAGACCTGTCTCCGGACTTATATCTGATACAATACGCTCAAAGTCAAGAATAATAATAAGCTGACCGTTAATCTTAACAATTCCTGTGGCAATTCCGTTGTCAGCAGTACTTATTGTTGTATCTGGAGTAATAATATCAGCCCATGATACTCTGTGGATTCCAACAACTGTATGTACATGAAAAGCGACATTCAATTTGTTGAAATTAGTTATAATAAACATATCCTTCGAAATATCTCCTGAAGGAGCACTTTTAATAACCTTAGCAAGGTCTACAACTGTTATCATTAAATCTCTTGGCATGAATATTCCTTCTACACTAGGATGTGCATTCGGAACCGGTGTAACCGGACTATATGGCACAATCTCTTTAATCTTGGCAACATTAATACCATAATGATTATTCCCTATTGTGAATTCAAGAACCTCTAACTCATTAGTTCCACTCTCTATCAAAATATTAGTTTCCATATTAAATTCCTCCATGTTGTTCACGAACAACTTCTATGTGAAGATTATAACAGAAACATATTAAAAAAACAATGAAATAATGAAAAACTTATCTTACAGGTCTTATAATACTTCTGCTGCACAGATAAGTTATAAGGAAATATCCTCCATAAATAACAGCAACGAATGCGAGCGTAAGCCCTATAGACGCTGCCATTGAACTCATTCCCATAGTTGCAAGAATTATGTTAATAAATTTAATTCCAAACACAGAATGTATAAGTGCGAGAATCAGCGGAAACGCAAAGAATATTCCAATCTGCTTAAACAGCGCCATATCAATCATTCTCTCATCAACTCCAAGCTTCCTTAACATTCCATATCGTTCCTTATTGTCTGCACTATCTGACAATTCTCTCAACGCAAGAATTGCTGCACTGCTTATAAGGAATATAATTCCTAAATATAAGGCAATAAATGTAACTAATGCTCCAAGCCCGACACTGCTTTCAGCCAGGTCTATTCTGGAATTCCTGTAAATGAAGCTCTTTTTATATGATATATTTTTCATTAAATTGTCTAACTGTGTTTCAATAGAATATCTTTCCTCCTTAGTGTCTGCCCTATAGTCAGCACTAAGCCCCATACTGCGTACCTGCTGTGGTTTTACCGCATTATCAGGCACAACAAGAATCCCATCATTCATATTCTGAACACCAATCTGTACAAAACCATCCTTGCATTCATCATATCTAGGTTTATACTCTTTTCCATTGACAGATAATATAATTCCTTTCTTTAATGCCTGATTCCTAATCATAACCATATTCTTATAATCTGCCACTATAATATATTCATCGTCATTAAGTTCATGCGTACTATTACCATACAGCCTTGCAACAGAATTATAATCGCTAATAGTCATTACCGGCATAATAGCCTCTGCAATAAAGTGATAATCATCTGTATAAACATCCCCTAATGTATCTTTAACTTTCAATCCGGTGTTGTATATATTATATTCAACAACATCCTTAAAATACTTCTGCGCATCAAATCCACTGTTATTAAGCGTTTCTATTATACTCAATTTGGAATCTTCCAGCATTTCCCTGTCTTTTTCATTCATATCCTGTGATGTGGCATATGCCTCGCTCATCGCATCATATGAATATTTTGCAAGCTGTACATCAACAGGACACATACTGTCCAGATCCTTTGAAAGCGAATCCTTCATTGAAAGTGCTGCAGAAAGCACGCTTATTGTAATAAAAAGCATGATACATATAACAGTTGTCGAGAATACAGTAGTGTTAATCTTGCTGCAGAACTGCCTTAACACAAAGCTGTTCACACCTTTATAATACACACTCTTAATACTTGTGAATATTCTTATCATAAAACCTGAGACTGACCAGAATATTAAAAATGTGGCAACACAGCCAAGTGCAATAGGAATACCTATTTTATCAAAAGTATTTAAAGTTCTAACACCCCTTGTAACCATCCAGTATGCATAAGAAAGAATACCAACACCTATGACGAATACTATTGTGCAGACAACCGGGTTCTTCATGGTAACCTTCTCAGTTTTCTTACCTGCATTGAGAAGATCAATAAGCTTACATCTGCTGATACTGAATGTGTTAAATATCATAACTAACACATACATAATTGCAAAATATATTAAAGTCTTGACGCATGCCTTCATTGAGAATATGAATTTAAACTTAGTCATATCAGCATCAAACATATTAGCAACAATCACGCTCATAAACTGTGAAAGGATTGTACCAATAACAAGCCCTGCCACAAGTGAAACAATGCCGATAAGCAGTGTCTCAAAGAAAAGAATCGCTGAAATCTTTCTCTTGCTCATTCCAAGTGTAAGATATATGCCAAACTCCTTATTACGTCTTTTAATAAGAAAACGGCTTGCATATATAATCAGAAATCCAAGTATGCACGATACGAATACGCTCACGCCTGAAAGCATGTTATTCATGAGCTTAATAATATCCATCACATTTGCTCTTACATCAAGCATAACGCTCTGACTGTCAATTGCATTAAACACATAAAATATTGCAACACCAAGAATAAGAGTGAAGAAATAGACGGTATAATCCTTTAAACTCTTCCTGATGTTCTTTAAAGATATCTTAAAGAGCATTATTAAGGTCGCCTCCTAACAATGTCACAACATCAATGATTTTATCAAAAAATTCTTTTCTTGTAGATTCGCCTCTGCGTATCTCATTGAAGATTTTACCGTCCTTGATAAATATCACTCTGCCTGCGTAGCTTGCAGTAAATGCGTCATGTGTTACCATAAGAATTGTTGCCGAAAGCTCAGTATTAAGAAAATTAAAGCTCTCAAGTAACATTCTTGATGACCTTGAGTCAAGCGCTCCAGTCGGTTCATCGGCAAGAATAAGCTTTGGATTCGTAATAATTGCTCTTGCGCTTGCCACTCTCTGCTTCTGTCCGCCTGACATCTGATAAGGATATTTGTTTAATACCTCTTCAATTCCAAGCTCTCTTGCAGTCTGTCTTACTCTTAGTTCAATCTCCCTAGCCGGAACATTCTGTATAGAAAGTGCCAGTGCAATATTTTCAAATGCTGTTAAAGTATCAAGAAGATTAAAGTCCTGAAAGATAAAGCCTAACTCCTCTCTTCTGAACTTGTTAAGCTTATTGCCCTTTAACTGGGTAATTTCATTGCCTCCGACATATATCTTACCTGTAGTCACCTTATCAAGTGTTGATATACAGTTAAGAAGCGTTGTCTTTCCTGAACCGCTCGCTCCCATTATAGAAACGAATTCTCCCTTTCCAACCTCAAACGAAATATTGTCAATCGCTTTGGTAAGACTTGATTTGTTTCCATAATACTTTTCAATGTTATCAATCTTAAGTATTGTTTCCATAATAATTAATTCCTTTCATATAGATTAATTATGTTTTACCACTTAACTAATCCGGTGTCGTTTGTTCAATATTACGGAACATTACAATTTTGTAACATTACTCCGGTACTATGTAATGAAACTATTAACAGGTTTTATTAATAATTTTGCCATCTGATATCTCTATTATCTCATCAGATAACTGGTCAAGTTCTTCCTTGTCATGACATGCAATAATTATTACCGCTCCTCTTTTCTTCTGTTCTTCTAATATATCATGAACCTTCTCAACACTGACATCATCAAGTGCATTAATCGGCTCGTCAAGAATAATAATATCAGGATTTTCCATAACTGCTGCCGCAATTCCTAACTTCTGCTTCATTCCCAGAGAATACTTTCTGTAAGTTCTCTTGTCATCCGGATCAAGTCCGATATCTTCAAGTGCCTTTCTTATCTGTTCATCACCAATTCTGTTCTGAATAGATGCCAGCACCTTAAGATTCTTAAATCCTGTATAATTACCTATAAATGCAGGATTCTCAATTAACACGCCTATACTTTCCGGAAATGAGATATCTTTTCCAAGTATCTTTCCATTAATATCAATTATTCCCGAATCCGGAGTAATAAGCCCGCATATTGCACGCATAAGCATAGTCTTTCCTGAACCATTCTTTCCTCTTAATCCATATACTTTTCCACCTGTAAATTCCAGATTGATATCCCTTAATATTGGTGCTTTCTTAATCGTTTTATTAACATCTGTTATTTTAATATACATGTTTTAATCCTCCCTCACAAGAATATCTTTTTTATTAAATCCAATCATTCCAACCACATACACGACAATATACACAACAATGCATACCGCAGCTGACTGCCATACCTGTATTCTCTGTGCATTATACACACTGCTTCTTACCACCATCGAATTATTTCCTATCATAAGCGGATTGTTTATAAATACTGACATAACATTCCATGCCATAACTGCGAGCATGCCAATCATCGGATTCGTAAACATGGAGATTGTCATCTGAACCAGTGCTGTTACCAAAGAAACAACAACCGGCATTACAAGCATATACACTATAATCCACACATTTGCCGCATTATCCGGAACAGATTTATTACTAATCTTTTCAAAAAGCTCATAATTAATCTTCATACTCAGGTTTCCATTGCATAATCCATATACAAATGCTGTTGCATACTGAATTGCATATACAGAAAGCACAGTCAGGCAGTTCCACAGACATTTACTGTTCCACCACAGCCTTCTGCTTCTGCATTTCATAAGAAAATCAATTCCTACGCCTTCACAGTCATCATTGCAATAACTGTATATCATGAATGGAACAAGAAACTGAATCAGCATCCACACAAAAGGAAATACAATCTTTCCCTCCTTAATAATAAGAACAGGATCATAACCGCCCTGAATAAAGAATATCGTATCCATCATTCCGAATTCATGATTTCCTAATATTATCAGCACTCCGGAAAGCATAAGAACAGCGATTAAATATCTGAATCTGTCAGCATAGAAACCTCTTGCAATATCATGCCATATAACGCCTCTTATACTTTTGTTACTCATCTTCTTTTTTATATTCATAATACTCACGCTTTCTTTGAAGAATAAGACCTGCAATAATCAGAACAGCCATAATTAAAGCAGCTATGCCAAGCTTTCTGGCGCACTCTCCGTAACTATACCATGCAGCCCCGAATATAATCAGCTTATGGTAGGTAAGCGGTATAAATATATCTGCTCCTGCAAATATAATAACAGCCACACCTGATATAACATCTGACGAAAATATTATTTCAAATATAATTCCTATAAAACATGTTATTGCAATCACCAAAGCCATTAATATCCAGTAAACAAACATTACCTGCATACCTGTTACCTGACCTGCCGGCAATACATCCAGATTCATTAATTTATAACTTGAATAACTGTTCCAGTTAAAAAACACATCAAACTTAGTTGCTGCATATGCAATTGCAGCCAGTTCATATATTAACGACAGCACTGCCGAATACACTATCGTACAGATACTCTGCCACAGATATATTCCTGCTCTCGAACTGTATTTCAGAATTATCATTGGATCTCTGTCACATTTCATCATTCTCTGATTGCAGACAGCTGCTATAATCATCATAAGAGGAAATACATAATTCTGTGACATACAGGTCAATACATCTAATACACATGGTGTTCCCGACACATTTCTCTGTAAAGTTCTTAAGAAAACCGTAAGCAGAACTTCCTGTGAAATAACTGCTCCTGCAATCCAGAACAGCATTTCCCTGTTAACATATCTTCTTCTTAATTCATTCCACATATTATTTACCCAATCTCACATACTTACCCGGAGTTACTGAGAAATACAACTGCCATTCTTCTTTGTTCAGCTTATCAGCATTTATGCTGTGAGGAAATGATATGCTGTGGATAAGGAAAGGTACATCTACAGTAATGCTTGTCCCCTGCTCAAACTTAGAAAAATTAACATCTTTGTTAATATCTCTTATATAATCATTAGATATTCCCTGTGAGAAAGCTCCCGATGCCAGTCTGATATCTGCATAAGGAAATCCTTTCATCTCTCCCGTTATATCTAAAGTACATTGCGCAACCATAACGTATATTTCATCCTGTGTATCACTTCTGTCTTTTCGTTTATCAATTCCATACTCATTCATAAAATCATCAATTGACATAACCTTATAGCTGTTAACACAAGCCGAATATCCGCTAAGTTCAACCTGTTCATTAATCTCATATTCAGTGACACTTCCCTGTGGATACATATTATTGACTTTAACTATATAGAACGCTGCCACTCCCGCCAATATACATACTAACGCTATTATTAATATTTTCTTCTTCATATCAGATTGCATCCTTTCTTCTGCTTCGTACAAAATACGATACTGTTATCAGCACTATTAACATCACCATATCAATTATCATAAATTTCAGTTCAGAATAACGCAGTTTGGATGCTGTCAGATATTCCATAGGGCCATCTCTTCCAATAGATGAACAAACAATATAATAAAAGAAATACATCATGAATGGTGTAAGTGCGACCATAAACCTGTTATTTACAAGGTCTGCAAATATGTATGCAATACAGTTAATTAGTCCAAATCCCACAAATGCAAATAAAAATACTATAACAGCCATTGCAAATGGTGCTTCAAAAAATAAATCTCCAAAAACTGACAGTTTTGAGAAATTAAACTGTGAGCTGACCGACTCTGGCTTAAAAGCTGGCAAAATCATAGCTGTCACAACAAATGATATAACAAGCGGGAAGCTTGCCACAAAGCCACCAGCCATAAACTGGGTAAAAAGCTTTGCTTTGTAATACTTCTTTTTATCAATTCTTGTAAATATATTATTAACATAATGCTTCTTCACATCCATCAATATGCTTATAGAATATGGCAATGCTGTCAACAACGGCATAATAAAGTAATAAAGAAATACATAAGACCCCGGTCTTACCCCCATCCACTTCATATACAATCCCGGAAGCTGTATACCGCTGTATTTTCCCATTTCAAGCAGTTTATCTAATGTTTTTCTTGCTGGAATAATCTCGTTCCATATATTAAATCCAACAATAACTAATCCTATTACTACAGATATTATAAGCATCTTATTCTTAAATGCTCTTTCCAATTCTATTTTAATTAATTTATTCATTTTCTCCTCCTGGTTCATGTATGATTGCTAATGTTCCTTTGCATGGTGACCCATAATAATGAAAATCTATTGCTAATGTTTCATTCTCAAATTCTTCATCTGTTATAAGATAGTATAATGTTATTGTTTTAGTTTCACCCTTTTCAAAATGTACATTTCCATGAGTATTGTCTGAACTTGACCCTACATTTTCATAATCCTTAATTTTATTATATGTACCGTCCTTATTAACCTTAACACTAGTCCATAATGTTTGTAAATTATTATAATCATCTGCAAACATTTCATTGTCATTAATATCCTTGGTTACTTCCAATTCAACCGTCATATAATAGTAATCCGATATAAAATTATCATTATTATCCATACTATCTCTTTTTGTACTCAATCCGAAATCAATTCTATTAATATCAAAGTCGCATTGTCTAGAAATATTGACGCTCTTAACAGTTATATAAAATACATTATAAGTTTCTCGATTATTCTCATCATATGTATATTTTACGTCATTATTTCTTAATTCAAACTGCTGACCAACATTTGCTATATCTCTTCTGCTAGAATTTCTTATTCTCACAGAGTTACTGCTTTCATTTTTTTGAGACTCATTTTCTGCTGACTTCTTTGTCTCTTCCTGTTTTGTTTCAAGTGTCGGCATTTCTTTTGTCAGCTTATCTAGCGTACCATTCTTAACCCCTATTAGAATTGACAATAATAATACTGCTATAACTGCTATACTTATTACTGCACTCTTTATTTTTTTCTTCATATCTGCTCCCTTTTAGAAAAAAGATTGTATATATATTATGATATACAATCTTCTTTCTAATAAATAATTTAATTAAACTTTAGACACTATCTGGACTCCATAAAAATCCAACTGAGTAATCATCCCCTGTATTACTCTCACACTTTACTGCAGCATAATTATATCCATTTTCTTTGACATAGTTATACATCCATATCTCATCTCCTGGATTAACATCATAATCAATCAATTCAAAATCTTCACAATATCCCGTTTCATCCACCCCAACAAGTGTTGCATTAAAAGAATATCCGTTCGATGATTCTATACCTTTGATATATCCACATGATGTATCTTCTTTCAATCTACTAGACGTATAATCCAGATACTCCCCCGCAGATTCATCAAATGACATATGGGCATACTCATCTTTGCAATTATTAGCCCACACTACACCACCACCAATTGACATTACCATTGCTCCTGCTGCAACTATTGTTGTCAGCTTTCCTGTTAGTTTCTTTAAATCCATAAAGAAATCCTCCTTAGATTTTAATCAGATACATAAGTACCTGTCTGCTTCAATGTATCTTTTATATTTATCAATTTCAATAGTCCATGCACAAGCGGTCGTTTTTTTGCACAAGTGGTAATTATCTTGTTTTAAAAAACTTATTTAATTTGCTTATGGTTCATGTACGATTGCTAATGGACCTATAAATGGTGAATTTTTAAGGCTAAAACTTATAACAAGTTTATCATTTTCGACTTCTTCATCCGACAATATATAATATAATGTTAATGTTCTTGTTTCTCCTTTTTCAAAGCTAAAATTTGTTTTTCCAATTTGATTAGTTTCCGCATCAGAGCCAACACATGCACTAGTTTTAAATGACTGTGTTGTTCCATCGCTATTCAATTTTAATATAGACCAAGTCGTCTGAAAAACATTCATATAATCCATCACATCATTATCATCAATATCCTTTGTTATCTCCAATTCTACTGTTGCATAATAAAAATCTGATATAAAATTATTGTTTTCATCCAAACTTTTTTTCTTATTATCCAATCCAAAATCCAACCTGTTAATATCAAAATCACACTGTCTCGATATCTTGCAATCATTAACTTTTACATGATATATATTATATGTAGTTCTATCATTTTCGTCGTACTTACGGCCATCTATTTTTCTACGTATTACAAACTCTTCTCCATATTCAGCAACCTCGATTCCATCATAAGGTTTACTTTCTGTAGAATTATTTCTCGCATTTACCGTTGCCTTTTCTGTCTCTGCCTGATTTGTTGCAAGTGTCGGCATTTCTTTTGTCAGCTTATCTAGTGTACCATTCTTAACACCAATTAGAATTGCCAATAATAATACTGCTATAACAACTATACTTATTACTGCACTCTTTATTTTCTTCTTCATATCTTCTCCTTATACTAAAAAGACTGTACATCCATCAATGTACAGTCTTAATGTAATTCCCTATTCACTTGTTTTCAATAGCATATGCACAAGCGGTCGTTTTTTGACACAAGTGGTAATTATTCTTTATCTTTCTTAACATATTTGGTCGAAAGGAATATATGACATGTTACCTTTCCTTCCTTTTCCTCATACCTGATTTCCCCATTATATTTGGCAACAATATCCCTTATGCTCTTCGTACCAATTCCATGATTATTCTTATCAAGCTTAGTAGTCAGGAACGGATTCTTTCTGTTAAGAAATGTTTCTTTAACAGGATTCTCCACATCCATGAATATTCCACCCCTGCTTGTTATCTCAACATTGACATACGGATCACTGCATTTTGCTGCTGCCTCGATTGCATTATCAATTACATTTCCGGCAAGAATACACATATCTATATCATCAATCAGTCCAACCTGACCAAGTACCATACATGTAAATGCTATATTCTGCTTTTCACATTTATCATTCTTATCATTGAGAATATAATTGAGCGTTCTATTATCACAGTATTTTCTATAAGCATATGAATTGATTTTCTCACTCATTATATTCTTTAAGAAATCTTCTGCCTTATCATAATTGTTGTCATCCATATAACCAATTGCAGAAGTCAGGCACTGCTTAAGGTCGTGTCTTAACTTTCTGCTCTCTTCATACATTTTTTGGACACGTTCAACCTCAAACTGTTCGTTAGCATATTCCGTTCTTTTATTAATCTCCTCAGTCCTGTTAAAATAATCCTGCATCCAATGTCCGATTATTTCAAATGTTAAAACTGTCACAATTAATATTCCAGCGGTTTCTACACCATAGTTATATGTATCATATATACCTGTTCCAAAGAATAATCCTGCCAGCACTGAACTTACGCATATCTGTATGAACATCATTTCCAGATTATCCAATTCCCTGTATTTTATAATTACTGCAGACAGATAGACTACAAACATATATAATTCCACAATCAGATATACGATACATATTGCTATTATATCAGCCTGATTAGCAGATAATATGGCTATTCCGATACAATTTATCAGTGATATTTCCAGCATAACCTTAATTGTTATCTGTTCTATATACTGTACAATCAGAATCGCGATAATAATCATAAGTTCCATTATCACCCATGAGTTAATTCCATAATATGTCATTATATAGACTGCTGCCCCTGCACCCACTAACAGAACCATCTTAATCGCATGTATTATATTATCTCCCATCAGCTTACTTATCTTGTCCATAATAAATATTACACCTGTATTCATTACACACAGGAATACACATGTAAGCACTATATTGATTATATCCATCATACCTGTTTCCTACCTGTTATTATCAAACATGAATTTTCTGTATTCTTCTATGACATCTTTCTTCCTGCGCCTGCTTATAGGAACGCGCTCGTTATTATACATCACAAATACATCGTTATCTTCATCAATGCTCTTAATATATTTCATGTTAATAAGCACACCCTTGCTTGACTGCACAAATCCATATTTTTCAAGTTCTGCAACATGCCTGGTATATGAATCTGCCAATAATATTTCTCCTTTAAGACTTTTGACGCATATCTTCCTTTTCTGCGTTGCAATTGAAACAACCCTGTCAACATAGAATTTCTCTCCACCCAGTTCTATTACCTGCCTCATCTTTATCAGTTTATCAACTATCTTTACCATCATTCTTGTAAATTCACGGTCAAATCTGTCTTTAACTATATACCCAAGCGGTCTGAATCTGAATGCTTCATAAACCAGATTCTCATGAGATGTAACAAATATTATAATTGCGTCATTATTCATTAATACTATCTGTTCCGCAATATCAAATCCATTCTCATCGCCCAGTTCAAGGTCAAGAAATACCATATCATAAGCATTGTCTGAATAATTACTAATAATTGTCTGACCGTCATTGTAGATATCCACCTGACAATCTTCTCCCTGAAAATACTGCTTAAATACATCTTTTATAGTCGTCCGTTCCTTCTCACAGAACTCTCTGTTGTCATCACATACTGCCACTTTCATTGCTGTCTGTTATCTCCTTATAGAAATCATTCTTATAAAATGTAATCTTCACCCGTGTATATTCGCCCTTAACTGACTCAATGCTTACCTTAGAGCCTAATTTGTCACACAGCTTCTTTACAATATAAAGCCCCATTCCTGTCGCTTTGGAGTACTCATGCCCGTTCTCCCCTGTAAATGACTTGTCAAATACTCTCGGTAAATCAGACGCATTTATACCAATTCCATTATCCAGTATTTCAAGAACAATACATTTCTTATCCTCTGCTGCCGAAATCTTAATATACGACTCCGCCTTTGTCTTATCCTTGTACTTTATGCTGTTATTCACTATCTGGTTAAGCATGAATTCCATCCACTTTGCATCTGTAAGAACAATCCTGTCTGCATTGCTCACTTCAAATGTGATATCATTTTCAAGCAGATCATCCTTATTCTTTAATGCTACATTACTTATAATCTTAGACAGTCTGGCATCGTTAATTATATAGTCTTTTTCTGCATTTTCGCTTCTCACATAATAAAGAATCTGCTCAATATAGTTATTGATTCTGCGAATCTGCGTATTCATCCTGTCCGCAAATTCTTTATCACATTTATCCATGTTATTATGAAGCATAAGTGTAAGTGAGGCTATCGGAAGCTTTATCTCATGAATCCACATTTCAACATACTCTTTGAACTGCTCCATTCCCTGCCTGTATCGTTTAACATTCTCCGTCATCGACCTGTCTATGTCACTCACAGAATCATAGAAAATCTGCCCTTCATAGAAAGCCGGCCTGACAAGTGTCTCTGTAATAAGATATTTTTCTTCAAGTGCAGCTATGTTAATCTCCAGTTCGTCATAGAACTTCTTTCTGTGGTAATAATCTGCCAGCACAACTGCAATATAGCATATTATCATTATACATATTTCTGCGATTATCAACTGTACAGACACCTTGAATGCCGCCATCATAAGTACGCTTATGATAAGCATTGCCACAAATATGCACACTGAATACAGTCTGTCTTTAATATATTTTCCTAACCTCATACAAGAATATATCCCTGTCCCTTTCTTGTCTCAATAACATCTTCCAGACCAATATCTTTAAATCTGCCTCTTAATCTGCTTATATTCACAGTCAGCGCATTGTCGTCATTAAGATACTCCTCATTGTTCCACAGCTCAGTCATAAGCTCATCTCTTGAAACTATATGCTCCCTGTGTGATAACAGATACATGAATATTGTCATTTCATTTTTAGTAAGAGTTATCTCTTCATCCTTATACTTAATTACACCCTTGTGTGGCAGTATTTCCATTCCACGGTAAGTTGTTGTATTATCTGACTTCGCACCAAGCCTCTTAAATACTGCATTAATCCTTAACAGAAGTATTGTCGGATTATACGGCTTTGTTATATAATCGTCTGCCCCATAACTCATGGAAAGCACCTCGTCAGCCTCGGAATCCCTGCTTGTAACCATAATAACCGGCACATCTGATTTACTCCTTAACTGCTGCAAAAGCATTTCCCCATTCATATACGGAATATTGATATCAAGCAGTACCAGGTCAGGCTCTGCAGCAATAATACTGTCACATGCATTTTTAAAATCAGTCAGTACAACCGCTTCATACCCTGAATTTTCCAGCAGTTCCTTAAGCTCCCTGCTTATATCTTTATCATCTTCAACAATCAGAATTCTGTTCATTATAAGTTCCTCACTGCATTTTGATATAAATGTATTGTAAACTGTTTCACTAAAAAAAGACAGAGAAAACTCAAAAAGGTTTCTCTGTCTTGATTTACACTGTTCCTAAACGCCCACCGTGTTAGAAGCTGTGGCCGCCGCCACTTCCTCCACCGCCGCCGGATGAGCCTCCTCCGCCACCTCCGCCTGACGAACCGCCAGAACTTGATTCTCGTGGAGAATATGTTTTTGTCTGATGTGTAAATACAACATTACAATTATTAAATGCCCTGTACTCAAACAATCCATTCATAAGGCTCTTGGTTGATGCCTTCTTCTTTGAGGAGTACACACGCACAATTATATAATTAATAACAACTGCAATAACAATCGCAAGCAATGCGTTACTTATATATTTCATTGGCTGTGCAATCTTTCTTCCCTGAAGCAGCGTATATTCCTGCTCATATACCTTCATCGCACATATATAATAGTCTGCATCAGATGCATAAGTATACACATTGTCGGTAATTGTTTCTGCATACGCCTTATTAATTGTCCTGTTAATAGCACCATTACTATGTATCCATATATTTCTGTTATCCATATCAATAACGAATATCGTTCCGCTCTCAGAGCCATATTTTTCTCTGTACAGAGACTTAATATAACTCTCTGTCGAAGTGCTGTTATAGCTTATAGAGTTAAACATAACATTACCATAAGTGGTAATTAATTTCATCTTATCCAGAAGCATGTTCTTCTCAGCAACTGATAAAAGAAATGCATCATCAACAATCACTGCTTCATAGCCTGTATCCGGATTAACATAGCAGAAATCCTGATTAGCATAATCTTCAACCTCATAGCCTGTATCAGCATATACTCTGCCTCCTGCCAATGCGATACTTAGAACTGCTACAAGAAAGGTCAGTAAAAATGTTATTTTTCTACGCATTATCATTACCTCCCTTGTAATTATCAAACTGTGGCAGTCTTCTTGTTGCAAGCACATTGTAATACTTAATAAGCTCAACAAGTGTAAACATCAGCGAAGCAAGCACAAATATAACTGCACCATAATAAAAAAGGTCAGATACCTGATTAATAAGCAGAATCAGTGTTGAAACAGCCAATGCTACAAGTGCACCTACACTTCCCGGCACATTTTTTCCTCCTGATACTTCTTTATATGTCCTGCAATTACTAAGCGTAATAATAACGCCTATAGCAAAGCATGCCGCACTGACGAAAAAAGAAGAACCCACTGAAAATACTGCACTGAATAAAGAAAAAGCAAACATAAAATTAGGAATTCCAACCATGCATATTGCAAATATAACAACAACCTTCAACAATGGTGCCATTTTATTTTTTTCTTTCTTACTTACTCTGTTAATCCTTGCATTATTTCTGCCATCAGCCATCTGTTTTGCCAGATTATCATTATCTGTTCCGGCTTTATATCTGCGGCTGGAAAGCTTTGATTCTTCCCATGAGCCTCTGTCATCAAGCTTCTGGTCCCGTCTCTTTATTTTTCCCAGTTCAAACACATACAATATAATTGTAATTAGTGCTATTACAGCTGTAACATTAAGTGTTACCTTCGGTCTTAATGTGAAGAACATATTGAGTAATATAAATATCGGAACAGCCAGAAGTGCTGACCCAGCAAAATATCTGCCAATAGAAACCGGTAAATCTGCCGATACTTTTCCAGTCTGACCATTGACCGTTGCATATGCAACTCTGTCCCTGTTCCTATACGACAGAAACCACACTGGATACAATGTCCTGTCAACAGACTCAATCACCGCATTACATTTTGATTTAATAGTACTTTCTGTTTCATGAAGTGATACCCCTCCGAGCGGGATATTATTGGATACATAATCATATGTCTCTTCACCAGCCATATCAATTGCATCATTCATATAAACATCACACCCTACATCTGCCGTATCAGCATAAAATCCGCTAAGAAATGCCGGCGTAAATCCCGCCATATTCTTAACATCATACGGTGCAATCGCTTCACTTATATTATCATCAAATGAAGATGACGCATCAAACGATATTCCCTTATACTGACAGTCCATATCACCGTTAATACTAAAGTGGTCCGTATAAATGTAATCTCCCCGTCTTTTGCTTTTCTCTCCTCTTAATACAACAGGACCTTTCTGTGATACATGATAAGCCCAGTATGGCATATAGATTCCCCTGAAACCATCAATATATTTTTCATCTTTTAATTCCTTAGGTGCAAACCATGCACGCTTCATCATCTTCTTATATTGATTCTTACAATCCTGCTTGGTTTTGCTGAACGGAATAATATATCCCGGACGGAGTTCTTTGGAAATTCTGCTTTCCAGAACTGTAGATGCTCCACAGAAGCTGCAGAAATCAGCAATCGTATTATCTGTACTCATAATTTCACCGCCACACTGCGGACACTTGAATACCGTAACATCATACTCCTTATTTTCTTCAGCCGAATTTCCTTCTCCAAGCTTATATGGATTATAATGTGTATTACAATGCTCACATAACATCGACTGTGACGATATATCAAAAATTAACCGTCCGCCACAATTAGGACACTGATACATTCATTCTCTCCCCTCATATGTAATAACTTAATTCAAAGTTATGCTAATTGTAGCACCCATTATTACTCTTTTCAAACCCACATTTAGTATGAAAACGCACAAAAAAAGCAGGTCATACGTGATATGATACCTCTTAAGTAGACATGGTAAATAACCAAAATCTATTTAAGGGG
>ENA-ORND01000963-ORND01000963.1-human-gut-metagenome-genome-assembly--contig:-NODE-963-length-21800-cov-7.975948_pt1 | contig 21800 bp, 12 predicted proteins | sample MGYA00242111_ERZ509014 | MGnify/ENA primary metagenome ERZ509014 (study PRJEB26280, sample SAMEA2338694) | human gut metagenome | biome: human gut; feature: human-associated habitat; material: faeces... | reverse complement strand
TCCTGGTCCATCGTCAGGCCGAAAAATATGGCGACAAGGTAGCCTTAAAATACCGCGACTATGAGACAGCTCAATGGATTCCTATTTCGTGGAATCAGTTCTCGGGAACTGTACGACAAGCAGCTAATGCTTTCGTGGCGTTGGGAGTGGAAGAACAAGAGAATATCGGTATATTTTCACAGAATAAGCCCGAATGGTTCTATGTTGACTTTGGTGCATTTGCCAATCGCGCTGTTACCATTCCGTTTTATGCGACCAGTTCGCCTGCGCAAGCGCAATACATCATCAATGATGCGCAGATTCGTTACCTTTTTGTGGGGGAACAGTTTCAATATGATGCTGCTTTCAGCATTTTCGGTTTCTGTTCTTCCCTGCAACAACTGATTATCTTTGACCGTTCGGTGGTGAAAGACCCTCGTGATGTATCTTCTATCTACTTTGATGAATTTATGGCAATGGGGGAGGGACTCCCGCATAATGATACGGTGGAAGCACGGACGGAACGCGCTTCTTACGATGATTTGGCGAATATCCTTTATACGTCCGGAACAACCGGCGAACCGAAAGGGGTCATGCTGCATCATTCCTGCTATCTGGAACAGTTCCATACACATGACGACCGCCTGACGACAATGTCGGATAAGGATGTATCCATGAACTTCCTGCCACTGACGCACGTATTCGAGAAAGCGTGGTGTTACCTTTGTATTCATAAAGGCGTGCAGATTTGTATCAATCTTCGTCCGGCAGATATTCAGACGACTATCAAGGAGATCCGGCCGACGTTGATGTGCAGTGTTCCCCGTTTCTGGGAAAAGGTATATGCAGGCGTACAGGAGAAGATCAATGAGACAACCGGTTTAAAGAAGGCGTTGATGCTGGATGCTATCAAAGTGGGTAGAATCCATAATCTGGATTATCTGCGCCGGGGGAAAACACCTCCGGTGATGAATCAGCTGAAATATAAGTTCTACGAAAAAACGATCTATTCTTTACTGAAGAAGACGATCGGCATTGAGAATGGAAACTTTTTCCCGACTGCCGGTGCTGCCGTTCCCGATGAGATCAATGAATTTGTTCATTCGGTAGGCATCAATATGGTGGTTGGATACGGCTTGACGGAATCTACGGCTACTGTATCCTGTACGTTGCCGGTGGGCTATGATATCGGTTCGGTGGGTGTTGTACTGCCGGGAGTTGAAGTGAAGATAGGCGAAGACAATGAAATACTGCTTCGTGGTAAGACGATCACGAAAGGATATTATAAGAAAGCGGAAGCCACTGCTGCCGCTATTGACCCCGACGGCTGGTTCCACACGGGGGATGCAGGTTACTTTAAGAATGGACAGCTTTTCCTGACGGAACGTATCAAAGACCTGTTCAAAACATCGAACGGCAAATATATCGCTCCGCAAGCGTTGGAAACAAAACTGGTGATTGACCGTTATATCGATCAGATTGCTATTATTGCCGATCAGCGTAAGTTTGTTTCTGCCCTTATTGTTCCTGTGTATGGATACGTGAAGGAATATGCTAAGGAGAAAGGCATTGAGTATAAAGATATGGCCGAACTGCTGCAACATCCGAAGATTGTCGGTCTTTTCCGTGCCCGGATAGAAACGTTGCAACAGCAGTTTGCTCATTACGAGCAAATCAAGCGCTTCACTCTGCTTCCCGAACCATTCAGCATGGAACGTGGCGAACTGACCAACACGCTGAAATTGAAACGGGCGGTTGTAGCGCAGAATTATAGCGAGTTGATTGAAAAGATGTATGAGGAGTAAGCAGGCTTTTTCGTATCTTTGTCGCCGGATTTGAAAAAATATAACTAATAAAATTGTAAATCAGATGATTACTATTGAACAACTTAAAGACGTGAAAGAGCGCACAGATGCGCTGAGGAGGTATCTTTGACATCGACGGGAAGAAAATTCAAGTCGAAGAAGAGCAATTAAGGACACAAGCTCCGGGATTCTGGGACGACCAGAAACGGGCGGAAGCTCAAATGAAGTTGGTAAAGGATCTGCAGAAGTGGATTAGCGGTTATAATGAAGTGAAGACACTGGCAGACGAGCTGGAACTGGCATTTGATTTCTATAAAGAAGAACTGGTGACAGAGGAAGATGTAGATGCCGCTTATGCGAAAGCCAGTGAGGCGGTGGAAGCACTTGAACTCAAGAATATGCTTCGTGACGAAGCCGACCAGATGGATTGTGTGTTGAAAATCAATTCCGGTGCCGGTGGTACGGAAAGTCAGGACTGGGCATCCATGTTGATGCGTATGTATCTGCGCTATGCCGAGACAAATGGTTATAAGGCTACGATTGCCAACCTTCAGGAAGGTGATGAGGCGGGAATCAAAACTTGTACGATCAATATCGAAGGAGATTTTGCTTACGGTTATCTGAAAGGTGAGAACGGCGTGCATCGGTTGGTTCGTGTCTCTCCGTACAATGCACAAGGTAAGCGTATGACTTCTTTTGCTTCCGTATTTGTGACTCCGCTGGTAGACGACAGTATCGAGGTGAATATAGAAACAGCACGTATTTCCTGGGATACATTCCGAAGCGGTGGTGCCGGTGGTCAGAATGTGAACAAGGTAGAATCCGGTGTCCGTTTGCGTTATCAGTATAAAGACCCTTATACGGGCGAAGAAGAGGAAATCCTGATTGAGAATACCGAAACCCGCGACCAGCCGAAGAACCGTGAAAATGCAATGCGTCAGTTACGCTCTATCTTGTATGATAAGGAATTGCAGCATCGTATGGCGGAACAGGCAAAGGTGGAAGCCGGTAAGATGAAGATCGAATGGGGGTCACAAATCCGAAGCTATGTATTTGATGACCGCCGTGTAAAGGATCATCGTACCAACTATCAGACTTCGGATGTGAACGGAGTAATGGACGGTAAGATCGATGGCTTTATCAAGGCTTACCTGATGGAGTTTTCTTCGCAGGAATCATAAAAAACAAAATTAGCAAGTGTTATTTTTGGAAAGTTAAAAGATTTGTTCTTACTTTGTTAGTGTTGAACTTTAAAACTAACTATTATGGGTAAGGCTAAGAAAAAAACAGCGATTAGTAAGAAGGAAGAACAACAAGCCCAAAAGGTAGTCAAAATAGTGTTCGTCTCATTAATTATTTTGGCATTGGTAATGTTGGTTGCATTCTCCTTTTTCGGTTGATTGATTCACTACAGATTACATAGATTGCACAAGGGGCACGAAAAGAAGGTCTGCCCGGACGGTGAAAATCATGTGATCTGTGGTGAATTCTTGTTTTGTAACGCTTTTGTAACCCCTGTAATATTAATGTAACTTTTCTGTAATTCTTCCGTAGCCGGTTTGTCATTCCGGTGTATCTTCACAGTTGTACTTTTGCCGCGAATATAGTAGCAAACAACTGAAATGAGTAGAATTACAACAACCGTCGTTACACTTTTGCTAACGACAGCAGCCTTTGGACAGGCCAAGGATGATGCCGGAGACGGCAAGAAACTGGATAAGCAGACAATGGAGATAAAGGATTATCTGCCGGAAATCCACGGAACGATCCGGGGTAAATATGAATATCAGACAGAAACAGGCGAAAGCCGTTTTGAGGTACGCAATGCCCGTTTCAGTGTTTCGGGAAATGTACATCCGCTGGTTGCTTATAAGGCAGAAATCGACCTTTCCGATGAAGGCTCTATCAAAATGCTTGATGCGTACGCACGTGTCTTTCCGGTGAAAGACCTGAATTTTACAATTGGGCAGATGCGTGTTCCTTTCACGATAGATGCACACCGTTCACCGCACCAACAGTATTTCGCTAACCGTTCATTTATTGCCAAGCAGGTGGGTAATGTGCGTGATGTCGGACTTACTTCTGCCTATAGGCATAAAGGAGATTTCCCGTTTATTCTGGAAGGTGGACTGTTCAACGGTTCCGGTTTGACAAACCAGAAAGAATGGCACAAAACACTGAATTATTCTATAAAGGCGCAGTTACTGCCTGGCAAGAACTGGAATGTGACACTTAGCACTCAAATGATAAAACCGGAAGATGTACGAATCAATATGTATGATGCCGGTATCTATTATCAGAACAATCGTTTCCATATTGAGGCGGAATACCTGTATAAAATGTATGGGCATAATGCGTTTAAAGATGTTCATGCAGTTAACAGCTTTGTCAATTATGACTTGCCGCTGAAGAAGGTTTTTAATAAAATATCTTTCCTGGCCCGTTATGATATGATGACGGACCATAGCAATGGTACGATTGACGAGACAACAAAAACGTTGATTATAAATGACTATGCCCGTCACCGTGTGACAGGCGGGATTACGCTTAGTCTCTCCAAGGCTTTTATTGCCGATCTCCGTCTGAACTTCGAGAAGTACTTCTACAAGAAATCGGGTATCCCTAAAGAGTCGGAACGGGATAAAATCGTCATTGAGTTTATGACGAGATTTTAAGGAATTTCATTACTTTTGTGCCATGGCACAAGAAATAGAACGAAAGTTTTTAGTCTCCGGTGAGTTTAAATCTCTGGCAACCTCGCATAGCCGGATTGTACAAGGGTATATCAGCAGTGCTCGCGGGAGGACTGTACGGGTCCGTATTCGTGACGATAAGGGGTATCTTACCATTAAAGGAGCTTCCAATGCTTCCGGAACCAGCCGTTATGAATGGGAGAAGGAGCTTCCTTTGGAGGAAGCGGAAGAACTGATGAAACTTTGTGAACCCGGTATCATTGATAAGACCCGTTACTTGGTACGAAGCGGTAAGCATGTATTCGAAGTTGACGAGTTTTATGGTGAGAATGAAGGACTTGTCGTGGCGGAAATCGAACTGGAATCGGAATCTTTTGTGAAACCGGACTTCATCGGTAAGGAAGTGACCGGAGATGTGCGTTACTACAACTCCCAACTAATGAAAAAACCGTATAAAACGTGGTGAACGTTAACAAATAAACCGTATATTTGTTCCTATTCTAAAAGAGCAATGTATGGATATGGAACAGTTGTACAACTATCTGCCGCGGGAATTGGTCACTTTCGTTCTGGTGACCTTGTTTTCTTTACTAATCGGGCTTTCGCAGCGCCGAATCAGTTTGAAGCGTGAGGGTGAAACTACCCTTTTCGGGACCGACCGTACATTTACTTTTATCGGAATCTTGGGGTATCTGCTCTATATACTCGACCCTACCGATATGCGTCTGTTTATGGGAGGTGGTGCAGTGTTGGGATTGTTGTTGGGGCTGAACTATTACGTCAAGCAGTCTCAGTTTCATGTTTTTGGTGTTACTACCATTATTATTGCGTTGATAACCTATTGCATGGCTCCTATCGTAGCCACTCAACCTTCCTGGTTTTACGTCATGGTGATTGTGACGGTGCTTCTTTTGACCGAACTGAAACATACGTTTACCGAATTTGCTCAGCGTATGAAGAATGATGAAATGATTACGCTGGCGAAATTCCTTGCTATCAGTGGTATCATATTGCCTATGTTGCCGAACAAGAACCTGATTCCTGATATCAATCTTACTCCTTATTCCATTTGGCTGGCAACGGTTGTGGTATCCGGCATCTCGTATCTGTCTTATCTGCTGAAAAGATATGTATTCCATGAGTCAGGCACTTTGGTATCCGGCATTATCGGAGGGCTGTATAGCAGTACGGCTACGATCTCGGTACTTGCCCGTAAAAGTCGGAAAGCGTCGGAGCAGGAAGCTACCGACTATGTTGCCGCCATGCTGTTTGCTGTCAGTATGATGTTCCTGCGTTTTATGATACTGATACTGATTTTTAGCCGGGAGATTTTCCAGTCTATTTATCCGTACTTGCTGATTATGTCGGTGATAGCTGCGGCTGTAGGGTGGTTTATTCATTCCCGGCAGAAACGTCCTAAAGATTCGGATGCCGAACCGGAAGAAGATGATAGCAGTAACCCGCTGGAATTTAAGGTTGCCCTAATCTTTGCCGTATTATTTGTAATCTTTACTGTGCTGACTCATTATACGTTAGTCTATGCAGGTACAGGTGGATTGAATCTGCTTTCTTTTGTATCCGGCTTTAGTGATATTACTCCTTTTATCTTGAACTTGTTGCAAAATACCGGTAGCGTTGCCGCACTGATTATTACTGCTTGCAGTATGCAGGCTATCATCAGTAATATAATGGTGAATATGTTCTATGCTTTGTTCTTCGCCGGGAAGGGAAGCAAGCTCCGTCCCTGGATTTTAGGGGGATTCGGGGTAGTGATTGCCTGTAATTTTGTGTTGTTGCTGTTCTTCTATCTTTAAGAAAGATACTTACGGTAGTACGGAATAATAAAATGAAAAAAGGAGAAAACAATGATCGTTTTCTCCTTTTGGGTTTAATGTGTATCTTATACTTAGAAATTAATGTCATTAAAACTGTTCACCAGTAACTGGTAAGTGATGAAACCGCCTGAACTGGAAGAGTATTTTGTATAAATGGCTGTTATATCTCCCGTTGCACCGGCTTCGGGCAATGGTTGTAGGGCGAAGTTTGAATATCCGCTTACACGTACAATGTAGTTACCCTTATCTTCGGTGGTTGTACCGCCATAAGAGAACCATGCCGAACCATAATAACGTTGGTTATTATAGCTATATGCATACGTGGGTGTTAATCCTTCGGATATATAAGACTTGCTAGTGTATGTAGCCTCGGTTTTACCATTCTCATAAATAGCTTCCAGATAGGAAGGATAGAAGTTGTTACCGGATGTACCTTCTTTATAGGTTAATCCTTCGAAACGAACCAGGCGTCCCAGCGCATCGTCGTTGAGTGCTGTTTCATAGTTGCTTGGAGTAATAACTAAAACATCATTCTCCGTCAGTTCTCCCATAGCACCCGGGCAGATATGTTCGTTTATCAACAGTTGGTTTTCCAGATTGCGGTTTGCATAGTTTTTCTCAATATCCGCTTCCGTAGGCGGCATACCGAGACTAATCATATACCGGTAGTTGCCGAGAGCCATTCCTTTGGTCTTCACATAAATAGTCTGTCCCATGTGATAATACACATAGTTGCTGACCATTAGCTTTAGTTCGATGCCGGATTGGGAAGTCTCGTCATAGATATAAAGAGATTTATAAACGTTCCCGGCCTGGTCGCTTGATATTACTTTACCACGGATTACATAATCCTCTGTGATTTCTACATATTTGCCAAGTCCGGCAGTTGATCCCGGAGCATATTTGGCATAATATATATCTTTCAACTGTTTGATTGTAATGATTTGGTCTTTGTTGAAATCTGCCTCTGTCCAGACTTTAGCCGGTGCAGGATCATCAAAGTCATTGTAGCAACCGGTAAAACTGAGTACAGCAGCTACAACCATACATATTTTTAATAATTTGCTCATAGTTCTCATTTTTATTCGTTACAGATTAGAAGCGGAAATAAAGATTCAGATAGTAAGTCGAACCAAACATATAGAAATATTTGGAGTCAAATGGCTGATAAGTTTGGTAACTTGTATCTTTGTTCTTCAACAAACGAACCTGTTCGTAACCACCGGTCTTGATGTCCTGGTCGTTGAGAAGATTCTTCATTTCCAGGCTGAATCCAAGAGTGTACTGGCGCTTGATAAACCAGTTCTTACCAATGCTGGCATTTACTACATAGGCAGAGTTGAATTTCTCTTGGCTACGGAGTTCTGCAACATCTTCTTTTGTCATACCCGGAGTCAATACCGCATCTGTACGATACAGCGGACTCATGGATATGTACATATTGCTGTAATAATTCAAATCCAGTGAAGCATAGATATTCTTGGGACCACGATAAGACAAACCGATATTCATTGCTTTCTGCGGAGTACTTTCTACGCGGAAGTTTTTCCAGTATACCTTACCTTCGTTTTTGATCTCACCACTATTATCCTGTATCTGAACGTAGTTGGGATTCGAATCGTATGTATATTGTCCCCAGCTAAGTGCACCGTTCAGGTAGAATCCGGCGTCGAGCGGAATAGAAGCAGCAACCTCCACACCAAAATGACGTTTGTCAATGCCGCTCATCGCAAAGTTGGAGAAAGTGGCTTCTACGTCGTCATAGTAAGAAAGAACCTTGTTCTGATTCATAAACTTGGTATAATAGCCGGATACACGTGCCCTAAGTTCTCCTAAACGGAAATTATAGGAACCGTCTACACCGAATACTTTTTCTGCGGAAAGTCCTGGAGTAACGGCGTTACGTGTACGCGGTGATACAAATGCGGACTGAAATTCCGGCGAATCTTGCATATACATGATATTAGCCTCGATAGAGTGCGCTGCCGAGAATTTATAGCTGAAGTTGGCTTTTAATTTATAAGTCAGATAATTAAGTTTCTTAGAGTCGCCTTGAGAGTCATCCAGGAACAAACCTTTCTTCCATAACCCGTGACGCCATAAAGAAGCATGACCGATCTCGCCGCCCAGGTTGACACCCAGTTTGCCGAAACTCATTTCATACTGAGCCCATGCGCGTGCGTTGAGTACATTTCCGTAGTAATCATATCCGTATTTATCTCCTTTTTTGGCAGCGCGTGCATGACCGTATTTTTCATAATATTCCATGTCGTTCTGATAAGGAATCGGATTTAATCCGCCCATGTCACGTTCGGCAAATTTGTCGATGTCTACCCAGTAATCGCCACCGAGCAGGTCCTTCACTTCGCTATAATACTCCGTACGGTTACGGCGTAAATTTACTCCTCCGTTTATTCTGGAATTATTGCGGAACGTATGAGAGAACTGTGTATAGAAGTTCCAGTCCAACTGGTCGGTATGGCGTTCTTCTATCATATTGATAGAACGGTGTCCCGGACCATACGTTGCATTTTCTTCCTGATTACGGTTGATGTCATACAGTTGTCCCCAATTAATGTGCCGGATATTATCCGTATTGGCACGCCATGCTTCATCTAACCAGGCACCGTAAGTAGTCCCGTTAGAGTAGCTGGGCAAATATCTGTAATAGTCGGGGCGTGGATCGGGACCGGCATACCAGGTAAGTGCCGAATAACCGTTCTCTCCGAAGCGTACGGAAGTAGCCACGTTCAGTTGTGAACGGTCGTTGATGTCATAAGTGTAATTCAATACAGCGATAGGCTCGTGATAATTACGTACACGTGCATTACGGCGTTTACCGCTTTGCCAACCCCAGTTCGGGTTGTAATAGTTGTTTCCGACTAGATCATACACTTCCTGAGTGGCAGCTTGTTGAGTACCTCTTTCTGTCGGAGCACCTAATACGCTCAAAGCCAAACGGTGTTGGTCGTTGAATTGTTTTTCTACGGCAGCGAAATATCCGAATGCATTGTAATATACACCACGAGCGTAAGAGTTACCTCCCTGTCGGGTTGAAACGGAGAAGGCGTATGACCAACCATTATCTTGCAGTCCTGAGGCATACGTCACCATACCACGGAAACGGTATGTTGAGTTGCCATTTACAAGACTGGCACGGAATCCTTTACGCATTTGTGAAGGACGCGTATTGATGTTGGTTGTACCGCCGAGGCTACCAATACCCATTTCTCCCATATTCAATCCTGAAGTAACTTCCTGATTACGGGTAGCGTCGTTTAACCCGCTCCATAATGACCAAGGAGAATATCCGGTCAGTGCATCATTGAACAGGATACCGTTCAAGTATACATCAGTATAGCGTGAGTCGTATCCGCGAAGGTTGAAACGCATCTCGCTGAATTTGTAGGAAGCGATGTTGTTGAATACATCTTTGGATGCCGACAGTGATGAAGGCAATGATTGGGCATCGTCCAAAGTCTCCGTATCAAATTCTGCAAAAATAGCATCGTCCACAGTAGGAGATTGATTGTCGGGTACTAACACTACATTGTTAATGTCCCTTATCAGTTTGTCTACCCGGACCGCAATGGACAATGGCTCATATTCTGCCGCTTCAAAAGCCAGTGAATATTCACCTTTATTCAAATTCTCAAATATGAAGTTACCTTTTTCGTCAGTTGTCGTTGTGACGTTGCCCGGTGTTAAAGTGACTTTCACACCGTCAATAGCCGTACGCGTGGCACGTGATACGACTTTACCCTTGATTCCGCCGTTCTGTGCAGCGACAGTCAGCGAAATCAAAGATAATACCATGATTAGAAAACTCTTTATTTTCATAAGTATTTCAGTTTTATTTGCTTATATAGATATATACAGGGAAATGGTCGCTGAATCCACCTTGGAAATTATTTCCGACATAGGTACGTAGTGGATACCCCTTGTATTGTCCCTCTTTTTGTATCATATAATGTTGTTTGAAGATATTGCCGTAGAATTTTGATCCGGGAGCTTTTTGTATTTTCAGTTTTCCGGTAGATCCTTTGGCAAGATTTTCAGATATAACAATATTATCAAATATGTTCCACGCATCACCGTAAGCTAATGTACCGTAACCGGCTTTCAGCATATCGGCATACGGGGCGTATAAATCACCGGCAGACAAATCTTTCATTTTTAATTTGGCTCCTAACCCTTCGGTTATACTTTTGTCTGTCGGATCATCATTGAAGTCACCCATCATCACTATTTTAGTTGCCGGGTTGGCCTGCAGTACAGAGTCTGCGATGCTGCGCATCTGGCGTCCGACCGCAATACGTTTGAACTCTGAAACATCTTTTCCTCCCAGACGAGAGGGCCAGTGAGCTACCATAAAGAAGAACGGTTCGTCTTCTATGGTTCCCCACATAGTCAGGATATCGCGAGTCTTGAAGTCCGGCAATGAAGGAATGACGGTCTTTACAGGATATTGTCCTTCCAATTTGAATACATCCGGACGGTAGAGGAAAGCTACGTCTACTCCACGGGCTTCGGGTGAATCGAAATGTGAGATCCGATAATTACCCGGTGCCAGCTTGGGGGTAGCTACAATGTCTTCCAGTACGTTCCGGTTTTCTACTTCCGATACTCCGATAACGATTGGATACTCTTTGTCGATAGCTGCCATACCGAACAATACTCGTTCGATATTGCCAAGCTTTTTATTATACTTGGCTGTATTCCATTTTTTGGGTCCTTCGGGGGTAAACTCGTCATCTTTAACTTCGGGATCATTGATCGTATCGAAGAAGTTTTCGAGATTATAGAATACCACTTTGTATGGTTTCTGACCAAAACAAACGGAAATCAGCAGTACAAAGAATATGGTGCAAAATAATTGTTTCTTCATAAGCTTGTATCTCATTTTATTCCCCATTGAGCGAGATCCATCTGTTGCTTCACAGAACTATCTACTTTGGGGAAGAATGTAAAACCTGTTTTTTCTTCAATATCAGCTACTGTTGTGCAAATACTTTCCGGTATAGAATTTCCATAGCTCTTTTGTTCTACCCAGAAACCAATAGATATTAATTCGTTGGGTGAGCAATCCTGCACCTTTTTATTCGTAGAACCGCTTTTTGTGCGTAGCAGTACTTTGAAATAGTTTGTAGGAACGGGTACGGAACTACCTACGCCGTCTGTGGTTGTAGTTGCTCCGGGACCGAAATAAGCTCCGGTCACTACATACAATGTATCACTACATCTGTAACTGCGGACTTTTCCTTCAAGAGTCGCCCACATCTGTTGGTTCAGGGAACCAAGCTGTGGTGTCATATTCGACATATAGAATGTCTGCGCATTCATTTCATCTGTACACACGCGGTCGGCAGATGCTATCTGATGACCACGGTCATAACTACCTTTATAAGAATGCTCTACACAATTTGCCTGGAAACTTTGAGGAACAATAGGGTCGAAAGCCCAACGATTGGTACGTTCTACATTCTTTCTTAAGTAGGCGTCATGTATCGGATATGCTACCCATAAAGCGGCTTTCTTAGTTTTATCGAAACAAATCGAATAGTTACGAATTGTTTGATTGTTTAAGAGCCCATAGTGAGTAACATATTGATAATTAGTGTTTTCTACTTTAGTAGGTAGCTCAGCCCATGAGTTAAACGCCGGCAGATTCTCTTGGGATTCTGCTAGCTGTACCAGATCAAAAGTCTTTTGAGCATTCTCTGCAAAACGCAACGTTAGTTGTGCTCTTCGTTGAGTTTTTCCAGAATTGGTCTTATAATATACGTATAGTACATTAAGTCCATCTGCTATCTGTCCACTTTTGGTCGTTATATTATAATCTTTACTACTGAAAGAACACCATTCTGTTCCTTCGGTCACTTCTGCGTGCCATTCCGTACCGGTTTTACCGGATAGAATGATTGCTGATGATCCGGAAACTGATTTCACGGTCGAAGATATTTTCCAATATGCTTCTCCGTCTTCGGTCGGGGATACCGGGTCGTCGTTATTGCTACACGCAAATGCACACAGTATCAGCACCGTAAAGAATACGGACTTTATTGCTGCTGCGTAGTATTTGGGAGGTGATATCATCTTTGTTCTAGTATTGAAAACTTCAACTAACTATTAATGTCTAATTAATAGTTAGTTGAGATTTTAGATAACTGTATTATTTCTTCTTGAAAAAGAAAATTCCTTTCAATGAACTTATGCTTGAGGATTTATATGAACGAATAAATTTAGAATCAGCATTCGCTGTCACTAAATAAACTTCGTTATTGGACGCTGTGACTCCACCGTTGTTTTTATCTTCAAATTTCCATTCAACAGATTCGTCTGCAGTGTCTTTTAATTTCAGTTTACGATTGGTAGCTTTAGAGGGGTTGTACAAATACTGGTCCCCTATTTTTATATAGTAGGTGTCAGCTTTACCGTCAATTTTTACAAGTTCCATTTCGGCAGCAACTTGTGATGCATCTTTTGCTATAAGTTCATCTCCTTGATATTGATATGCAACTGTCACTAAGTCGCTACTCGAGAGAGTACCTTGCCAAATTTGATAGGTGTAAGGTTTAAGATCTGTTTTATCGTTACTTATTTCTGCATATCCTGCCATGAAATATTTTCCTTCTGATAGGTCCGCTACGGTCTCAATTAGTTTATAGCCATTACTTCCACCAATTGCTGCTACTTTTATAGGTACCGTTACAGAATTTCCACCACTCAATGATATTACTAAATCTTTTTTTATTTCATTGGTACTTGTATTAGCTTCAGCCTTAACTTTGACAGTGTTATTGTCTATAACTTCTGCAGATATACCCTCACCTAAAGGACTGAGTTGAAGAGTGCTACTTCCTTGATTTGAGGTACTAATAATTAACGTTTCTTCTCCACCTGTTGAAGGAAAGTTAACTTGACTTGGAGCGACTGACGTTATTGTCGGTCCTGTTGCTTCGAACTCTTTAACATCTTCCAAATTACGAGGTAGAAGTTGTGCACTAGTTTTATAGGCAGCAGCTATACCTGTAAGTGAACCGTTTTCTTTAGCTATATATGCTACATTATTAAAGCTACTTGCACCTTTATTTATATATACAGTTAAATCACTTCCGTTAGCCTTGAAAGTATGAGTCGAAGCCTTATCGACCTCTGTTTTCCAAATGCCTGCCGTTTCAATAGTTACATTTTCTATTTTTACAGGCATACAAGCAAAGTCTAGAAGTTTATCTACGGTAATAGTAACAGGCTGAACATTATTGCCGGAAGATATCTTTTCAACTTCTGCAGCATCGAAGCCACTGATTTGTGGAGCACTGTTATATACTTGCATTTTCGCACTCTCTTTGCGCAGTGTAACTTTTATCTCATCACCGAGAGAATAAGTCTCAGGCTTGATAGTCGTATTGTAAAGAGTAAGTGCATTGCCGGCGGTAGTAGCACCTTTGGTCATTACGTATAATGTACCATATGAGCAGTTTTGTGCTTCTGGGTCGCCACAGATAATACCTTGAATTATATAGTCATTATCAATAGGAGTTACTTCTGTCGTTGCTTTTATCTTTGTAACCAGATCTGCAATGCTTATAGCTTCCGGAGCACTAGCAGTGAAGGTTTCTACAGAACCGTAAATATCTCCGGTTGAAGTTGTTGCGTATGCACGAACTGCATATTGGCTTCCACTTGTGAGTCCTGTTACTGCTACTGTCCAAGGAGAAACTTTTTCTTGAGCTTTTGTTTTAGCTACATTTGCCCAATCAATATTTGTAACATCTCCGGTGTATTCTGTATATTGTACACCGACTTCTGTTGCAGAAGCAACGTCCATGTTAACGACTGAACCGCCAAGAGTTGCAGATGTGCCATTTACTTGAGTTGCTTCGGCAGTAGAAACAGCAGGATCAGTATTTCCTAAATCAATTTCTTGTCCGCCATTGCCGGTTGAAAGAGTTGGGTCATCTATTGCAAATACAGAAGCTATGTCTGCTGCAAATTTAATATAAAGAGTATTAACGGGATACTTCAATGTAAAGTTAGATGTAACATATACCCAATATTCATCAGCTTGTTTATAGTCATATTGAATAGCGTTACTCCAAGTTGTGCCATCTTTACTTAAATAGAAATGGAAGCTTTCAGGTTTAAATTCATTGTCATAACCACCAGTTATTTGTTGTGAATAGCTTCCTCCAAATCCTAATTTAAGATTGGTTTGATCTGATTTTAAAGTAATCTTTTGAATGATGAAGTTTGCATTGTTTCCGAAGAAAAGTTTATCTCCACCAGAGGCACCTTCATAACCGGCACTAAGTTTTCCTGATTGGCGTATAGAAGCTCCCGAACCTGCATATTCTACTGTTGTAGAGCCTTCTCCTGATTTAACCCAATCTGTAAATTCGTCGACAAAAGGATAGGGACTCTTGGATGGTGCAGTAGTTCCGAATGTCTCATTGTAAATAACAACAGCAGGAACAATGTTTCCGCTTCTAATCGTAACTTCCTCTTTCATCAGCACTCCTACCTTGTTAGAAATCTGAATCAGGACTTTCGCTTCGTCTGTAATACCTTCGGGGATACTCACCTGAACTTTGTCAGAACCGTCACCTTCCATTTTGGAAAGTGTCACCCAGGTTTTATCGTCCAGTACAGTTGCTGTCCAGTGGCGGTTTGCTGAAATTTCAAAATAAGATTGACTTCCCTCTACCGGGGTTCCGTCGGTATCAAATACTAACGTTTTTGGAGAAACCTCCAAACGTGGAGCTTCAGTGTCGTCGTTATCGTCAACGCAACCTGCAAATAATGCTGTAGCCATTACAAACATCGTCGTAACGAACAGTTTGAGAAAAGTTAGATTTTTCATTAGCGTTTTTAAATAAATAGTTAATATTTCTTGTGAATTGTTTGTTATCATACGTTTCGATTTAAGTAATTAGTAAACAAAGATATTTTATTTTACGAAACTAACAAAGCTTTGTGCCACTATTTTTGTGTTACAATAAGGTTAAATTTGAGTTACAGCTTTACAAGTTGATACTGTTAAGGAGTGTAATAGTATGTAGGGGTTAATAAAAAATAAAAAATAAATAGGAAGGTTTGTAATAATACTAAAAAGAACAACTGCTTGTTACAACTCCGTAGGAATATAAATGTGTGCTTATGTAAAATAATAGCAATGGTTCGGGTATTGTTATGAGATAATAGTCGGGTGTCCTTTCTGTCTTATGGTTGTAAATGCCGATAAGATTTGAGAAAATGTATAGTACTGTTTGATGTTTGTCTTTTAATACCTATATTTGTCTATATTTCATTTTAGAGAGGATAGGCATTATGAATAATACTTTTAGAATATACCCGATAGGGATACAGAATTTTGAAGACTTGCGTAATAATAACAACGTATACGTTGACAAGACGGAGTTGATATATCGGTTGGCTAATACCAATAAGGTTTATTTTTTAAGTCGTCCCCGCCGCTTCGGGAAAAGTTTGCTGGTTTCCACTTTGGACGCTTATTTTCGGGGAAGAAAAGACTTGTTCCAAGGATTGGCAATGGAACGTTTGGAGAAAGAATGGAATGTCTATCCGGTGCTGCACATAGATTTCAGCATGACGAAATATACCACTATGGCTGATCTGAACGAACGTTTGAATCTTCAACTTTGTGAGTGGGAGCGAATTTATGGGAGCGCTCCGGAAGAGGAGGGCTATGCAGCCCGTTTTTCCGGGATAATAAAAAGAGCATATCAGCAAACCGGTTTGCAGGTAGTAGTGCTTATTGACGAATATGATGCACCTTTATTAGACAGTAACCATTTGCCGGCACTGCAAAATGAATTACGTGAAGAAATGCGGAAATTCTTTAGTCCTTTAAAGGCACAAGGAGAATATCTTCGTTTCCTTTTCTTGACGGGAATCAGCAAATTCAGTCAAATGAGTATTTTCAGTGAACTGAATAATTTGCAGAATATCAGCATGCGGGATGATTATAGCGCAATTTGTGGTATTACCGAACAGGAATTACGTACGCAACTGAAAGCAGATATTGAGATGATGGCACAGGCTAATGGCGAAACCTATGAGGAGGCCTGTTTGCACTTGAAACAGCAGTATGACGGGTATCATTTTAGTGAACATAGTGAAGATATTTACAATCCATTTAGCTTGTTCAACGCATTTGCTCAAAAAAAGTATGCTAATTTCTGGTTTTCTACCGGAACACCTACTTTCTTGATAAACATATTGCAGCAGAGTAATTTCGATATCCGAGAATTGGATGGGACTACGGCTACTGCCGAACAGTTTGATGCTCCTACAAGTGTTATCACTGATCCTCTCCCTGTGCTTTATCAAAGTGGCTATCTTACTATCAAGGGCTACGATTCGGAATTCCAACTTTATACTTTGGCTTATCCCAACAAAGAAGTGCGGAAAGGATTTATCGAGTCTCTTATGCCCGCCTACGTACATTTGCCGGCACGTGAAAATACGTTTTATGTGGTTTCTTTTATCAAAGACTTGCGTGCCGGAAAACTGGTTGAATGTCTGGAGAGAATAAGGGCTTTCTTCGCTTCGATTCCCAATGATCTGGAGAATAAGCAGGAAAAACATTATCAGACTATCTTCTATCTTTTATTCCGCTTGATGGGCCAATACGTGGATGTGGAAGTAAAAAGTGCTATCGGACGGGCTGACGTAGTTGTAAAATTACATGATGCTATTTATGTCTTTGAGTTCAAGGTAGATGGTACACCGGAAGAAGCGTTGGAACAAATAAACAGTAAAGGATATGCTATACCTTATCAGCCGGATCATCGAAGTGTTGTAAAGATAGGAGTCAACTTCGACAGTACGACAAGAACTATCGGAGACTGGGTCATTGCTGAAGAATAGTGACTGTTGGGCACTGTTCGCAATTCCTATTGATTTTTCCAATTCCTCTTTCAACCTATCACCACCCTTCTGAAACCCTTTACAGATCGTACTTACAGAACGGTGATAGGTTGTCGTTAACCTATCACCGTATCCTTCACCTGTCACCGTACCGATAATTGTATATTTATGCTCTTTTCGGCTTGATTCGGACAACTTTATAGACATTGCCGCGCTTGGCGTGTATGGAAGGCACTTGATTCCTCTGCAATATTCTTCCAAACTGGATAATGTTGCAATTGGAAACGCGGATTCTACTATCATGTTGCACCTGTTCCAGTATCTCGATGGCGAGAAGTAACTCGTATTCTTCCTCATCTTCCCGGGCAGCTCGGAAATATTGGTGGAATAATTGCTCTGCAATGGGGATCACTTGAAACTCCTGATTGCTTTCGGTCATAACCTTTTCATCTTCGGCATTGAACCAATAACGTTCTCCTTTGTAAATATCGTGTATGGCTTGCGCGTAAAGTTGTTCATAGTCGATAGGAGAACAATCGATCGGACCGGTTACGGCGATGACGATATAACGTCGGCTGCCGGAAGTGTCGGTCAGTAAATCCTTGTGATTGCTCGTGCCGATGAATGAGGCATAGCGGCGCAACTCCTGTGTCGCTACACCGTGAGGACGGCGGGTGTTGACTACCGGTTTTTGAATGATATGTTTCAGGAAAGCCTGTTGACTCTCCCTGTTTTGGTCGAACTCGTCCATGTTGATGAGTGCGAAACGGTTGAGAGATAGTTCGGCATCCCTTTTGTTGCTGAAGTCAATGCGGTCGGTGTAGTAGGGTTGCAATTCGGTCGGTAGCAGATTCCGGCAGAAAGTGGATTTCCGGTAAGCTTGCGGACCGACTAACAACGGTACCGTGCAATTTGCGTAGTTGCGGTCAGTGTGGCGCCAATGAGCCACCATATTCAGGAACCAGCGATAAAACAGATCGGGCCAGTGGATATTGTTGCAAGGAACACGGGAAGCAAGCTCGCGGATGCGGTCGCGACCGTCCCAACGGATATCCACGCCGAAAAGGAAATCTTCGATAGGGTTGAAAACCGGAATACGGTCGGAGTCCAGATAACGGGCAACATCCCTGTCCCAAAGGTTGAGTCCTTCGAGTCGTGCGTTCATGGCGATGCTGTTGCGCGTGCGGTTGGTGACCGGACGGAAGCAAAAACAGAACGTGTTTCGTTCGCGATATTCGGTGACGGTTGTCATCGTGTTGTAACGAAACTCGTATCGGCGTTGCATAAATTCTTCTGTCCGGAGTTCCAGTTCCTGTTCGGCTGATAAGGGGGACTTTTTTCCGAAACCTTTGGCGTTCAGATATACATTTTGTACGGTTTGGCGGATCAGGAATTCCTTCTTTTGGGTGTAGAAGTGTGCAATGGCCCAACGGGCGGTTTCCTCTTCCGGTATGCCTGACTGAAAGCAGTTTTCCGCAAGTTGCACTAAGAGAGGCTTGAGGTCATCGTCCGAATGGAGATGCACGTTGGGATGAAGTTCGCTTAATGAATGGTAAGCCTTATTCAGGGCGACCTCGAAGAGGGCGGATAAGGTGTCGAAACTGTCGTATCCCGGAATCAGCCGTTTGAATGGGGAGTTTTCCGCTTGCACGGTTTCTTTGTAGGTGGTGTCCGACGGCATTTCTAATGGTTGGCGCATATAAATGACGGTAGAGTCGGGATTGTAATAAAGTTCCGGATCGTAGGTTTGCCGGCAGAATTGATCCAATGTCGGTTTTTTAAGTTCGATGGCATAGGAGAGTGCCGGTTGACACAGGCCGACGGCTTTTCTGTAAGCGTGAGCTTGGAATATTTCCGCTTCTTCCCGGCTTTTGGGTAGTGATTTGTCCGGGCGTGTGAAACGCAGCCATATTTTTACGGAGTGTCCGCTGGAACCCATGAAGGCTGCGAGGGTTTGAGTGAGTTCTGCCGCTTCCTGTTTCACACGGTTTACTTCCGTCCTGTTTGCCAGGTGGTTTACTTCTATTTGCACGATGCCGTTGTATGCGGTCATTTGTGTTCCGTTGGTTGTTTTGCGGAAGTTGGCGGCAGGGATGACTTTCGTCAGTTTTTGCGCTTCTTCTAGTTTGCAGTCCGGTGATGCGTGACGTATGCTTGTCCGTAGATTACTGATCGGGCGGGCTTTCGTTTCATGCTTCATCGCTTCTATTTGTAGGGTAATATCTAGCGTTCGCATGGTTAATGTCCCGCTGTTGTCCCGCATCAAAGTAAGTTTCATGTCAAGTGTGTTTATTATTTATTCCTTTTTTATTAAAGGCTGATAAAGGTAGGCTTTATAATCCGGTCGGGCAAACTCTTTCGTATTTATTTATCACTAAAACTTGGTTAAGTTTTATATGCCTTTTTGCTGCCTGTTCCATACGGGGAAACGATCGGTTTCATCGGTGAGAAACTCTAGTTTCTGCACCTTGAAACTCAGGTTTCAATAGCTTGAAACTTTAGTTCCGGCAGCTTGAAACTAAAGTTTCTTCGCCTTGAAACAAATTGTAACAAGGCATGAAACGGAGGTTACCTCTGAGTGGTACTCTTGTTTACAAGAGGCGTTTATCAAATTGGGCGGTGATAGGTGATAGGTAAGGTGATAGGTTACTGACAACCTATCACCGTTCTGTAAGTACGATCTGTAAAGGGTTTCAGAAGGGTGGTGATAGGTTGAAAGAGAATTTGCATTTTTCCCTTTGTAGAGAGTAGTTGGAATATACGGAATTTCTTGTATTTATTTCCATATTTCTACTTGCCGAAATTATAGGTGCTCAGGATAAGGAAGTGCTGTTGCAGAGGGAAAAAATCGCTCGAATGAATGAGATACAGATAGCCATGAGAAGACAAGGCGAACGGATGCAGGACTGTGCGAAGGTGCTTATGAAATACGAAAAGCCTTTTCATATCAGTTGGGTAGATAGATTATGGAACAATTTGAAGCAGTTGTTGTCAGGCGTGAAGCATTGGACGGGGCTGAAATAAATAGAGCGTATAATATTTTTTATCTATTCTTTTTACTTTCTTAACTCCGAATGTTTCGTAACTGTTGGGAAACCACCTACTTTTATCCCCCAAATTTGCAACATTCCGAAATGTTGCACGTCTAATAAAATAAGAACTAAATCATTCTAGTTATGAAACACAGACTGTTGCTACTATTACTATTCGTGTTCACTACATCTGTGGCGGGGTGGGCGCAAAAATCCGTGGCTCCTTCTTATACAATCAAAGGTGTGCTTCTGGATTCTTTGACGCAGGAAGGGGAACCGTATGCTACAATCAGAATTACAAAGAAAAATGCTCCGGAGAAAGCGCTGAAAATGGCGGTGACCGGTGCGAACGGTAAATTTCAGGAGAAGCTGAATGTGCCGGCAGGAGATTATGTAATCAGTATTTCTTCGATAGGTAAAGCGCCTGTGGTGAAGGAATTTACGTTGAAATCGTCAACTAAGGTGGTTGATTTGGGGACAATGCTCTCGGCGGAAGCCAACAATGAGCTGAAAGGGGTGGAAGTCGTGGCACAAAAGCCTCTGGTAAAGGTAGATGTCGATAAGATAGAGTATAATATTGAGGATGATCCCGATTCCAAGTCCAACAGTATATTGGAAATGTTGCGTAAAGTTCCTTTGGTGACGGTGGACGGGGAAGATAATATACAGGTGAACGGAAGCAGCAGTTTCAAGGTACACGTGAACGGAAAACCCAATAACATGATGAGCAATAACCCGAAGGAAGTGTTGAAAAGTATGCCTGCCAATTCGATTAAATATATTGAGGTTATCACTTCACCGGGAGCTAAGTATGATGCGGAAGGAGTGGGCGGTATCCTGAATATCGTGACAGTAGGCAGCGGATTTGAAGGATATACGGCTACTTTCCGTGGAAGCGCGAACAATAACGGGGCAGGTACCGGTGCTTATGCAATGGTGAAACAGGGGAAACTAACTCTTTCCGCCAATTATAACTTTAATTATAATAACAGCCCGCGCGGCTATTCGGACAGTTATCGTGAGAACTTTGAGTCGGATACGGAGAAATATCTTGAGTCCGGCAGCAGTTCCAAGTCAAAGGGGAATTTCCAGTACGGGAATCTTGAGGCGAGTTACGAGATTGATACGTTACGGTTGCTGACGGTGGCTTTCGGGATGTATGGCAGCAGTAATAAGAGTAACAGCGACGGTAGTACCGTGATGTACGGAGCAAATTACGAGGATGTTGCTTATAGCTACCGGACGGACAATCATGGAAAAAGTTCGTGGTTCTCCATAAATGGAAACGTTGATTATCAGCGTACTTCCAAGAAGAACAAGCAACGGATGATTACGCTTTCTTATAAGGTGAACACACAACCTCAGACGAGTGATTCTTATAGCACTTATCTCGATATTCTTCCGGATGAAAGAAAAGATGAACTGATAGAAAATCTGAAGTTGTACAATTACCATTCGGACGGTAAGACGAATACTATGGAACAGACCTTTCAGGTGGATTATACGACACCGATCGGCAAATTGCATACGATTGAAACCGGCGTGAAGTATATCTTCCGGCGG
>ENA-ORND01000955-ORND01000955.1-human-gut-metagenome-genome-assembly--contig:-NODE-955-length-22025-cov-11.483978_pt1 | contig 22025 bp, 15 predicted proteins | sample MGYA00242111_ERZ509014 | MGnify/ENA primary metagenome ERZ509014 (study PRJEB26280, sample SAMEA2338694) | human gut metagenome | biome: human gut; feature: human-associated habitat; material: faeces... | reverse complement strand
AAACGGCCGCCCGGCCCGGCCGCGCCCGGCCGTCTGCCGGTCGGCAATGGCGCACAGGCCGTCCGGCGCGCCGCGCATGGCCTCGGCCTTGAGATAACTGTTCGTGGAGTCGATCTGCGCAAAGCACCGCACCGTCGCCCGCCGCGCCTCCGGCAGGTAGGACAGCACGTCCCCGGCCGTGAGCGTGTCCGGCCGCGCGCGCAGGCAGTAGCCCCGGTTCGTGACCGCGTCGATATCATAGCCGTCTGCGCGCAGCGCGCGCACCGCCTGGCTGACCGCCGCGCGCGACACGCCCAGCTTTTCGCGCATTTCCTCGCCGGAGAGATACCCCTCCGCCTCCGTGAGCAGGAGCAAAACATCGTCCCGCAGCATGAGATCACACTCCTTATTCCATAGCTTCTGACAGCAGTTTAGCCGATGGCAACGAAATTGTAAAGCATTTTTCAAAACCGGTTGACAATTTGGCGTGCGTGTGCTATCGTCCGATTGTCAAGTCGTTCTTTGCTTTACTTTACAATCGGAGGAGATCTTATGAAATTTTCGACCAGAGACCTGTGCTTCTGCGCGATCGGCGCGGCGCTCATCGCCGTGTGCGCGTGGATCAGCATCCCGGCGGACGTGCCGTTCACGCTGCAGACGTTTGCGATCTTCACCGTGTGCGGCCTGCTCGGCGGCAAGCGCGGCACGGTGAGCGTGCTGGTGTATCTGCTGCTGGGCGCGGTAGGCGCGCCGGTGTTCGCGGGCTTTCGCGGCGGGTTCGCGTCCCTGCTCGGCACGACGGGCGGCTACCTCGTCGGCTTTGTGCTGCTGACGCTCATCATCACCTTCGCGCAGGCGCACTGGGGGCAGGGCCAGTGGGTGTTCGTGCTCTCGGCGGCCGTGGGGCTGCTCGTGTGCTATGCGTTCGGCACGGCGTGGTTTCTCATCGTCTACACCCGCACGGGCGCCATCACGCTCGGCGTGGTGCTGGCCAAGTGCGTGCTGCCGTTTCTGCTGCCGGACGCGGTCAAGCTCGCACTGGCGACGCTGCTGCGTGCGCGGCTGTACCGGCGCATCCCCGCGTGACAAAGCGCCTATACGGCGAAAAACACCGGCCGAAACGGCCGGTGTTTTTCTGTTCTGTTCTGTTTTCGGAAGGCTCAGTTCCAGTAGTCCGTACCGGTGATGCCGATGTCGGCGGCGTGGAACTCGGGGTTCTTGCCCTCCTTGCGCTGGCGCATGTAGTCCTTGAGCACGGCCAGGCCCTTGTTGCTGAGGATGAGGATGACCGGGATGTTGATGATGACCATCGTGCCCTGGAGCATGTCGGCCGTATCCCACGCGAGGCCGGCGCTGACGATGGCGCCAACGAACACGAGCGCCGTCGCAGCCAGACGGAACACCGTCATGCCCGCCTTGCTCGGGTCGCGCCGAAGGATATACTTCAGGCAGCCCTCGCAGTAATAGTAGTTGCCGATGAGTGTCGTGAACGCGAACAGGCTCATGGACACGGCGATGAAGATGGGGCCGAAGCTGCCGAGCGCCTGCTGCATGGACGCCTGCACATAGGCCGCGCCGGCCGCTTCCTTGGTCGGCACGACGCCGGAGCACAGGCACATGAACGCCGTGGCCGAGCAGATGAGCAGCGTGTCGATGAACACGGACAGCATCTGCACGAGGCCCTGCTTGGCCGGGTGCGAGACGTCGGCCGTGGCGGCCGCGTTCGGCGCCGAGCCCATGCCGGCCTCATTGGAGTACAGGCCGCGCTTGATGCCCCACATGATGCACGAACCGGCAAAGCCGCTGAACGCCGCCTTGAAATTGAACGCATCGCGGAAGATGTTGGCGATGACGCTCGGGAAGATCTTGATGTTCATGAAAATGACGACGAGCGACACGAGGATGTACAGCACGCCCATGACCGGCACGAGCACGCCCGTGATATTGGTCAGGCGCTTGCCGCCGCCGAGCACGCACGCGGCGAACAGCACCGCCAGGATCGCGCCGATGATGTACGGCGTGCGGCCCTTGGCGTAGAAGCCAAAGCCGGCGAAGGCGTCCTGCAGATTGTAGGACGCGAGCATGTTGTAGCCGACCACATAGGTCAGGATGAGCACGACGGCGAAAATGACGCCGAGCCAGCGCTGGTGCAGCGCCTGCTCCATGTAATACGACGGACCGCCGACGCAGCCGCCCTTGCCGTCCTTTTTCTTATAGACCTGCGCGAGCGCGGACTCGATGAAGGCGCTCGCCCCGCCGAGCAGCGCCACGACCCACATCCAGAACACGGCGCCGAAACCGCCGAGGCAGATGGCCGTGGACACGCCGACGATATTGCCGGTGCCGACGCGCGACGCCGTGGACACCATGAGCGCGCCGAACGAGGAAATGCTGCCCTTCTCCTTCGGCTTTTCCGCGACGACGTGGATGGACTCGCCAAACAGGCGGAACTGGATCAGACCGGTGCGGATCGTGAAATACAGGCCCGCGACGATCAGAAACAGCGGCACGATGTACGGCTGATATAAAAAGCCGCCGATCGCATTGACCACACTGTCAATTTTGTCAATCATGATTTGTCTCCTCTGCAATTTTTCATTTTCCCCGCGGCAAAGCAGCCGCGCGATAGATAGTATACAAAAGATTTGTCAAAAATGCAACCATAATTCAGCAATGTGACAAAAACCCTGAAAAATACAGGGTTTTCTCCACGGTGCAGCCTCTTGCGCGGGCGGATATTTCGGCGTAAGATAGGGATACTTTCCACGCGGAGACAAGGAGCGAAACACACATGTTCACAGGCTTTTCCGACGCAACGATCGACTTTCTCTGGGAGCTGCGCTTTCACAACGAGCGCCCGTGGTTTCTGGAGCACAAGCAGGTATTTCTCGACACGCTCGACCGGCCCATGAAGGCGCTGGCCGCGGACGTGACGGCGGCGCTCGAGCAGGCGTACCCCGACCGGAAGTGGTACCTGCACGTGGCGCGCATCTACCGCGACGCGCGGCGGCTGCACGGCAATGGGCCGTATAAGGAGAACCTCTGGTTCACACTGCGGTGCGACAGCAGCCGCGGGCCGGAGATCCCGGCGTTTTATTTCGAGATCACGCCGCACAACTACAGCTACGGCATGGGCTTTTACTGGGCGAAGGCGAACACGATGGCGTGCTTCCGCCGCGCGATCGACGCCGATCCCCTGCCGCTGACGGCGCTGGCCGAGCGCCTGAACGCGCAGGATACCTTCGTGCTCACCGGGCAGGACTACGCCCGCGCGAAGGGCGACCCCGGCGCGCTGCTGCGCCCGTGGTACAATAAGCGCGTGCTCGACCTCTCGTGCGTGCGCGAACACGACGACCTGCTCTTCTCCCCCGCGCTGACAGACGCGCTCGTGCGCGGGTTCGGCTTCCTGCTGCCGTACTACGACTATCTCGAGACCGTGACGCGGCGGGAGGACGCGTGATGCGCTGCTTTGACGGCCACTGCGACACGCTCGCGCGCTGCATGACCACCGGCGAGGGGCTGCGGCAAAACGGCGGCCACGTCGATCTTGCGCGCTGCGCGGCCCTCGGCCAGCACGCGCAGATCTTCGCCGTGTTTGCCGACAGCAGCAAAACAAGCGCCCCGCTCTACACCGTCGCGCAGCGGCAGCACGCGCTGCTGGAGCGCGAATGCGCGCGCAATGCCGATCTCGTGCGCCGCTGCCGCACGGCGCGGGACGTGCGCGCCGCCTGGGCCGCCGGGAAAACGGCCGCGCTGCTCGGCATCGAGGGCGCGGAGCTGCTGGAGTGCGACCCGCGCCTGACTGCCGAGCTGGAGCAGCGCATCGGCTCCGGCTTCCGCAAGGACGCTTCCGAGCTGGAAAAGCTGCTGGCCTTTGCAGACGACGAGACCGTGCTGGGCGAGCTGACCGCCGTGAAGAAGGCCAACAAGGAGGCTCTGGCCGACTGGCTGCTGCGCACCCAGAACGTGAAGGTGAACACCGAGGCCGTCTTCGACATCCAGTCCAAGCGCCTGCACGAGTACAAGCGCCAGCAGCTGAACCTGCTGTACCTCATCCACAAGTATTACGAGATCAAGGCCGGTCATCTGCCCGCTGCCCCGCTGGTGAGCATCTTCGGCGCAAAGGCCGCACCTGCCTATATCATCGCAAAGGATATCATCCACGCCCTGCTGACCCTCTCGAAGGTCATTGCCGCCGACCCGGAGGTGTCCAAGTGGCTGCAGGTGGTGTTTGTGGAGAACTACAACGTCACCGCCGCCGAAAAGCTGATCCCCGCCTGCGATCTGTCTGAGCAGATCAGCCTGGCTTCCAAAGAGGCTTCCGGCACCGGCAACATGAAGTTCATGCTGAACGGCGCGCTGACCCTGGGCACCATGGACGGTGCCAACGTGGAGATCAGCCAGCAGGTGGGCGAGGAGAACATCTATATCTTCGGCCAGACCTCCGATCAGGTCATCCACCGCTACGACGCAGGCGATTACATCGCTGCGCAGTGGTATGAGGGCGATGCCAACATCCGCCGTGCCATCGACTTCCTGACCGGGGAGGAGATGCTGGCAGCAGGCCACGCCGAGAACCTGACCCGCCTGCACGACGAGCTGATCCACAAGGACTGGTTCCAGACCCTGCCGGACTTCAACGCCTATGTGGTGCGCAAGGATCAGGCCTTGAGCGACTACGCCTGCGACCCGATGGGCTGGCGCCGCAAGTGCCTGGTGAACATCGCCAAGGCCGGCATGTTCTCCTCTGACCGCACCATTGCCGAGTACGACCGCGACATCTGGCACCTGGGCAAGTGATGCGCTGTACGATGACCTATACCGACCTGATCTTTGACCTGTACGGCACGCTGGTGGACATCCACACGGAGGAAAGTGCGGAGGTCTGGGAAAAGACGGCCCTCTACTTTGGCTTTTACGGTGCCCGCTGCACGGGCGCAGAGCTGAAGCGGGCCTTTGAACGGGAAATGGCCGCCCGCCAGGCGAAGGCCGGGCAGAGCTACGAGTGCTTCCCGGATATCCCGTTCGAGCAGGTGATGGATGCGCTGTTCCGGAAAAAGGGCATCTGCACCGAGGGACTGGGGCAGAATGCGGCGCAGCTGTTCCGCATTGCGTCCATGGAACATCTGCGGCTCTACCCTCATGTTTTGGAAGCGCTGGCTGCGCTGCGGGCAAAGGGCTTTCGTCTCTGGCTGCTGAGCAACGCGCAGCGGGTCTTCACGGCCTACGAGCTGCGGTATCTGGGGCTGGGGGAGCAGTTCGACGGCATCTACCTTTCCTCGGACTACAACTGCCGCAAGCCGGACCGGAAATTTTTTGCGGCGCTGCTGGACGAACAAAAGCTCGACCCGGCCCGCTGCCTGATGATCGGCAATGACCGCGAAACGGACATTGCGGGCGCAGTGAACGCAGGCCTTGCAACGCTTTACCTGCACACCGGGCTCACCCCGCCCGACCAGGAACCGGCGGACCCGGCCCGCACGCCGGGAAAGGCCCCCGCCGACTGCCGCCGCTACGAATACGAAGGCGACGACTGGGCCGCCCTGACGGCGCTGCTGTGCAGGCTATGACCCCATAAAACCAAAACCCGACTGCTGGCAGAACGCCGACAGCCGGGTTTCTTTGATTTGAAGGGCCGCGTTTATTTATAAGAGGCCGAAGATCACGGCGCTGCAGGACGGAAGCGAAAATTCACCGGTGCAGACGGTGCTTTCGCCCTGCCACAGGGCGGAGGTGGTGCCGTCGCTCAGAAGCTTCCAGCGGCCTTCCGGCAGCGAAACGACACGGGTCTCGGCCAGGGGATCGTAAAATACGCACAGAGCCTTCCAGGCGGCGCGCTCCGGCCCGGCGGGCAGCACCCAGCCCACCAGCGGTGCTTCCACCGGGAGGAACCGGACGGCACGGGGGGTGTCGGGGTCCGGCGCGCTCAGGCGGGGGAAGGCATTGCGCAGCCCAATCAGGCCGCGGTAATACTCCACCAGCCCCTGGCAGGCGGCGGTGCGCTTCCAGTCCAGCTGATTGAGCAGGGCAGAGGAGGCATAGCTGTTGTCCTCGCCTTTTTTGGTGCGGGCAAACTCCTCGCCGGCCTGCAGGAAGGGGATGCCCATGCAGGTGAGGTAGATGCCGGCGGCCAGCCGGTTCTCGGCCAGCACCGCCGGATCGAAGACGTTGTAGTCCGGGTGGTCGGTGCGCACCAGCAGAAGCTTGTCCCACAGGGTGTAGTTGTCGTGGGCGGAAACATAGCTCACGATCTGGCCGGGTGCGTGTTCAGGCAAAGCATCGCTGCAGCACCACGCGGTGACCGCTGCCCGGATCTCCGGGAACATGTCCGGCCTGCCGTTCACATAGCCCGCTTCCCTGGCGTAGAAGCAGTGGCCCTTGATGGCGTCGCGGGTGTTATCGCAGAACACACCGATGCGGTCATCCAGCAGGCAAAGGCCTCGCTTTCATAGCGCTGCATCCATTCTACAGGGATCTTATGCTTCATCATTTCGTTCCTTTTTGGTGACGGGCTCTGCCCGGGGAATGCGTTTTTTGGCCTGCGGCCGCCGCGGGGCCTTGCCGCAGGAGGAGCGCACGATCAGCTCTGTGTGCAGCTGGATCAGGCTGATGGAAACATCGTGCAGCTGGCTGGACAGCGCAAAATAGGCGCTCTTGCCCAGCTCTGCACGGTTCTGGCGGATGGTGGTCAGGGGCGGCGGCGTGAACCGGCACAGCGGCAGGTCGTCGAAGCCCAGGATGCTCAGGTCTTCCGGCACGCGGATGCCCCGCTCCTGGCAGTCGATGAGGACGCTGTTGGCAAGGCGGTCATGGCTGCAGACGATGGCCGTGCAGCCCTGCTCCAGCAGTGCGGGCAGGTGCTCCGACAGGCAGACCGAGGTGAAGAAATCGCATTTGCCCAGGCTTTCGCTGCAGGGCAGGCCGTTTGCCTGCGCGGCCCGGAAAAACGCCTGGTAGCGCTGCTGGTAAACGTAGGACTCCAGCGCGTAGCTCAGGTAGCCGATCTTCTTGTGGCCCAGGCTTTTCAGGTAGCGGACGGCCTGATTCATGGCCTCGGCATTGTCCACGCTGATGCTGGTGACCCGGGGGTTCCCCGGCACACAGTTGTCGTAAAGCACGGCAGGGGTCTTGCAGGTCTTGAAGCCCTCCAGCCAGGGGTCGTTGAACGAAAGGCCCAGAAACAGGCCGCCGAGGTAGTTGTGCTACATCATGTAGGCATCGTAGGGGACGCTGTTTTCCAATGCACAGCTCAGCGGCACGACCACCACCTGGTAGCCGTCCGGCTCGGCCAGCTTCCGGAACCCCGCCAGGATGTCGTAGCCGAAGTCCTCCGGCTTTGCGTAATCCATGTTGGTGATGAAAACTGCGATGCGGCGCGATGCGTCCTTCCGGCAGATGCGGGAATAGCCCAGCTCCACGGCGGTCTCGACCACCGATTGGCGCATGGCATCGCTGACGCCGCCTGCACCGCTCAGCGCCTTGGAAACAGTACCTTTTGAAACGCCCAGCGTGCGGGCGATATCTTCCAAAGTTGCCATCGGATCCCTTCCTTTGCGTTTGTTTCGCAAGTTTCGTGGAATATTTTACCACAGCAGCCGGGTCAAAACAACCCGAAAGGGCATGGTTTTACACGGGAAAAGTTTCGTAATGTTTCTGTTAAGATAATTGGAACATAGATCACAGGAAAAAGCAAGAGAAACCTTGCATAAAAATCTTCAAAATAATTTGGCAGATAGGGAGAACTTTAGTGAACCTTGCAAAAAGAATTGACGGAACACCCGAACGGTACTATACTTTGCAGTGACGAAACTTTGCGAAACATTTGAAAACGGTCACCACACGAGGGAACGAGAATGCGGTTTGTTTACGGAAAACAGGAGCTGTGCACAAGGCAGCGTGCAGAGGACGTCAGTGTCCTGCTGACGAACGGTCTGGGCGGCTATCTGTCCACGACGGCAGCGTTCTCGGCACCGCGGTGCGATCAGGGACTTCTGGCGGCAGCCGTGCAGGCCCCCAACCGCCGCGTGATGCTGGTGCACCGGCTGAAAGAAGTGCTGCGCATCGGGCAGAAGGAGACCTTCCTCTCGACCCAGAGTTTTGCCGAAGAAGCGGCAGAGGACGGCTGGAAAAACCTCAGCAGCTTTACCTATCAATATACGCCCTGCTGGCGGTATCACGTCGGCGGCGTGATGGTGGAGCGGAAGCTCGCCCTGGGCTGGGAGGAAAACACCGCCGCCGCTCTCTACACCGTGGAGAACCGTTCGGGCCGGCCCTGTACACTCGAGATCGTGCCGCAGCTGAAGTTCGCCCCCAAAGAGGACGCGCTGAAAAAGCCGGACAAGACCTTCCGCTTCGAAAACGGCAAGGTCACTTCCGGCGGCGAAACGATGTACGTCTTCACGGACGCCGCGCTGGCCGCGCGCCCGGTGCAGTGGGAAAAGCTGCACTACACGGCAGACGAAAAGGACGGCCGCCCTGCATTTGGCTATGCGGCATCCTGTTTTTCCATCACCCGCACCGTGGAGGCGGGCGAGACCGCTCAGTTCGAGGTGGTGTTCTTCACCGGCGAAACGGCGGCTTCGGGCACAGAGCTCCTGCGCCAGCAGGAAATGCGTCTGGCCGCGCTGGAGAAGAAGGCGGGCTTCGCAGACCCGGCCGCTTCGCAGCTGGCTGCGGCGGCCGATGCCTTTATCGCACGGCGGGCCTCCACCAACGGCAAGACCATTCTGGCGGGCTACCCGCTGTTCAGCGACTGGGGCCGCGACACGATGATCGCTCTGCCCGGCTGCTGCCTGGAGACCGGCCGCTATGAGGATGCAAAGAGCATCCTGCGCACCTTCCTGGCTTACGAGAAAGACGGCCTTGTGCCGAACCTTTTCCCGGAGGGCGCACAGAAGCCGATGTACAACACCGTGGACGCGGCGCTCCTTCTCATTGAAGGAGTGTGGCTGTACATTCAGCGCAGCGGCGACCGCGCATTCCTGCACGAAGCCTACCCGGTGATGGAACGCATCATCGCGGCTTACCGGAAGGGGACCCACCACGGCATCCGGATGGATGCGGATGGGCTCATCACCGCCGGTGAGGGACTGGACCAGGTGACCTGGATGGATGTGTGTGTGAACGGCATCCTGCCGACGCCCCGCCACGGCAAACCGGTGGAGGTCAACGCTTACTGGTACAACGCCCTTGCGATCATGGCGGCGTTTGCCAAGCAGCTGGGAAAAGAAGCCGACTACGAGCAGCTGGCCGAAAAGGTGAAGCGCTCTTTCGCAGAAAAATTCTACATGCCGGAGAAGGGATACCTGAAGGACGTGCTCTCGGGCACGGACGCCGACGAGCAGATCCGCTGCAACCAGATCTGGGCGGTGTCGATGTCCTTCTCCGCGCTGTCTCCCGAACAGGAAAAGAACGTGGTGGAGACGGTCTACCGGCAGCTCTACACGCCCTGCGGGCTGCGGACGCTCTCGCCGGAAGACCCGCAGTACCACGGCAGCTACGGCGGCGAACAGCTTGCGCGGGACCTGGCGTATCACCAGGGAACGGTGTGGGTGTTCCCGCTGGGTGCCTATTATCGGGCTTATTTAAAGGTACACAACAACACCCCGGAAGCGGCTGCACAGGTCCGCCGAGAGCTGGACGCGGTGCTTCCCATGCTGCGGGAAGGCTGCATCGGCCAGCTGCCCGAGATCTACAGCGGCGACTTCCCGGCGGAAAGCAAAGGCTGCTTTGCGCAGGCATGGAGCGTCGGCGAGATGCTGCGGGTCTATGCGGCGCTGGAAAGGATCGAAGGTGCAGGAGGAAAACATGGAACGAGCGGTACTTGATAAGAGCCGCCGCGGCTGGTGGAAATCGGCCGTGTTCTATGAACTGTATCCCAAGAGCTTTCAGGATACGACCGGCAGCGGCACCGGCGATCTGCGGGGCATCCTCTCGCATCTGGATTACCTCGAAACGCTGGGCGTGGATGCCATCTGGCTGTGCCCCATCTGCGCATCGCCGCAGGTGGACAATGGCTACGATATCTCGGACTTCTGCGCCATCGAGCCGAGCTTCGGCACCATGGCGGACATGGACGAGCTCATTGCCGAGAGCAAAAAGCGGGGCATCGGCATCCTCATCGACCTGACCCTGAACCACTGTTCGGACCAGCACCGCTGGTTCCGGGCGGCAAAAAGCTCCCGCGACAACCCCTATCACGATTACTTCCTCTGGCGGGACGGCACGCCGGACTGCCCGCCCAGCGGGATGCGCAGCGTCTTCGGCGGTTCGGCATGGACCTATGTGCCGGAGATCGGCCAGTGGTACTTCCACCAGTTCGCGCCGGAACAGCCGGATATGAACTGGGAAAACCCGAAACTGCGGCAAGAACTTTACGATGTGATGAAGTTCTGGGTCAAGAAAGGCGTGGCAGGCTTCCGCCTGGACGTCATTGACCAGATTGCGAAAGAGCCGGACAAGGATATCACCATCAACGGCCCGCGGCTGCATGAATATCTGCGCGGCATTTCCGAGAACGTTCTCACCGACGAAGGTCTGGTGACGGTGGGCGAAGCGTGGGGTGCAGACACCGAACGCGCCAAGCGCTACAGCGCGCCGGACGGCAGCGAGCTGAGCATGGTGTTCCAGTTCGAGCACATCGGTCTCGACCAGGAACCGGGCAAAGACAAGTGGGATATGATCCCGCTGGAGCTGCCCCGCCTGAAGGAATGCCTGCGCCGCTGGCAGCAGGAGCTGTACGGCTGCGGCTGGAACAGCCTGTTCTTCAACAACCACGATCTGCCCCGCATCGTTTCCCGCTGGGGCAACGACAAAGAGTACCGCGTGGAGTCGGCCAAAATGCTGGCCACCATGCTTTACGGCCTGCAGGGCACGCCCTACATCTACCAGGGCGAGGAGCTCGGCATGACGAACATCCGCCTGCCGCTGGAACAGTATCAGGATCTGGAGATCCACAACATGTACAAAGAGCGGACAGAGCGCGGCGACTCGCCCGAGAGCGTCATGCAGTCCATCTGGGCGCGGGGCCGCGACAACGCCCGCACCCCCATGCAGTGGACGGCAGGGGAGAACGCAGGTTTCACCACCGGCACGCCCTGGCTGCCCGTGAACGAGAACCACACCGTCATCAATGCCGAGGCTGCTCTGGCCGACCCGGATTCCATCTTCTGCTATTACAAAAAGCTCATTGCCCTGCGCAAGGAGCTGCCGGTCTTCCGGGATGGGCGGTTCACGCTGCTGTGCCCCGAGGACGAGCAGCTGTTCGCCTACACCCGCGACACCGAAACGGAGCACCTGCTGGTGGTCTGCAACTTCTCCGGGCGCGAAGCTTCCTTCGACTTCCCGGCGGAATACCGCGGCGCGGAGTGCCTTGTCTCCAACTACAAAGAACCGTCTGTCCAGACCATTCGCCCCTATGAGGCATGGATGCTGATCAAAAAGGAGCGCATCATCCCCATTCAGGACTACCTGGGCCTGGGCAACGAGGCCCGCATGAACCAGCCGGGCACCGTGGGCTTCAACTGGCGCTGGCGCCTTGCGCCCGGTCAGGTGACCGACGCCCTTGCCGACGAGCTGATGGCGCTGACGAAGCGCACCGGCCGCGTCAACTGGGATATCCTGAACGGATAAACTTTGTTTCGAACAGCAACCGCTGTATTGAATAACATTTATTTTATGGAGGAGAAAAATTATGAAAAAGATCTCGCGTCGTTCGTTCCTGGCCGTTTGCGGCACTCTGGCCGCAGCAACTGCTCTGACCGCCTGCGGCGGCAGCAGCTCCAGCACTGCTTCTTCTGCAGCAGCCGGCAGCTCCGAGGCTGCTTCCGTTGAGGTGCAGGACGTTGCCCTGAAGGTCTGGGGCCCCCAGGAAGATCAGGTGGATTCCAGCAGCTGGCTGCCCACCATGTGCGAGCAGTTCAACGATGCACACCCCGAGTGGAACATCACCTTCACCTATGAGGTCTGCTCCGAGGGCGACGCAAGCAAGAACGTCACCCAGGACGTCTCCGCAGCTGCCGACGTCTACATGTTCGCAAACGACCAGCTGGGCACCCTGGTGCAGGCAAACGCCATCGCACAGCTGGGCGGCAGCTACCTGGATGAGGTCCTGAACGACAACCCCGATACCATGATCGAGTCTGTCACCAGCACCGACGGCGGCGTGTACGGCGTGCCTTTCACCGGCAACACCTGGTTCATGTACTATGACACCTCCGTCTTCAGCGAGGACGACGTGAAGTCTCTGGACACCATGCTGGAGAAGGGCAAGGTCGCATTCCCCCTGACTGACGCCTGGTACATCGCAGCTTTCTACTACGCAAACGGCTGCACCATCTTCGGTGAGAGCGGCATGGATGCCGACGCCGGCTTCGACTTCGGCGGCGACAAGGCCGTTGCAGTTACCAAGTATCTGGTGAACCTGTACAACAACGCAAACTTCTCTGTGGACGCCGACGGTTCCGGCCTGTCCGGCCTGCGAGAGGGCACCGTCAACGCCATCTTCTCCGGCACCTGGAATGCCGAGGCTGTCAAGGAAGCTCTGGGCGACAACTTCGGTGCGACCCAGCTGCCCACCATCACCATCGACGGCGAAGCAAAGCAGATGCGTTCCTTCGCAGGCTCTAAGGCCATCGGTGTCAACCCCAACTGCCAGAACATGCAGGCTGCTATTGCTCTGGCCGTCTACCTGGGTTCTGCTGAGGCTCAGAAGGCTCACTATGAGATGCGCGGCATCGTGCCCACCTCCAACGCTCTGAGCAGCGACGCAACCGTTTCTGCCGATATCGTTGCAATGGCACAGGCCAACACCATCGCCAACACCTCCGTGCTGCAGGCTACTCTGCCGGAGATGGGCAGCTACTGGACTCCTTCCGAGAACATGGGCAAGGCCATCGTCAGCGGCGAGGTCACTCTGGACAACGCAGCTGAGAAGACCGAGGCTTACAACAATGCTCTGAACAACGCCAGCATGTAACCCATGAATTTGGCTGAAGGAGATGATCATGTGCCAAAAACATTGACGAACACCGAACCCCAGCGCAAACCGAAGATCCCGGATTCTTTGTCCATTGCGCTGAAAAACGGTGGGCCGGTGGTGTGGGCTTCCTGCCTCATCATGGGCCTGGCCAATATCCTGAACGGCCAGCTGATCATGGGTCTGATCTATCTGGCGGTTGAGATTGGCGTGATCGTTTTTCTGGCAGTCCCCAATGGTGGCCTGTATTGGATCTCGATGCTGCCCAGCCTTGGCTGGCGCGAGCAGCAGAAGGTGTTCAACGAAAAGACCTTCGTCTACGAGTACGTTGCAGGCGACCAGTCCCAGCTGATCCTGCTGTACGGCATCGCTTCGCTGTGCGTCGTGGTGCTGCTGGTCCTGGTCTGGCAGTCCTCTGTCCGCAGCGGCTACCGCGCCGCCGCTCTGAAGAAGATGGGCGAACATGTGCCCAACTTCAAAGAGCAGCTGCGCAGTCTGCTGGACGAAAACGTCCACATGCTGCTGATGACCCCGCCGATGGCCTGCCTTGTGATCTTCACCATCCTGCCGCTGCTCTACATGATGAGCATGGCGTTCACCAACTACTCCAAAGAGGGCGATCACCTGGTCCTGTTCGACTGGGTGGGCCTGAAGAACTTCATGACCATCTTTGACTCCTCGTCGGTCATCGGCAAGCAGTTCGGCAGCGTGCTGCTCTGGACGCTGATCTGGGCGTTCTTTGCAACCTTCCTGAACTTCTTCCTTGGCACGATCGTGGCGCTCATCATCAACCGCCCGGCCATCAAGTTCAAGAGCTTCTGGCGCGGCTGCCTGTCCATGACGATCGCTGTGCCGCAGTTCGTTTCCCTGATGGTCGTCCGCTCGATGGTGCAGCCCGAAGGCATCGTGAACAAGATGCTGCTCAATGCGGGCTGGATCAGCCAGCGCCTGCCCTTCCTGGAGAATGTGACCTGGGCCCGCGTGCTGGTCATCGTCGTCAACCTGTGGGTCGGCATCCCGTATACCATCATGCAGGTCACGGGCATTCTGCAGAACATCCCCGCCGACCAGTATGAGTCTGCCCGCATCGACGGTGCAAACGCCTTCCAGCAGTTCACAAACATCACGCTGCCCTACATGCTGTTCGTCATGACACCCTACCTCATCACCCAGTTCACGGGCAACATCAACAACTTCAACGTCATCTACCTGCTGACCCGCGGCGAGCCGATGTATGTCGGCAACTCTGCAGGCGGGACCGATCTGCTTGTCACCTGGCTGTACAAGCTGTCGGTCGATCAGCAGAAGTACAATCTGGCAGCCGTCATTGGCATCTTCACCTTTGTGGTGCTGTCCATTGTGTCTCTGGTCACCTATCGTTCCAGCGGCTCGTACAAGGATGAGGAGGGATTCAAGTAATGTCGAACAAAATCAAAGACGGCGGAATGCACGCCAAGCGCGTGATGGGCGATATTATTACGTATATCTTCCTGATCGTGCTGAGCGTCATCTGGCTGATCCCGTTCTTCTGGCTGGTGATGCAGTCCTTCCGTGACGGCAAGGGCCAGTTCATCTCGACCTTCCTGCCCAAGGCCTACACCGTGAACAACTACAAGGCGCTGTTCACGCAGTTTGACGTCATGAACTTCCCCCGGATGTTCATGAACACCTTCTTCATCGCCTGCTGCACCTGCGTCATCTCCACCTTCTTCGTGCTGAGTGTGGCGTACTGCACCAGCCGCCTGAAGTGGAAGATGCGCAAGCCTTACATGAACATGGCGATGATCCTGAACCTGTTCCCGGGCTTCATGACCATGATCGCCGTCTACTTCATCCTGAAGGCGCTGGGCATGACCGAGGGCAACCGCATCCCGCTGGCACTGATCATCTGCTTCTCGTCGGGTTCCGGTACCGGCTTCTTCGTGATGAAGGGCTTTATGGATACCATCCCGAAGGCGCTGGATGAGGCCGCCACCCTGGACGGCTGCACCCGCTGGCAGATCTTCACCAAGATCACGCTGCCGCTGAGCAAGCCCATGATCGTGTATCAGATCATCACCTCGTTCATGGCACCCTGGGTGGACTTCGTGTTCGCAAAGGTCATCTGCCGTACCAATTCGCAGTACTTCACGGTCTCCATCGGCCTGTGGAGCATGCTGGAAAAGGAATACGTCGATGCCTGGTTCGTCCGCTTCTGCGCAGGCGCGGTGCTGGTGTCCATCCCCATTGCGATCCTGTTCATGATCACCCAGAAATTCTATCAGGAGGCAATGAGCGGCGCAGTCAAGGGCTGATGCCCGGGCTGCCCCGTCCGATGCACCCGGAAAGGAGAACACCCCTATGGAAACTGTCAGGAAGCGATCTTCCGGCATCAGCAGCAATGGGCTGCGGACATGGGGGATGTTCTTTCTTCTGGCCGGGATGCTGGGCAAAAGCATCCTGCAGAACGGCCTGCTGAACCTGGGCGCTGTCAGTTTCGGGCAGCTGCTGGAGCAGATGCAGACCTCCCGCGCAGCGATGCTGTATGCAACGCTGGCGCTGCTCCTGCAGGCCATGGAGACCTGTGCTGTGCCCATCTTTGCCTTTTTGCTGGTGGAAGGGGTAGAGCACCCGTCCAGCCTGCGGAATTATGCGCTGCGTGTTGCAGGCCTGGCGGTTCTGAGCGAACTGCCGTATAACCTGGCGACCAGTGGGAAACTGCTGGACACGACCTCCCGCAACCCGGTGTTCGGGCTGGTGGTCTGTCTGGTGATGGTCTACCTGTACCAGAAATTCCCGGAGAAGAATGCACCGCATCTGCTGCTCCGGGTCCTGGTAACGGCTGCAGCAGTCATCTGGTGTTCCATGCTGTCCATCCGGTATGGAAACAGCACGGTGGTCCTTTTCGCCGCGCTGTGGGCATTCCGGGGCAAAGGCTCCTTCCAGAGCCTTGTGGGCTCGGCAGTGTCCATCCTGTGCTGCACCTTCTCGCTGTTCTTCATGGCTGCGCCGATGGGCTTTCTGGCCATTCACTTTTACAACGGTGAAAAAGGCCCGGAAAACCGCATCGTCGATTCTCTGGCGTATCCGGCATTGCTGCTGGTCGTCGGCGCAGCAGGGCGGCTTTTGTTCTGAACCAGTCCCGCGTTTCCAGAGCTAACCTCATACCCATATTTATTTTCTCCTTCATCACGCCCATCGCTTCATCCCGATGGGGCCTGAGCCAGTTCGATTCACTGGTAAAGGAAAAGGGCGGCGCACCAAACGGTGCGCCGCCCTTTTTATGTTGTTGTGGTTTATGCGATGCGTTGGGAGACGATTCGGATCACTTCGCAGCGACGGAGTATTCTATCACACTTTGGTATAGCAGCTCACACACTCGACATGACTTCCGTTGTCCAAACGTAAATCCATATCATTTTCAATGATAGGCAGTCGGAATTTGATAGATTTGAGCCACTGGCCGTTGGGCTGACGCTCCGGGTAGATCTGAATTTCAGAGATCAGATGTTCCATCAGCTTTTTGCGTTCAAGGGGGTTCATCACATCGAAGAGCTTTTCAAAGCAGATGAGAACCTTGTAAATGTTATCACCTGTAATTTTGTCTGCTTCGATGGCCTGTTTCTTAGCACGGGCTTCCATCAGATTGTTCTCGGCTTCTTCGATTTTATCGTACATCCTATAAAGCCGCTCGTCAAGGTCGGATTTTCGCATGATATAGTGACGGTCATCCGGGTCAAGGGTGTCGATCTCCTCCATGATTTTGGATTTGACGGAATAATACTGCCGCAGCTGTTTTTCAGCGGCAGCAATTTCCTGTTCAATGGCAGTGGTGTCCACTTTGCTATTGATCTTCTCCTGCATCATGGCGGCAAACTTTGGATTGCTGACCAGTTTGATGATAACCTCCACCACGGCGTTGTCCAGAACTTCTTCCTGAATTTGCTTGTTGAAATCGCATTTCTGCCCACGCTGCATCTTGCGGTGCTTGCAACTATAATAAGAAAAAGATTTATAGGGTGTGCCATCTTTCTTTCGTTTGGTGCATTTGTTGCTGTACATTCCAGCACCGCAAATGGGGCACTTGACAAGGGCGGATAATAAATGCGCCTGTTCCGTCTTGCTGCGGTTGACTGGTTCGTATCGTTTGGACTGCGCCAACAGCTTGACCTGTGCGGCGTTCCACAATTCTTCCGATACGATGCCTTCGTGCAGGCCGTCCACCAGCAAATAATTCTCCTGTGGAACCTGATGATACTCATTCCGGGTGCCGTGGATCTTTTCGAGTTTGCGGCGACCAAAGGCAATCTTTCCGCAGTAGACGGGGTTCTTCAGGATGGCACGAATCAACGTTGCGCTGAAAAGGGGAGAGGTGCCATTTTGACGGGCAAGTTTCTGAAAGCCGTGGGTCTCCAGATATTTGGAAAGACCATTTGCACCTGTGTCGGTGTTTACATATTGCTCAAAAATCGTGCGAATGGCAGGGGCTTCATCCTCATTGATTTGCAGCACACCGTCAACCAAACGATAGCCATAAGGCGCAAAACCGCCGTTCCAGCGACCTTCCCGTGCCTTCTGGATGCGGCCTTCCATGGTTTGGACACGGATGTTCTCACGCTCGATTTCAGCGACAGCGGACAGAACGGAGATCATCAGTTTGCCAGCGTCTTTAGAAGAATCAATGCCGTCCTCCACGCAAATCAGATTGACGCCGAAGTCCTGCATCACCTGCAAGGTAGACAACACATCCGCTGCATTGCGGCCAAAACGGGAGAGCTTGAACACCAGCACATAGGCAACGCCATCCTTGCCGGATTTGATGTCCTCCATCATCCGGCAGAAAGAAGCACGACCTTCAATGGATTTGCCAGATTTTCCAGCATCCTCATATTCGCCGACGATCTGGTAATCATTGAAGTCAGCATAGGCTTTCATGCGAGCCTTCTGTGCATCCAGCGAGTATCCATCAATCTGCATGGTCGTGGAAACATGGGTGTAAATGTAAACCTTTGTCTTTTCCTGTGACATAAAAACCTCACAAAACAGTTATTTCTTGTCTGCTTTCTGCTCCAGAAACTTAATGGAATCCAGATAATCCTGCTCCACATCGCTGAGGGTTTTAGCCTTATATTTCCGATATTCGGTAGTAGCCTTGTCCACTGCCTGCTTGTGGGTCACACTGCCATTGCCAACAAGAAGCTGCTCGCCGCTCATGGTCAGGATGCGGTCAAGGTGGTTTGCCCAATCCTGCATGGTCATGGGCTGTTCACGTTCTGCCTGACGCTCAGCAAAATCCAGATAACCGGAAACCAACTGCCCCATAGCGCGAAGCTCTTTTTCATTCAGGTAGTTCTTTGCGATAGTGGCTTCTCGTAAAGTGGGCTGGTTTCCCGCAAAAGTGGTCAGACCCATAAATTCCTTTTCGGCATCTGCACGGTTGTAAATGACCTCGGCGGCAGTCTGACCGTGGATGGCATAATGAATTCTATTCTGAACTTTTTTGAAGAACTGGACGGAGATTTCTGCTTTTGGGTCGTAGTCAATGCTGGTTGCATAGATCTCCAGAACCTGACGATAAAACACTTTTTCGGAAGCACGGATGTCACGGATGCGTTCTAACAGCTCTTTGAAATATCCACCGCCGCCCAGATTTTTCAGGCGTTCGTCATCCAGCGCAAATCCCTTGCGCATATATTCCTTCAGGATGCCAGTTGCCCAGATACGGAACTGTGTGCCTCGTTTGGATTTGACACGATAACCAACAGAAATAATGACGTCAAGATTGTAGAATTCGACCTGATAGGTCTTTCCGTCTGCGGCAGTTGTTGCAAATTTTGCAACAACTGCATCTCGGTCAAGCTCACCCTCTGCAAAGATGTTTTTGATATGGCGAGAGATCGTGGATTTATCGCGTTGGAACAAATCGGCCATCTGGTCAATAGAAAGCCAAACGGTATCCCCATCAAAGGTAGTATCGATTTTGGTCAGGCCATCTTCTGTGGTGTAGATGATGATAGAATTATTGGGAGAGTCATCTGGACGATTCATTTTAAGCACCTCGTTCCGTGTATGTAACGCAATGGTGGAAAGTCCATCACTGCGTTGGGACAGATATTACAAGAATATTATATCATGCTGCAAGAACTGCATCAACAAAATCTTGTTGATTTTCCTTTTTCGATGAAGATTTCTCATTCTCTATTCAATGCAGACGGTCATGCGGTTTTCAAGGTTCGATGAAGGTTTGTAGAAAGCATGCCATAACCAAGAAGAAATTTTTAGGAAGCATTCCTTCCGGTTTTCAGTGGATTTCAGGAGGATCCCAAGGAGAAACCGGAAGGAATGCTTCCGCTTCTTGGAAAATGCTCTGGATAGAGCATACCATAATAACGTTCAAATTTTTAGGAAGTGATACTTCCGCTTTTTACCTTCAAAACCGGAAGTAATAGTTCCGGTTTGATGCGATATTGAATGAATCAACAAGAATTTTCCTAAAACAAATTTTTCCTGAGAAAATTTGCTTGTTCAGTGGCTGCTAAGATGCGCAGCCAGCACAGTTTTGTGCTGAATATCGGGTTTGGGTGAAACCCAACAAGTGATTTTGAAGTTTGATTTTGTAAAATCAGATTCAAAATTTGGAAGTTGGTACCAGCTTCCATTGCTTGCGTACTCTGTTGGGCCTATAAAGTCAGCGGTTGAAATCCTGAAACAATGCGAGGAACCACAAAAAATAGCCGCCAGATTCAAGCAGAACTTGAAAATTGACGGCTATGAATCGCGATATGATATTTCAAGTATGGGGTCACTTTGGAAGTAGATTCAGCTTGTGCAAACAGTGCGTCTGTCTATACAAACGCCTATTTTACGCTGCAAAATACTTGTTGGGAATTCCCAAACCCTTGAACTGCATCCGTTGGATGCAGGCTATTTTAAGCAAATAAAAAGGGAAAACTGTTTTACTTCTTGCGGAATTCCCCATACAGCCACTCTGCCAATGCCGACATAATAGCTTTGTACTTGCTGGTGTCCTCAAACAGGGAAGAGAAGGTGTCCTGCGCTTCAAGATAGCTGTCCTGTGCGGCAGTGTCAAAGGCCTTGGGGAAGATGCTCTCGGTAAAGATCTGCGGGTCAGAACTGCGCGCCAGATTTGCCAGTTTCGGGTCGGCCAGCAGACGGTCATGCAGGGCAGTAAGCAGCACCCGGTCGGCGTTGGTAAACTCGCCCTTGAACTTCTCGTTGATCTTCAAAATGATCTCGTCCAGCGGCTCCTTGGGGTCGTGGCCGAGAGCACCCTTCTGGGTGACCGGCTCGTAGACGCCCTTGGCGTGTTCCAGCTCAATGGCACCGGCAAAGGTCTTTTGCAGCTTGTAATACTCCAGCTGCAATTTGCCCTCCAAGTCCAGCGGAGAGACTTCGTCCGGCGGCAGCAGCTTGAGCAGGTAAGCGCAGAATACGTTCTCCTTGTGCAGCTCTTCATCGAACATCCGCGCCACCTGTGAAACGTAGCCGTACCACTTGACAAGGCTGCGCAGCAGGCGGCGGAACTGGTACCGCTCGGCCTGCGTTTTCTGGTTGTAGCGGTCTGCCACGGGCTTCAGAACGCTGCTCATGCGGCCCACGGCGTTTTTGTCCTGTCTGGTGCTGCGGAAATACTCCTTGGCAAAGGCTTCCACGTCGGCATCGGAATAAACGGCAAAGCTCCGCAGTTCCTTCTGGGTCTTGTAAATGAGGTCGGTGTTGACCTCCTGCTCCAGAAACGTTTCCTGATAAAACGGCTGGAGTGCCTCCCGGATGTCCTCCGCCTTGTTCACAAAATCCAGCACAAAGGTGTCGGTTTTGCCGGGACAGGTACGGTTCAGGCGGGAGAGGGTCTGCACCGCCTTGACGCCCTTCAACTTTTTGTCCACGATCATGGTGTGGAGCAGCGGCTCGTCAAAGCCGGTCTGGTATTTTTCTGCCACGATGAGCACATTGAAGTTGTTGTGAAACTCCTTTTTGGTCTGGCTCTCCGCAATGTGGCTGCCGTCGGCGCGGACGTTCAGAGAAGGCTCAGTATATTCAATGCCTCCATCCGGCACAGAACCGGAAAACGCCGTCAGAATGTTCACATCGTCATATCCCTGTTCGGCAATATAGCGCTTGACCTCGTGGAAGTACCGCACCGCCGCCAGCCGGGAAGAGGTGACCACCATCATCTTGCCCCGCCCGCCGATTTTGTGGCTGGTGGTCTCCCGGAAGGTCTCTACAATGATCTTTGCCTTCTGGCTGATGTTGTAGGGATGCAGTTCTTCATACTTGCGGATGAGCTTTGCCGCTCGGCTGGCGGGCAGGTCGGGGTTGTCCGGGATGGTCTTGGCGATCTTGAAGCAGGTGGAATAGGTCATGTAGTTTTGCAGCACATCCAGAATGAACCCTTCCTCGATGGCCTGCCGCATACTGTAAATGTGGAAAGGGTGGTGGCTGCCGTCCGGGTACTCGGTGCCGAACAGTTCCAGCGTGGCGGCTTTTGGGGTGGCGGTAAAGGCAAAGAAGGACAGGTTCTTGTGCCGCCCGTGGGAGGTCAGTTCCTTCACCAGTGCATCCTCCGGGTCGATTTCGTCCTCCGCTTTGCCTTCCAGTTCGGCATATTCCCGCAGCGCGTCCTCGGTGTCGGCAAGGGCGGCTTTCAGCTTCAAAGCAGAGGTGCCAGTCTGGGAAGAGTGCGCTTCGTCGATGATAACGGCATAGTTCTTCCCGGCGGTCTTGTTCACCTCAGTATAGATGACCGGGAACTTTTGCAGTGTGGTGATGATGATGCGTGCGCCGTTGTTGATGGCATCCCGCAGGTCGCCGGAGTTTTTGTCCTCGCCGATGGCCTCCACCGCACCCAGTGTGTGGTCAAAACCGGAGATGGTCTCCTGCAGCTGCGCGTCCAGCACAGTGCGGTCGGTCACCACGATGACGCTGGCAAACACCGGCTTGTTCTCGGTGTTGAACAGGGAAGCCAGCCGGTACGCCGTCCAAGCAATGGAGTTGGACTTGCCCGATCCGGCGCTGTGCTGGATGAGATAGTGCTGCCCGGCACCCTTCTGCCGCACGTCTGCCACCAGCT
>ENA-ORND01000950-ORND01000950.1-human-gut-metagenome-genome-assembly--contig:-NODE-950-length-22101-cov-4.458587_pt1 | contig 22101 bp, 16 predicted proteins | sample MGYA00242111_ERZ509014 | MGnify/ENA primary metagenome ERZ509014 (study PRJEB26280, sample SAMEA2338694) | human gut metagenome | biome: human gut; feature: human-associated habitat; material: faeces... | reverse complement strand
CTGCGCCCGGCCCTCGAGCGTGCAAACCTGCTGCCCAAGGCCGAAAAGAAGGCCGCGGCAGCCAAAATCAAGAAGGCGCAGCTCGATTCGATAGCCGTCAGACGCAAGGAGAAGACCACGGCCAAACTGCTGTTGCAGAAGGAGCGCGAGGAGGCGCGTCTGGCCGCCCGGCGGCTGAAGGCTGCGTCGAAGCTCAAAGCCCGGCAGGCGCGTGCCGCCCGCAAGGGAAAGGTGATCCCGGTCGATTCGGCGGCCCTGCGCGAACTGGATTCGCTGATCGAGATGAACATGGCCGAACAGGATTCGCTGCTCAACCTGCTGGCAGATTCGCTGTTGTCCGACACGACAGCGATGGCGCTTCCGGCCGATTCGGTCGACTCGCTCGCCCTGCCGCGCGACAGCATCTACCGCCTGATGAAGGGGTACCGCGACGTGAGGATCTTCAGGTCGGATTTCCAGACCGTGTGCGACTCGATCGTGGCGATCAGCACCGACTCGACGATCCACCTCTATATCGACCCCGTGTTGTGGAACCAGAGCAACCAGATCACTTCGGACGTGATGGATATTTTCACCGAGCGGCAGCAGATCAAACGTGCCGAATTCATCGGCAGCCCGATGATGGCCAGCCAGCTCGATACGACACACTACAACCAGGTGGCGGGCAAGACTATGACCGCCTATTTCTACAACAACCAGATATACCGCAACGACGTCAACGGTAATGCCCAGACCATCTATTACATGCAGGACGGCGAGCCGCCCGAGATCACGATGATGGGCGTTATCGAGAGCGGCGACTGTTCATTCTATATCGAGGACAAGCAGGTGGTGCAGATCACCTACCGAACCGAACCGGTCTACAACTTCTATCCGATGGACGATATCCCGCCCACGCAGGATCTCTACCTGAAAGGCTTTAAATGGGAGGGGGCGCGGCGGCCCGTGCAGGCCGATGTGTTCGACCGCAGGATCCGACCTTCGCAGCGGAAGGAACGTACGCGGCTGCGTCATCCAGATTTCCCGATCATGATGCGCATCGAGGAGCATAAGAAACGCCTGATCGAACAACGCCGCTGGGCGGATCGCAACGACCAGGTCGACCCGCTCACCGTCGAGTGGATGCGCGAACTGGGATACGAGGTCGGGCAGCCGCGCGAACCGCAACGTCCCGCGCCGCAGGCTGAATGACCGGCACCGCAACTCTCCGCCGGTAATTCGGACGGTCTATGCAACCATACGGAAACCGTAACAAAAGGCGAAAAGCGAAAAACTTTTCGCCTTTTGTGTTATTTTTGCAGCCGGTTATTCGTCAGTTGGTTTTACACATGAAAAAAAGTCTGATTGCACTGGCATTCGGGACGCTTGCCCTGGGGATGTCGGAGTTCGTGATGATGGGCATCCTGCCCGATATTGCCCGCAGCCTCGGGGTTTCCATCCCCGAGGCCGGACACCTTATTTCGGCCTATGCCCTGGGCGTTTGCTTCGGGGCGCCGCTTACGGTGCTGGTAGCCCGGACGCGCCCGCTGAAACAGATACTGCTGGCGCTCACGGCTCTGATCGCCGTCGGGAACCTGTGCGCGTCGCTGGCGCCGAACTACTGGATGCTGATGGCGATGCGTTTCGTGTCCGGCCTGCCGCACGGTGCCTTTTTCGGTGTCGGGTCGATCGTCGCAGAGCGGGTGGCAGATGCCGGGAAGCGCACGGAGGCCGTTTCGATCATGATCGTCGGGATGACCGTCGCCAACCTGTTCGGCGTGCCGCTGGGCACTTATATCAGCAATGTGCTGTCTTGGCGCACGACCTTTGCGATCGTCGCCGTGTGGGGCGTGGTGGCGCTGACGCTCGTAAGGATGTGGGTGCCCCGCATGGAGCCGCTGCCCGATACGGGGCTGAAAGGGCAGTTCCGGTTCCTGCGCAGCCTTGCACCCTGGCTCGTGCTGGCGTCGGTGATGCTCGGCAACGGCGGGATCTTCTGCTGCTACAGCTATGTCAGCCCGCTGATGATCCATACCTCGGGTTTTACGGAGGAGAACCTTACGCTGATTATCATGCTGGCCGGTTTCGGCATGTTCGCGGGCAATATCCTCGGCGGGCATCTCTCCGACCGTTTTACGCCCGAGAAGGTCGTGCGTTTTACGCTGGCCGCGGCCACCCTGACGCTGCTCGGGATTTTCTTCGGGGCACATGTCCCTTACCTTTCCGTCATGCTGATGACGCTCTGTACGGGGTGTCTGTTCTGTGTCTCGTCGCCCCAGCAGTTGCTGATCCTGGAGAATTCGCGTGGCGGCGAGATGCTCGGCGCAGCCCTCGTGCAGGTGGCTTTCAACCTGGGCAATGCACTGGGTGCCTATTGCGGGGGCCTGCCGATCGCCCACGGGCTGGGCTACGAATATACGGCGTTGCCCGGTGCGGGTTTCACCCTGTTGGGGCTGCTGGCGGCCGTGTTTTATATCCGTAAATATCCCCGCCATGCGAAGCGATAACGGTGCGGAGCTGTTTCCGGTGGTCGACGAAGCCGGGAACGTGATGGGGGCGGCGACGCGTGCCCAATGCCACGGCGGCGGAATGTTGCTGCATCCCGTGGTGCACCTGCACCTGTTCAATTCGCGGGGCGAGTTATACCTGCAACGGCGTCCCGTGTGGAAGGATATCCAGCCCGGGCGCTGGGATACGGCCGTGGGTGGGCATGTCGACTACGGCGAGACGGTGGACGACGCATTGCGGCGCGAGGTGCGCGAAGAACTCGGTGTGACGGGTTTCGTACCCGAACGCGTGGCGGTGTACGTGTTTCGCTCGGAGCGCGAGCGCGAATTGATCTATGTCCACCGCACGGTGTACGACGGGGAGGTCGTCCCGAGCGACGAGCTCGACGGCGGGCGTTTCTGGAGCCGGGACGAAATCTTTGAAAATCTCGGCAAAGGCGTCTTCACGCCCAATTTCGAGGGCGAGGTGGAACTGGTACTCGGGGTATAGTTTTTTTTCGTATATTGTAACCTGGAAACCGACAATGAAGCGACTGTCCTGTATGTCGCAGGGCATTGTCCAGCACAGACCGGTGCGAGGCGCAGGGATTGGTGCCGTTCCACAGACGCATGTTCTATGGTGATGGCTGTCGCCGGATTTTTGCCTTCCGCAGTCGTTATCCTGTCGCCGGGGTTTCCGTCGCTGATGATTACAAAGGCCGTTAGGTCTGAAATTTGATAGAAATACCGTATGCAGTCTCTCCTTACACGTTGGGCCGACGCCCTGCTCGCATGGCTCGGGCTCACTTCCGCATTGAATAACGGCTGGGATCGTTGGGTGGCTTTCGCCCTGGTAGTGCTGTCCGTCGTGCTTCTCGATTTCCTGTGCCGTACGGTGCTCGTGCGCGGGATTAGGCGCATCGTGATGCGCACCAAAGCCACGTGGGATGACGAACTGTTCAGTTCCGCCGTGTTGAGCCGGCTGTGTAATATCGTCAGCGCTATCGTGCTGGTCATCGTCCTCCCCGTAGTTTTCGATGAACAGTCGGAAGCCAGGACGATTGTCACACGACTGATACAGGTGTACATCGTCGTCACGGTCTTCCGTTTTATCAACGCCCTGCTTTATGCGGCCTTCAATATCGTCTCGGCGCGTCCTGCGTGGCAGAACAAACCGATCAACGGATTGCGCCAGACCGGGCAGGGAATCGCAGCGCTGATCTGCGGTATCCTCATCGTCTCGATCCTGATCGGCAAGTCGCCCGCCATTCTGCTCACCGGACTGGGCGCTTCGGCGGCCGTCATCATGCTGGTCTTCCGCGACAGCATCCTCGGCTTCGTCTCGGGCATCCAGCTTTCGGCGAACGACATGCTCAAGGTCGGGGACTGGATCACCGTACCCAAATACGGTGCGGACGGTTCGGTGATCGAGGTGTCGCTCACGACCGTCAAAGTGCAGAACTGGGACAATACGATCGTTACGCTGCCGCCCTACCTGCTGGTGAGCGATTCGTTCCAAAACTGGCGCGGAATGCAGGCGTCGGGCGGCCGCCGCGTGAAGCGTTCGGTGAACCTGGACATGACGAGCGTGAAATTCTGTACGCCGGACATGCTGGGCCGGTACCGCAACATAGACATCATCCGCGAATATATCGACCAGACTGAGCAGCGGGTTGAGGAATACAATGCCGCGCATGGCATCCGCCCCGGTGAACGCAAGATCAACGGCCTGCACCAGACCAACCTCGGGGTGTTTCGTGCCTATCTGGAACGATACCTGCGCGATGAGGTGCCTGTCAACAAGGGGATGACCCTGATGGTGCGCCAGCTGCAACCGACGGAGACGGGATTGCCGATGGAACTCTATTTCTTTACGGATACGGTGGTGTGGGTGGATTACGAGCGCATCCAGTCGGATGTCTTCGACCATGTGCTGGCCGTCATCCCCGAGTTCGACCTGCGGGTGTTCCAGAATCCGTCGGGAAGCGATATCGAGGCGCTGCGCTATCAGAGGCCGGAGCCGGACGTGCCGGCCAAACCGGATGTTACAGAAAAATCATCAGCATCACCTGAATGATAATTACCCGCAGGAACATGCAGAGAGGGTAGACCGTGGCGTACGATACCGACGGGTTGTCTCCCTCGATCGTGTCGTTGGCATAGTTCAGTGCCATCGGGTTGGCCATGCTGCCGCACAGCATGCCTGCGACCGACCCGAAGTCGATGCGCAGGATGCGCAGCGCGAAGATACCCAGCAATACTACGGGGACGAACGTCAGCAGGAATCCCAGCAGCAGCCATAGTGCCCCTTCGGGGCGCATGACGGTCTCGAAGAAGTGCGTGCCCGCCTCGAGCCCCAGGCAGGCGAGGTACATCGACAGGCCCAGTGCCCGGAGCATCAGGTTGGCGCTGTACGTGGTGTAGGTAATCATGTGAAGGCGCGGGCCGAACGTGCCGATCAGGATGCCGACGATGATCGGGCCGCCTGCCAGGCCGAGTTTTACGGGCAGGCTGATGCCCGGGATGCTTACGGGGATGCTCCCGAGCGTGAGCCCGAGGATCAGGCCGACGAAGACTGCCACGAGGTTGGGCTCTTCGAGGTTTTTCACGGCGTTGCCGAGTATCTTTTCCACATGCTTGATCGCTGCGGCTTCACCCACGACCGTCAGGCGGTCGCCCATCTGCAAACGCAGGTCGGGTGTGGCCAGCAGTTGCACGCCCGAACGGTAGACGCGGCTGATGTTGATGCCGTAATTGTTGCGCAGGCGCAGCGAGGAGAGCTTCTTGCCGTTGATTTCGGGGCGCGTCACGAGGATGCGCTGCGAGATGAGCTGGCTGTCGACGGCGTTCCAGTCGATGTTCTCCGTGTTCCAGTCCTTCTGTTCCTGCTCTCCGAAGATCAGGCGCAGCGCATCGGCCTCGCCCGGGGTGGTGATCACGAGGATGACGTCGTCCTTCTGTAGCGTCTTGTCGGAGGTGGGGATCGAAACCTTTCCTTCGCGCCATACGCGCGAAATGACGAAATGGTGGTGGCTCTGAGCGGCTATTTCGTGTACGCTCTTGCCGAATACGGCCGGGTTAGTCAGGTGGTAGCTGGCAATGAAGACGTTTTTCCGGTGTTCGGCGTCCGGCTCCGGCATGTCGGCGGGGCGGACGAAGAGCTTGCGGATGAAGACGATGGCCAGGATGACGCCCACCACGCCCAGCGGATAGGTCACGGCGCAGCTCAGGGCGGCGCCGCTGGAGTCGACGCCCATCTGTTGCAGCGCCTGCTGCGCCGCTCCGAGCGCCGGGGTGTTGGTCGTGGCGCCGCACAGGATGCCCGACATGTCGGGCATCGAGACGTGCAGCGTATAGCTCATTGCCACGGCCAGCCCCGTGCCGAGCAATACTACCGCAAGGGCGGGCGACATCAGGCGCAGTCCGTCGGCGCGCAGCGAGTTGAAGAAGCCGGGGCCGACCTGCAGGCCGAGGGCGTATACGAAGATGATGAGCCCGAAGCTCTCGGCATAGTTCAGCATCGCCGGGTCGATCGACAGTCCGAAATGCCCGGCCAGGATCCCTGCGAAAAAGATGAATGCCACGCCCAGCGAGATGCCGAAGATGCGTATCCGGCCGAGGGCGATCCCGATCGTCGAAATGAGCGAAATAACCACGACGGCCTGCAGGGCCGAGTGTTCGACGAATAAACTTTTAAGCCATTCCATCCTTTCCGTTTGTGAATTTGCTGCAAAAGTAGGGCAAATTTTCCAGATACCCGCCTTTTTGCCGAACCTTTTGTGGGCTCATTGTGTCTGTGTGCAACATTTTCGGTCGGCAAGGTAAATCATTTTAGCTCCATGTTATGACAAAACAGACCCCGCACTATGCAGTTCAGGATAATTTACATATCTTTGCACTACCCTACTTCACACAGGGGATGGAGGGGGTAATTAGTGACGCAAAAGGGCTTCTGTGCCGGGTGGGAGTCTGAAAACCTTACCCGGTCGCTGCCGGAAAACTTTAGGGATTGGTTGTTCCGGACAGCATCAGGGCGGTCGATATCGGCCGCCCTGATTTGTTTATTATGTACGATCTGTTTACCTGCCCGGATTACAGTTTCAGCGGTTTCCCTCGGTAAAAATCCAGTATTTTCGAACGGAATACGAATTCGTATTTCGCCTGAACGAGTTCCGACTCGGCTTTTTCCATGCGGGTCTTGGCATCGTTGAAATCGAAAATGGTCGAACGGCCCGATTCCGCCTTCTGCTGTTCGTAGGCGAACGCTACCTCGGCCGAGGCGAGGGCTACGCCGGCCGAACGGTATTTGCTGTACGCCGCGTCGGCGTTGTACCACGCCTGTTCGATCTCCTTGCGCAGCGCCAGCTCGGCTTCGGTCAGCGCGAGCCGCTGGCTGCGGGCCGAAAGCTGTGCCGAGCGGATATTGTTGCGCGTGGCGCGGCGGTTGAAGATCGGGATGTTCATCGACAGTCCGACGTATTCGCGGCTGTTATGGCGCATCTGGGCCCAGAACTTATCGCTGTCGGCGCTGTACACCCCCGTGCCGTAGCCGCCTGAAAGCGAGATGGAGGGATAGAGTGCCGATTTGGCAATGAGGACTGAATTCTCCGAACTTTCGAGCCGCAGCCGCTCCGCCTTGATATGCGGACGGTTTTCCACTGCATAGTTGTAGACCCCGTCTGCCGTGCCCAGCCGGTGCAGCGAGGCGAGCGTCACGCTGTCGAGCTCCGGAACCACGACGTCGAACCCTGCGGCGCTCTCGCGGTTGAGGGCCTGGCTCAGGTTGAGCAGTGCCAGTTGCAGGTCGTTGCGGGCCTGGGTCAGGCTCAGCTGGTCTTTGGCCATGAGCGCCTCGCTTTCGTACCGGGCCGATTCCGGCTGTTTGCCGGCGGCGACCAGTTCGCGACTCTGCGTGGCCTGCAGGGTGCTCAGGGCGAGCTGGCGTTCGGCAACGTCGGTGAGTTCCTTGTTGTAAAGTACCTCCAGGTAGAGTGTCATGACGTTGATCGACACGTCTTCGCGGGCACGTTCCAGATCCTGCATGGCTGCGGCCAGGTCGAGTTTGCCGCCTTTGACCTGGCGGTTGATGCGCATGCCCTGGAATACGGGGAGGCTGGTCGAGATGTTGAGCGAACCCGAGGTCTGGTTGTTGTCCTTGTAAGTATTGTCGCTCGAGAGTACGCGGCCGAACGATGCGTCGCCTCCGATCGAGGCGTTCAGGTCGGGCAGGCGGCTGTATTTGGCCGTCGAGAGTTCCACCTCGTTCTGTTCGACCTGCAGGGCGCGTTGCTGCACGTCGATGTTGTTGGCCAGGGCATAACCGATGCAGTCGTCGAGCGACCAGGGCGTGCCGGGTGCCGGTGCTGCGGCGGCTTGAGGTGCAGCCGGTGCGGTCTGGGCCTCCGCGGACATTGCGCAGAGAGCAGCGGCAGCTGTACAGAGAGCGGCGAATAGGGTGCTGGTTTTCATGCTGCGGTGCATTTGGGGTTATTTCTTCTTGTCTTCCTTCGCGCCGCGGACTTTGTCGTCGGCGGTCACGCCTTCGGTAAGTTCGATGTTGATGCCGTCCGAAAGGCCTATCTTGACCTCGCGTTTATCGAAGGTCTGCTCTGCGATGTCCTCGGCGCTGGTGAGCAGGTAGACATACGTTTTCTCACCCTCGAATTCGACGGTGCTCTCGGGAAGCGTGAGCACGCCTTCGCGGCTTTCGATCACGATGCTGGCGTTGGCACTGTACCCGGCGCGCACGAAGACGTCGGCGGGAATCTTCACGGCAGCCTTCACTTCGAACATGATGACGCCGTTATCCTCGGTCGCTTTGGGCGAAACGTACTCCAGGTTGGCATCCAGTTCGACGTTCTGCAGGGCGCCGATCGTCAGTTTCACGGGCATGCCTTCGTGCAACTTGCCGACGTCCGTTTCGTCGACGTTGCCCCGGAAGAGCATGTTCGACATGTCGGCTACGGAGGCGATGGTCGTACCGTCGTTGAACGTGTTGGCCTGGATCACCGAGTTTCCGACCTTGATCGGCACGTCGAGGATCATACCGTCGATCGTCGATCGGATCTGCGTGTTGCTGAGCTCCTTGTAGCGGCTGGTGATGCCGTTTTTGACGATCTCCAGGTTCTCCTTGGCGTTCTGCAGCTCCTCCTGCGCTTTCCGAAGCGCGGTGCGGCCCTGCTCGTACTCCTCGTCCGACACCACGCCCTTCTTGTGCAGGGCTTCCGTGCGGTCGAATTCGCGGCGGGTCTGGTCCAGCGATATTTCGGCTACCGAAACGCGCGATTCGGCGCTCGAAAGCTGTCCCATCTCCGGGACGACCTTAACCGTGGCGATCACCTCGCCCTTGCGCACCATCTGGCCGGCCTCCTTGTAGACGTCGGAAACGATACCCGAAATCTGGGGCTTGATCAGCACCTCGTCGCGGGGTTCGACCTTGCCGGTGGCGACCACGAATTGTTTGAGCGTGTCGAGTTTGGGTTGTACGATCGTGTAGACTACCTTTACCGGACGGGTCTTCTGCCACAGGAACACGAACGTTCCGAGCAACAGCGCCGCAAAGAGCACACCCAGAAAGATTTTCAGAAATTTTTTCATAGCCGTAATCTATTGAATTTGATAGTTATTCTTCACGTATTGTATCTACAGCCTTGATGCTCAGGGCCCGGTAGGCGGGGATGACGCCCGCCAGCAGGCTGCCCGCGACGAGGATGAAAAGCGCCAGCATGCCTGTCCCGAACGAGATCTGCCACGAGATTTCGGCCCCCTCCTGGGCCACGGTCACCGCCTGATAATAGATCGAGTCGGCGACCGACAGCACCCCGACCGCGGCCGTGAGGCCGACCACCCCGGCGATGAAGGTGAGGATGAAACTTTCGGAGAGTATCTGCGAGATGATGGCCGTAGGCGGTGCGCCCAGGGCGCGGCGGATGCCGATCTCCTGCGTGCGCTCCTTGACCAGCACCAGCATGATGTTGCTCACGCCGACGATGCCGGCCAGCAGTGTCCCCAGGCCCACGATCCATGTCAGGAACCCGATGCCCCAGAAGAGGCTCATCACCTTGTCGAACATTTCGGCCGTGGCCATGCACCAGGCGGCTTTCTCGTCGTCCGGCGAGATCAGGTGCTTGGCGAAGATCACCGACTTGCAGGCGGTTTCGACCTCTTTGCTCGGGGTGTCCTCCCGGCCGGCGATGGCCAGCATGTGGATCGAGTTGCCCCCGCCGTACATCTGCTGCGCGAGCGAGATCGGGGCTACGACCGTGCGTTCGACGTTGCTGAACGACATGGCCGTGCTCTGGCGCCGCATGACGCCGATAATGGTGAAATAGCTGTTGTTGACTTTGATGACCTTGCCGGTCGGGTCTTCCATTCCCGGAAACAGGTCTTTCTGTATCTGGGTGCCGATGACGCAGACCTTGCGCTTCTGCGCCATGTCGACGTCGTTGATGAAGCGGCCGTAGATGATCTTCTGTGGGTTGATCTGCTGGTAGTCGGGCATGTAGCCCATCAGCGAATAGTCGCCCTTGCGTTCGTTGTAGCTGCAATGGATCTCCCCGCCCCAGTAGACGCCCGAGGCGTACTGCACCTCCTTGAGCCCCCGGACGTTTTCCACGTCGTCGTTGTTCATGCGCCACCAGCGGTTCTTGGGCATGCCCTTGTAGGGGAGAGAGGTCTGCGAAGGCTGTATGAGCAGCGTGTTGGTCGACATGTCGCCCAGCTGTGCCCGGAACAGACGTCCCAGCCCCATGCCGGCACCCAGCAGTACGGTAAGCATGAAGATGCCCCAGAAGACGCCCAGTGCCGTCATGATGCTGCGCTTGCGGTTGCGGGAGATCGTCTGCCATATCTCGTTCCAGCGGTCTGTATCGAAAAATCCCATGGCTTCTACTTGTTATAACGCAGGGCGTCGATTGTCTTGAGTTGTGCGGCCCGGTAGGCTGGGACGTAGCCTGCGATCAGGCCGGCGATGACCAGCACGACCGTCGCGCTGACCGCAACGCCCAGATCGAGCGTCGGGTTGAGGAAGATCGACGGCGCATGGCCGCCGCCCGTCTGCGGCGTCTGGTTGAGCATGTAGTTGACCCCTTCCATCATCGCCACGCCGAATACCATACCCAGGTAACCGAATACGGCGGTTATCATCACCGACTCGGTAAGGATCAGCCTGATGATCGACACGGGCTTGGCGCCCAGCGCCTTGCGTATGCCGAATTCGGAGGTGCGCTCCGTGACCGTCACGAGCATGATGTTGCTTACGCCGACGATGCCGGCCAGCAGCGTCCCCAGGCCGATGATCCAGACGAAGATGTTGATGCCTGCGAAAACCATCATGAAATTCTTGTAGGTTTCCATCGTATTGTCGAGCCAGATGGCGCTTTCGTCGTCGGGGGCGAAGTGGTGTTCGGCGGAAAGGCGCCGGATGACGCGCTTTTCGAACTCCTTCATCGCCTCGGTGGTGTGGACGCCCTTGATGGTGATGATGGCATTGTTTACTTCGGGGCTGTTGGCGTTGTAGAGCAGCTGTCCGGTGGTCAGCGGGATGTAACACGACGAACTGCTGCGCTGGGCGTCGCCCTTGTAGACGCCGACCACGGTGAATACCGTGCTGTCGAGCTTGATCCTTGCCCCCAGCGGATCGGCGCCCTTGAATAGCAGGGACTGCATGGCCTGGTCGATGACCAGCGACTTGCGGTATTCGCGGATGTCTGCGTCGTTGACGAAGCGCCCCTTTACGATCTCCACGCCCTCGATCTGTTCGATCTTGGGCAGCGAGCCGCGCAGCCAGACCTTGGTGTATTCGTTCCCGTAGGTTGCCGTATGGTTGTCGAACCACGAGTTGGCCAGCCACTTCGTCTACCTCGGGGAATTCCCGGGCGAGGATTTCGAGGTCGCTGTTCCACAGGCGGATGCGGCGCCCCTTCTGGTAGCCCATGTAGGGCTTCGAAGTACGGCCGCCGTAGAGGTTGATCGAGTTGGTGGCGTAGTTGCCGAAATTGGAGGTTACGCCGTTCTTGAGCCCGTTGCCCGAGCCCAGCAGGATGACGAGCATGAAAATGCCCCACGCGACCGAGAAGCCCGTGAGGAACGTGCGCAGCTTGTTGCGGCGCACCGATGTCCAGATCTCCAGCAGCAGTTCCCTCATCGCTTTCCGAGTCCGGTTTCGGTGATACTGCTGATGACGCCGTCCGTAAGACGGATGATCTTGTCCGTCTGGTCGGCGATCGACTGTTCGTGCGTGACGCAGATGATGGTCATGCCCATATCAACGTTCACGCTGCGCAGCAGGTTCATCACTTCCTGCGAGGTGGCGCTGTCCAGTGCGCCCGTGGGTTCGTCGGCAAGGATGATCTGGGGCTTGTTGATAAGCGCCCGGGCGATGGCCACGCGCTGTTTCTGGCCGCCGGACATTTCGTTGGGCATGTGGTCGGCCCACTCCCTGAGCCCCAGCATGTCGAGGTATTCGAGTGCCAGGGCGTTGCGTTTGCGGCGCGAGACGCCCTGGTAATAGAGTGGCAGGGCGACGTTTTCGACGGCGTTCTTGTAATTGATCAGGTTGAAGGACTGGAAAATATAGCCGATCATGTTGTTGCGCGCAGCGGCGGCCTGCGTTTCGCTGAGGTTCTTGATCAGCCGTCCGGCCAGGTAGTAACTGCCGCTGTCGTAGTCGTCGAGAATCCCGAGGATGTTCAGCAGGGTGGATTTTCCCGAACCCGAGGCGCCCATGATCGAGACCAGTTCGCCCTTTTCTACATCGAGGTCGATGCCTTTGAGCACGTGCAGGGGTGACCCATTATTATAGGTCTTGTTGATGTTTTCCAGCTTTATCATATTCAGTCTGCCGTTATAAAGCGGTTTGCGATGTTGAGGGTTACAATCTGTAAGCGGTGTGTGAGGCGCTTGGGACAAAGGTAATAATATAATCTTGAAAAACAATTTATTTTTATCGAAAATCAATAAAAAATTACCAAACACCAATAAATGTGGTTATAATATCGGCAAATGTAAGCAAAAAATACATACTATGCAATACAGAGTACTGAAAATCATATATTAATCTTTCCGACCTATATAATATAAAGGTGGGAAAACCCCGTTTTATGCGCATATCCCGGTAGGGTGGCCGGTGAAAATCCCCATAAATGGCGATTGCCGCCTGAGGCCCGAATCGCTATTTTTGCAGGCAAAAATTACGTTATATGTTAAAAAAATAACATAAACGGTTTATGGGTAATGCTTTTTCGTTATATTTGTTGCGTTAGGTCAAGCATATGAGGAAACTTTTACTACTGTTTTTATGCACGATTGTCCCGGCTGTCGTGTCGGCGCAGCGTCTCGACGTTACGGGACGGGTGCTTGTAAAGGATACCGGCAAGCCGATCGGACAAGCAGTCGTCGAATTGCCGCAGTCCGGATTGTGGGCCGTGGCCGATGCCGACGGAAACTTCACGGTGAAGGGAGTCCCGGCCGGGGAAACGCGTTTTGTCGTTTCCTGCCTGGGGTTCGTTACCACCGAAGCCGAGGTCGACGTGCGTACGGGGATGGGGCCGGTCAGGCTTTATGCCCCCGAGGATAACCTGAAACTGGAGAGCGTCGTGGTGACGGCCAAGGAGGCGCCCAACGCCATGGCTACGTCGCGTACGATCGGCGGCAATGCCATCGACCACCTGCAAATGGTCAATGCGTCGGACATCTCGGCACTGCTGCCGGGTGGCAAAACGGTTAATCCCGACCTGATGAAGGACAATGTCTTTTCGCTGCGCAGCGGCGGGAGCACGGCCGGCAATGCGGCGTTCGGTACGGCCGTCGAGGTCGACGGCGTACGCCTTTCCACCAATGCTTCGCTGGGCGACCCGACGGGTGCCAGCACACGTAACCTGTCGGCGACCAACATCGAGTCGGTCGAGGTGGTGACCGGCGTACCTTCGGCCGAATACGGCGACATCTCGTCGGGCGTGGTGAAAATCTCGACCCGCAAGGGCAAGACGCCCTATACGGTGACGCTCTCCACCAATCCGCGCACCAAACAGATCGCCGCCTCGAAGGGCTTCGACCTGGGGCAAAACCGCGGCGTGCTGAACAGCAACGTCGAGTATACGCGGGCCACGAAGAACCCTGCGTCGCCCTACACCTCCTATTCCCGCACGGGGCTGGCGCTCAACTACCAGAATACCTTCGCCAAGGTGCTGCGCTTCAACTTCGGCGTGACGGCCAATATCGGCGGTATGAATACCGAAGACGACCCCGATGCCCAGAAAGGCGAGTGGGAGAAGGTGCGCGACAATGTGCTGCGTGCCAACACCTCGTTCAAATGGCTGCTGAACAGGCCGTGGATCACGAGCCTGGATTTCGATGCGTCGCTCAACTATACCGACAACCTTGCGCGCAAGCGCACCTACAACCTCAATTCGACCTCCCTTCCGGCAGTCCATGCCGAACAGGAAGGGTATTATATCGCCGATATGCTCCCGCCGGTCTATTACTCGACCAAATACGTCGATTCCAAGCAGCTCGACTATGCGGCCAACCTCAAGGCCACGTGGGTGCGCAGCTGGGGCGACGTGCACAGCAATGCCAAGGTCGGCGCTTCGTGGCGTGCCAACGGCAATGTCGGGGACGGGGAGTACTATGTGACCCCCTCCCTCGCGCCTAACGGGTACCGCCCCCGTCCGTATACGGACATCCCCTATATGCATAACCTCGCGGCCTACGTCGAGGAGACGCTGACCGTGCCGCTGGGATCGGCCACGCTGCAACTGATGGCCGGCCTGCGTGCCGAAAAGACTTTTATCAAAAATACGCAATACGAGAATACGTCGAGCCTCTCGCCGCGCTTCAACCTGAAATTCCGCATCAACGACCGTCTGACTGTTCGCGGAGGCTGGGGCATCACCGAGAAACTGCCGTCGTTCAACGTGCTTTACCCGCTGCCCGAATACCGCGATACGCCCGTGTTCGCTACCAACTATGGGTCGGGGCAGAGCGCCTATGTCTACCACACGCAGCCTTACCAGATACTCTACAACGACAACCTGAAATGGCAGCGCAACCGCAATTCCGAGGTCGGCGTCGACCTGCGTATCGGAGGTACCTCGATCTCGCTGGTCGGCTATTTCAACCGCACGAAATACCCCTATAAGCTGAGCGCCGCCTTCGAGCCGTTCTCCTATAATATGATGGGCGTGCCCTCCACGCTGCCCGACGGGACTGCATACACGATGCCGGCGAACCCGGCTTTCCGGGTCGACAGCCAGACGGGCGAAATCTTCGTCCGTGACAAGGACAACCCCTCGGCCGGCTGGATCGCCATGCAGACCACTTCCACGAAACGGACATTCGTCAAGAATACCTACCAGAACAACGGTTCGCCCGTAGACCGCATGGGGCTGGAGTTCGTCGTGGAATTCCCGCAGATCAACCCCATCCGCACACAGCTGCGGCTTGACGGGGCTTACGGCTATACCAAATACGTCAACGAGGGTGAGGCATGCTACTATCCCTCGACCTCGACCGGCGGCGAGTTCTACCCCTATGTGGGGGTTTATCTCGATAACGGGGGCAGCTCCAACGTCACCTACAACGGCCGGAAGCTGCACGCGCTGGATATGAACCTCACGGCCACGACGCATGTGCCCTCGATCCGTATGATCATCTCGCTGCGGCTCGAAGCCACGCTCGTGAAGCGCTCGCAGAACCTCTCGGAGTACAGGGGGCGCGAGTATGCCTTCAATGTCGACGAGGATCGTAACCCCACCGGCGGGAGCATCTACGACGGAGACAGCTATACGGCGATCTGGCCTGTGGCCTACATCGACCTCGACGGCAACCGCCATCCCTTCACCGATGCCGAGAAGAACGATCCGGCCTTCTCCTCCCTGCTGTTGCGTTCGGGCAATGCCTACTCTTTCAACGGCGACGGTTACGACCCCTATTTCTCGGCCAACCTGAGCATCACGAAGGAGATCGGCGACCATGTCTCCGTCTCGTTCTACGCCAACAACTTCACCAATTCGCGGCCCTTCGTCGCGTCGTACGCCACGGGTGTTAAGGCGGTCTTCACACCCGATTTCTATTACGGACTTACGGTACGTCTTAAATTCTGAAAACGATGAGAAAGATACTTTGCATATTGTCCTGTCTGCTGGTGGCCGGTTGCACGTCGTTCGACAGGAACCCTTACGACGGTGCGCTGCGCGAACTCCGTGTGACGGCCGTGTATCCCGAGGGGTACGCCGGCTATTTGCGCGAAGGCGTCGCGGTGAAACTCTCCGACCGCAATACGGGCAATGTTTATACCGCCCTGACCGATGCGCAGGGCCACGCCGGGTTCCGCGTCGCTGCCGGGCATTACCGTCTCTCGGTGCTCGACCTGCCCGACGATTCGGCGGTATTCAACGGTACGATCGAGCAGGTCGACCTTGTCGGCGAGGACAAGGAAGTCGACGTGGCGCTGAAATTTTCCAAGCCGGGTACGATCCTCATCAAGGAGATCTACTCGGGCGGCTGCATGCAGGATCCGCCGGCGACGGGGACTTATGCCGACGACAAGTATATCATCCTGCACAACAATGGTTTCGAAACCTATTACCTCGACGGGCTGTGCCTGGCGATGGTCGCCCCCTACAACTCGCAGGCCGCCAATCCCTGGACGAGCACCGACCCTTCGGGCAACATCGTTTTCCGCGATTACGCCGCCGTACCCGACTGTATCTGGATGTTCCCGGGCTCGGGGACAGATTTCCCGCTGCAACCCGGCGAGGATGCCGTGGTGGCCTACCATGGCGTCGACCATACGCAGACCTATTCCCAGTCGGTGAACCTCAACCGCAAGGGCTGTTTCGTGCTCTACGACATGGTATACTATCCCGGCAACAAGTTGCACCCCACGCCTGTCCCGGGCGACCAGATCGACCAGGCGCATTACATGAAGGTGCTGAAAAAGACCGGGACGAATACGGCCGTCGTCTACGTGATCTCGCAGAATTCGCCCGCCGTGATCCTTTTCCGGGCGCCCGAAGGGTTCGATCTGGATGCCTATCTGGCCGACGACCTCCAGTCGACGGTTCAGAGCGGCAGTATCACCTATTCGAAGATACCGTGGGACGACTGGATCGTGGACGGCGTCGAGGTATGCAACATGACCGAGGCGACCAAGCACAAACGCCTGCACACCGATGTGGATGCCGGTTACGTCGGCTTCTCGGCCAAGGCGCAGGGACATACCCTGCACCGGAAGCTGGATGAAGCGGCCACGGCGGCTGCCGGCTTCGAAAGGTACGTGGATACCAATAACTCGTCGAACGATTTTTATGAGCGTGAGACACAATCTTTGCGAGATTAGCCTATGAGACGGATTTTAACGATACTGATGTTGGCCGCCGTCTCTGCTGCCACGGCGCAGGAGCGTTTCGACTATATTTTCCGCCGCAATCCCTGGAACGGCGGCCCGAACGCTGCGGGTATCCGGCAGGACTCCCTGAGCCGTTCCTATGCCGAGATATATTTCACCAAGGAGAACGGCGGGCTTACGGGCCACTCCGCGTCGGACGACAGCTGGAATGCCGGGGCGAAAACCGAGTCGGTGCGCCACCTGAAAAAGGTCTCGTTCTCGGGCGGGTTCGGCTACGACTATTTCGACGGCCGCAACATGTGCGGCTCGATGTTCACCGAACCGGGGTATTATCCGGTGGACATCCTCGAATTTACGCCGGGGCGCAAGGTGCGCGAGGATTATACCTTCACGGGCGGCATGTCGGCCGTGCTGGGCAACCGGTGGACGGGCGGCCTGCGCGTAGAGTTCGAAGCCCGCAACTATGCCAAGCGCAAAGACCTGCGCCACAAGAACACACGGCTGGATTTCGAATTTTCGCCCGGAATAATGTACCACGCGGGGCGTTTTGCCGCCGGTGCGGTCTATATCGTGGGTACGAACAGCGAGAAGGTCGATGCGGAAGGCGTGGGCCCCGGTGCCGACCTGTACGAGGCATTCTTCGACCGGGGACTGCTCTACGGGTCGCTGGAGAAGTGGGGGAGCACCGACATACACCTCTCGACCAACGGCGTTTCGGGATTCCCCGTCCGCGAGAATACGCAGGGGGCGGGCGTCCAGTTGCAATACGGGCCGTTCTATGCCGACGTCGCCTACCGTAACAGGCAGGGCGAGACGGGCGAGAGCCGCATTATCTGGCATCTGTTCGAAACGCACCAAGTGACGGCGAACGCCGCCCTGTCGCTGGGAACGGCACTGCGCAGGCATTTCGTGCGCGTGAATCTCGACTGGCAGACGCTCCGCACCGACGAGAACATCATCACCACCGAGACCATCAACGGCGTGCAGACCATCACCATACACGGTTCGACACCGACTTTCGGGCGCAAGGGGCTCGACCTTGGGGGCGAATACGAGTTCGTGGCACCGCATACGGATTTGCGTGCCGGGGTCGGTTATTCGCAGCTCAACCGCGAATCGACGCTGATGTACCCCTATGTCAAGGGGCAGAAGCTCCACTTTACCAAGATATATGCCTCGCTGATCCGCACGTTCGGCCTCTGGGAGCTGACCCTCGCGGCGGATTACCGCCTGGGAGGTTTCTCGGAGTGTGAAACGCAGTTCGAAACCCCCGGCGTGCAGCCGGGCGAATATCCCGGGCAGCTGACCGCTTACTACGATTACGAAAACGAATACCTCACGGCCAAACGGCTGGGGGCGGCGCTCGGGCTGCGGCGCAATATCAAACGGTTCTATGTCGACGTGTTCGCGCGTTACGAACACGGTTTCGGACTGGAATACGTCGCGCAGCCCAACCGGGTCGCGGCGACGCTGAGTGTAGGATATAATTTTTAAATTCAAAAGGATAGATTATGAAAAAGATTTTGACATTGATGGCAGTCGCGGCGATGGCTTTTACCGCCTGCTCGAAGGAAGAAAGCACCGGAACGGGCGACAAGCAGGTGCGCATCACCCCGACGATCGCCAACCCTGCGCTGACGCCGGCAAGCATGTCGTCCGGCACGCGGGCGACGGACACCGATTTCGAGCTGAACGACAAGGTCGGCCTCACGATCACGATGACGGCGGACGGTTCGGCGTTCGTGGCGAACAAGGAGATGTCGTTCGACGGTACGGATTTCAAGACCGAGGGTTTCCTCTGGTACGAAGATGTCAACGCCACCTCGACGCCTATTATCCCTACCAGGCCGGTGCCGCGGCGCCTGCGGAGTTTTCGGTAAAGGCGGATCAGAGCGGTGCGAACTACACGGCTTCCGACCTGATCGTGGCCGTGAAGACGGGGGTCAAGCCCACGCTGTCGTCCACGCAGATGACCTTCAAGCACAAAATGTCGCGGATCGTCATCAGCGTGACCAACGAATCGGGTTTCGACATCCGGGACATCGTCATCAAGGGTGCTGTCGGCACCGGTGTGCTCGATCCTGCCACGGGTGATTTTACGGCCAAGGCGGGTGCCGAGGCATCCGACGTGACCGCCAATACGGCCACTGCCGAGAAAGTTTACTACGCGCTGCTGGTGCCGCAGAACGGTGTGCAGCTCAAGGTTACGGTCACCACGGCCGATGGTAAGATGCGTACGCAGACGCTCGGCACGACCGACCTCAAGTCGGGTGAGAACCGCCGCATGGACTGCAACGTGCAGCCGGCTGACATTCAGGTGAAATTCAGCGGCCCGATCGCGGGCTGGGTCGACGGAGATGACCTGCTGCCGGACGGCGACGGCGAAGTGGAGACCCCGACCGTCGAGTGGGGCGGCGTGAAGTACAAGATCGTCACGCTCAAGGACGGCCGCACGTGGATGGCCGAGAACCTGCGCTATGTTCCCGAAGGCAAAACCATATCGAGCGATCCGAAGGACGGCAACGGGGTGTGGTACCCCTGCAACCTCTCGAAAGCCGCCGACCCGTCGTTGACTGAGACCGCGGGCCTGCTGTACAGCTATCCCGTGATGCTGGGAATGACCGGCGAGATGACGGGCACCAATTTCGACCAATACGAGGGTGCGCAGGGCATCTGCCCCGACGGGTGGCATATCCCGACGAGGGACGAGTGGCTCAAGCTGGCGGGTGTCGGCAGCGGCAGCCTGTCCGACCCGACGTCGCCCTATTTCGACAAGACGCAGAGCGGCGGTTCGATTGCCGCGCTCAACAAGGACGGTTTCAATATTGCGGGCTGCGGCTATATCAATGCGGCGAGCGCCACGGCGACCCCGGCCTATATGGCCACGGTCTCGGCTGCCGACGCTTCGGCGTTCGGCATGGGATATTTCCCCAGCTCGACGGGTTACAAGGTTACATACAATACGGCCGACGATCCGGAAAGCGGCATCAAGAACATCCAGTATTATGCCGGTATGATAACTTACAACAAGAGTTACAATCGCATGACAATCGCTTACCAGGGTGGTTATGGCGCTGCCCCGGTTCGCTGTATCAAGAACAAGGAGTGATCCTCACCCCCGCACACAAACACACACAACACAAACAACAATAAATGAAACGTAAACCTAATTATTTGAAGCACCTGCTGCAATGGGGCGTACTGGCTGCCATTGTCGGCACGGTGCTTTGGGCCAAATTCAGCGACAAACCCGTCGATGTCGAGGCATATTGTCCTTTCGGCGGGTTGCAGGCCTTCGGTACCTATCTGGTGAACAATTCGCTGGCCTGTTCGATGTCGATGCTCCAGATCATGATGGGCCTCGTGCTCGCCGTGGGAGTGATTCTCTTCAGCAAACTTTTCTGCGGATACCTCTGTCCGCTGGGCACCGTCGGCGAGTGGATGGGGCGTGCCGGGAAAAAACTGCACCTGCAGGTCGATGTCCCTTCGGGGAGCGTCGTCGACAAGCTGCTGCGCGTGGTGAAGTACGTGCTGCTCTTCACGATCCTCTATTTCACGCTCTCGTCGAGCGAGCTGTTCTGCAAGAAACTCGACCCGTTCTATGCCGTGGCTACGGGTTTCAAGGGCGAAATCGTGCTTTGGATGTCGCTCACGAGCCTTACGCTGCTGCTCTTGGGCGGCTTCGTGGTAAAGATGTTCTGGTGCAAATACATCTGTCCGCTGGGAGCTGTCAGCAACATTTTCAAATTCACGCTGCTGTTCGTGATCGCCGCCCTCGGCGGCTGGGCGCTCGGTGCGCTGGGCGTTGCGAACGCGTGGGTCTGGACGATCGGCGGCGCATGTCTTGCCGCCTATATCGTCGAGATCGCCAAGATGCGCAGCTGCACCTTCCCCCTGATGTACATCAGGCGGGATTTGAACACCTGCAATAATTGCGGACTGTGCGAAAAGAAATGTCCTTACCAGCTTCCGATCCATGACTATGTGAAGGTGAAGCATGTCGACTGTACGTTGTGCGGCAACTGCATCGGTGCGTGTGCCAAGGATGCCTTGCAGGTCAACGGCCGTCGTTCGCTGCGCTGGGTGCCCGGGTTGCTGGCCGTGGTGCTCTTCTTCCTGGCCATATGGCTGGGTTCCACCATGGAACTGCCGACGATCGACGAAAAATGGGGCGACTACGAGAAGGTCGAGAACCTGCAGACGTTCGAGATGGAGGGCTTGCAGACGATCAAGTGCTTCGGTTCGTCGAAGGCTTTTTCGGCCAAGATGCAGGCCGTGCAGGGCGTATACGGCGTCAAGACCTTCGTACGCCGCCATGGCGTCGAGGTGCTTTACGACCCGGCTGCCACCGATACGCTGAAGATACAGGCTGCGATCTTTGCCCCGACGCTGCGCAAATATGCCATGCCAGGCGAGCAGGTGCCGGTGCTCGACGTGGTGAAGCTCGGCGTCGAAGGGCTTCACGACCGGATGGACATGATCTATTTCGGCATGGTGCTCCAGAAGATCGAGGGAGTCTACGGCTTCACGTCGGAATTCGCCTGTCCGGTGGATGTGACGGTCTACGTCGATCCGGCCGCCGGTATTACCGAAAAGATGTTCGGGGAGGCGATCGACGCCAAGGAGCTGATCATCCCGGCCAAGGAGGGCGAGAAGGTGATCCCGATGCATACGGTGCTCAAAACCTATGCGGTCGCCGGACAGGTTTCGCGCGAAGAGTTTGCGCAGGTCATGTTCCGCGATGTGGAGAAACTCGCGGGCAGGTTCGTTGCCAACCTGGAGAAATGGGGTGACGACGAGCAGTTCCCCAAGGCGGTCTACGAGATGGTATTCCCCGGCATCGAGAAGATGCCGATCCGCAATGCGTTCCCCTATTTCAAGAGCTTCCTTTCGTGTACGGACGGCATCGTGTCCGTGGATTTCGTCCTGCGGGATATGAAACCCGTGATGCGTATCCACTATGTGAAGTCGATGTGGGACGACGCGAAGCTGTGGAAAGAGGTTTTCCAGACCGAAAAATGGACGCTGCGCATGGCTGACGGCACCTTCAAGGAGGCCGACCCGCGGCTGAAATTCACAACCGAGGGCAAGACCGTCGAAGAATAACCGTAAACTTATCGGGAGGGTGTCGGCGACGGTGCCCTCCCTTTTATAAGGATGAAAGATATGAGAAGATGGATAGCCTGTCTGGCCGTTGTGCTGCTCTGTATGCAGCCTGCGATGGCCGACGAGGGCATGTGGCTGATGCACCGGCTGGCGGAGATTTATCCGCAGATGAAGGCCCGG
>ENA-ORND01000949-ORND01000949.1-human-gut-metagenome-genome-assembly--contig:-NODE-949-length-22103-cov-4.197297_pt1 | contig 22103 bp, 17 predicted proteins | sample MGYA00242111_ERZ509014 | MGnify/ENA primary metagenome ERZ509014 (study PRJEB26280, sample SAMEA2338694) | human gut metagenome | biome: human gut; feature: human-associated habitat; material: faeces... | reverse complement strand
CTCCGCAGTGGGTAATTGACCTGTTATCCGGCGGCTCGGTATATACCATAGCACAGGAATTGTGGAATTTTGTTATGGGAATTGCTTACACGCTCATGGGTAAAAATGTTACTTCATTTACCACTCCGGCAATTAATGCAATTGCACAGGCGCTTGGTCTTGGTGGCAACATTGGCGCATGGGATTATATAAAGAATACGGCATTTCCGTTGTTTCTGTCGATGGGTGCAGTGTTCTTAAATATGTTTACCCTTATAGGTTTCTGCCGTCAGGCAAGCAACCTGAAGGAAGGAATAACAATGGAAGCATGGATAGAACTTTTTATAAAGCTTGTCGTTGCAAATATCCTGATGACAAACTGCCTTGATATAATGCAGGAATTTACCGGCTTTGCAATCACAACAACCAAGGTGCTGCTTCCAAAGGGAGTGCCTACTGTAATAGGCGGTGATTATGATGCCGGATTCAGACTGGCAATGCTGATGCTTGCACCTATATATCTTATCATATCAGGTGTATGCTCAATCACTGTTCTTATTGAGATACTTGGAAGATTCTTAAATCTGTTCATGCTGATGGCTGTTGCTCCTCTTGCGCTTTCTACACTTGCAGGAGGAAGAGGACTTGAAAATTCAGCTATAGCGTGGTTTAAAAGCTTTCTTACTAATGCGCTGCAGATAATAATAATAGCACTTGTAATGCAGCTGTGCGCCGGACTTAATGCAGGTCTTACAGGCATGTGTAATACAGGTCTTTTAGCCTCATGGTTTGACGGAGCCGTGGCGGTGATATTATCACTTATATTCATGCCGTTTATGGCAACCGCAGTAAAATCAAGCGACAACTTCTTAAAGAGGGCATTTGATTTAAGATAATTATTGTGACGGATTCCGTCACACAGAAAGGAATGAAAGCAGATGAAAATTAACATAAATAAGGATTTCCTGAAAGAGTATAAAAACGATTTCTGGAAAGGCTTTTCTATGACAGATATTGTACATATTGCAGAAGGTTTTCTATGTGCGGGTGCTGTTGTTGCCGGGCTTGTGCTTGGGTTTAAGATACCGATAACGATAGCGATATATTGTGCAGTGCCTGTAGCTGCACCAGTCATATTCATAGGCTTTTACAAGTATCAGGGCTATTTATCAGTCAAAGAGCTTGTGAAGGAATATATGTATACAGGCAATACTAAAAGACTTCTGTATGAATCGGAAGAGACAGAACCAGACAGAAAATTTCAAATCATAAGAAACATTAACAATAAGGACAAAGCTAAGAGAAAAAGGAAGGGGGCTTAACCGTGGCATTTTATATGAATCCGGCTAAAAGATTCAGCGACAGCATAACACTTACAACAGCGCCGGTAAAAACACCTAAAAATACCAGAGAAGCATTGTTCATTCATAAGGCATATCCTAATGGCATTTTCCAGATTGAAAATAGCAAAGGAGCTGTACTTTATGACAGGTGCTACACATTCACAGACATATCATATGTAAACAAAGATGATGAGGACAAGGCAAATGTCCTTCTTTCATTAATGGATTTTTTAAAGGGAATGAGTACATCATTTAAGATAACAGTGTCAAATCAATATCAGAATATGACACAGTTCGTTAATGATATATTTACCGACATTAACAGAAGTGACTATCCGGAGGTAAGCGAAGGCATAAGCATGTGGATTAAGGAAAAGATGGAAAATTCTGACCTTCATGATTTGAACCGGGTGCTTACGCTTACAATTACAGTCAGAACAAGGACATATGATGAGGCAAGAAGCTATTTTCTTGGAATGGATACAGAACTGGAAAGACTGTTTAGCGCAATGAGAAGCATAATAGTTCCAATGAAGGCTGAACAGAGACTGAATATGATTCGTAATTTCTTCTATCAGGAAGAGAAGAAGGAATATGATTTCAACCATGATGCATTGTATGATGTTATTCCTGTGTCAGTAGACCAGTATAGGGATTTCATGATGTTTAATAATGACACATATGTATCAGTGTTGTTTGCGAGAGACTTTGATACTGCACTTGATGATGGAAAGCTCATACATACAATATCTGATACTTCTTACCAGTCATTCGTTACCATTGATTATGCGCCTGTGGAACACTCTGTAACAAGAAGCATGCTAAGAAGTGCTTATGGTAATAACGAGAGGGCAATAAGCCAGGAAGCGGATTCCAAGAAAAGCAATAATCAGGCTGTTACAGGAATCTCGTATAGTAAGAAGAAAAAGAGAGCAGAGCTTGAAGGATATATGGACCAGCTCGATGATGATTCTGAGGAATGTATACAGGCAGGTCTTTTGGTTGTTGTTACTGCAGGAAGTGAGGATGAGCTTGCTGCAAGAATAGAATCAATGCAGCGTACAGCCAAAAATGTCGGTGCATATCTTGAAACATATAACTATGTGCAGCTTAAGGCATTTAACACAGCACTCCCAACAGGTGTCAGACAGGTAAAGAAGATGAGAAGCTTCTATACATCTTCACTTGTAGCATTACAGCCGTTTTTTGCGCCGGAAGTAACAGAGCCGGGTGGGATATTTTACGGAATTAACAATACTACAAAGAATCTTGTATTTGCTAACAGAAAGTCACTGACATCACCTCAGGGAATAATTATCGGACCGACAGGAGCAGGAAAGAGTTTTCTTATTAAGGAAACAGAAATAACACAGACACTTCTATCCACAGATGACGACCTCCAGATAATAGACCCACAAAATGAAACACAGAATGTATGTGCCATGTATGGTGGTCTGTTCCTTGATTTTACTCCTAAATCAGATATACATATAAATCCTATGGAAGTACCATTAAGTCTGTTTAAAGCCGGCACAAAGAAGGACAGAGAGCTGTTCATAGCAGATGTAACAAAATGGGCGACAAGCTTTACCGAAGCCATAATGAAAAAGATAGTCTATACACAGGAACACAGCAACTTCATTGAGCAGGCAGTACAGAATGTGTATGACAAGGTTTTTAGCCGTAATAATCTTATACAGCCTACAATTAAAGATGTCCGTAAGGAGTTAATGATACTTGAGGATAATAACGAAAATGCTCATGATAAAAAGATTATTCATGAGATGGTAAACTGCCTCTACAGTTATACAGATGGTGTATATGATATGTTTGCATATCCATCAGATGTAGATATAAGTACTTACAGACTTGTAGCATTTGGTCTTAAGAATGTTGATGAAAATTACTGGCAGCCAGTAATGATATCAATTATGTTCTTCCTCTCGATCAGGATGAACTACAATCAGGAGCTGCAGAAAGCTACACGACTTGTTGTGGATGAAACACAGGTTGTAACCAGGAATGCTTCATCAGCACAAATACTTCTTAATGCTGTAATTACATACAGAAAGTTTGGCGGTATTGTTACACTCGCCATGCAGAATCTTACACGAGCACTGGAAAATCCTGATTTAAGGGATATGTTTCAGAATTGTGGGTATAAGATGTTCTTCCAGCAGGTAGGAGAAGATGCGGAAAGGCTTTCAAAAATTCAGGATTTGACCCAGGCAGAATATGATGCCCTAAAAAGTGATAGACCTGGAAGGTCTGTAATGGTATGGGGCAAGAAGGTTATAATTCTTGACAGTCTTATGAGCAAGGATAATCCACTGTATGAAGTTTTCTCTACGAACTTCCATGAGAAAGCGGAAAAGGCTCGAAAGGAAAAAATGAAAGAGGCTGCTTATGGGGATTAATTTTGCTGATGAAAAAGTAAATGTAAAATCAATACCACAGTTTGGTTCGACAAGGAAGATTCTTAATCCGGTTGAAAAAGAAATAAAGAAAAGCGGTCTTAAGATTCCCAAGCCAGAATATGAAAAGCTGTCTGTAGAAAATTATATGACAGAAGAAGAATACAAAGCTTTTTCGACACTTCCACCGTCGCAGCAAAAGAGGGCATTTGAAGTCTTTAAACAGTCGCCAGAGTATAAAAGGTTTAAGAAAAATCTTGATGCACAGACAAAAATATTTTCAAAGGATGTGACGGATTCCGTCACATTTTTTGAAAGCAACATGGATACTGCAGGTTCAGATAATACCCGGACCGATAATAAAAAGCGCAGAAGCAATTCACATGAAGATGCAGAAAGCAGAGGATATTCCTTAAGGACTTCTGATGATAATTCAATGAACATAAGCCGTCAGGAAGCATTAAAGACTTCAACAGAGAGTGCAGAAAATGCAGGAAAGCAGGCGGCAACAGCAGCCAGAACCGGAGCAAAAACAGTGGCCCAGACCGGAGCTGCCGCCGGCACCGGAGGAGCAAGTGAAGTGGCAAAGGCGGCCACGGAGGCAGTTAAAAAATATTCTGATACATTAAAGGAAGCTGCAGCACAATCTGAATCAGAGCCTGCGGATTACGAGACAGAACATTCATCTGATATTGCAATATCAAAATCAGATATGGGAGTTATACAGAAAATAACAGCGGTAATCATGGCATTTGCAGCAGCTTTAATATCACAGCTTGGAATTGTTTTTATTCCACTGCTTATTGTGTTAGCTGTTGTTATAGTGATTGTTTCGCTTCTTGTTGCACTTATATCATCAATTGCCGGAGCTGTTAGGGACGCATCATCTGCACAGGTCATTGCAGGATTATACAGACAACTTTTATCAGATAATACAATAAGCTATTCTGATGAAGTAAAAGATGCTGCAACAAATGAAAAGATAGAAGACTATGTGAATTATCTTATGGCAATAATGGAAGTTGAATCACATGGAATAGGAACTGATGTTATGCAGTCCTCAGAATCTGCAGGACTTCCCCCTAACAGCTTTAAGACACCACAGGAGTCGATTGCACAAGGTTCAAAATATTTTGCTTCATGTGTAACAAAAGCCTCTGAAAAAGAGTGTGACATAAATACAGCAATACAGGCTTACAATTATGGAACAGGTTTCATTGATTATGTGGCTGAAAATGGAAAAGTGTACACACTTGATTTAGCAATCGCATTTGCAGAGGAAAAATCCGGAGGCAGACAGGTTGATTATAAAAACCAGATAGCCATTGATTACAATGGCGGCTGGCGTTATGCCTACGGAAATATGTTTTATGTACAGCTTGTTAATCAGTACATATACAATTATAAAAATACAACGGTGCAGAAAATTGTTGACGAAGCAATGAAATATTCCGGCTGGGATTACATATCCGGTGGAAGCACTCCTGATGATGGAGGCTTTGACTGTTCAGGTCTAGTACAATATGTTTACGGTCAGGCAGGCATAGATTTACCGAGACTTGAAAAGGAACAGTTTGAAGTTTGTGAAGAAATTGAAGCAGACAAGGCAGAGCCGGGTGATTTGATTTTTTATAAAAATGAAACCTCTGATGGGGAGATAGGACATGTGGCAATCTACCTTGGAAACGGAAAAGTTTTTGAAGCAGGAGACCCGGTTGGAATATACAGTGCAACAGATGAGTGGCATAAAACGAACCAGCTTCATGTCGGAAGAGTGAAAGGAATTGAAGATGCTGGCAGTGAAAGTGATGATTAAAAGTGAAAGGACTAAACGGACATGACAGATAAAATTTTAGCAAAGATTAATACAGAATATGAACTGTTCTTTATGCAGATGATGAGCTGCACAAAAGAACTTTTGTACTCACGAAGCAGAGAGATTGAAATGAAAAAAACTATCACATCTTTCTTAAGAAACGAGGTGAAAAATAATAAAGACATCAAGCTTATAAGGATGAGTACATCAATCAATCTTCTTGACGAGTTTTACAGATATGCAACAGACCATGAAGATATTTCTCTGGATGAAGCAATGAAAATTTATATAAAAAATTACACGGATTAATTTAAGCCCCCTAAAAAAATCGGAAGATTTTTTTAAGAAAATATTTAAGACCTTTTTCAAGAATACACAAAAACCGGAGCGCAGATTTTTAAAATCAGCGTTCCGGTTTTTAGAAAATTTAAGGAGAAAATTTTCATGAGGAAAAATAAAAGTGTAATAAAAAAATGTAAATATCTGTGCCATGTGCTGTGCCAGAGGGTCTTAGGGATACTCCCTAACAAGGTTGCAAGCCACTTTTTAAGGGGCGATTTTGTATGACAAAATGCGTATCTTGCAAAAAGAAGTAGGAAAAATTGTGGAAAAAGTGTAACAGAGGGCGAAAATGTAACAAAATCTGTTACACGCAGACAGGCTCTGTGTTACAGGGGTGTAACAAAAATGTAACAGGGTGTAACAGTGTAACAGGCATGTAACAAAAATGTAACAGCACATGTTACACATTTTGTAACAGATGTAACAGGCAACGATAAGAAAGGAGACAGTGAAAATGTCAAGGTTAGTAAGAGTATCTGATGATATCTACAGTGCGTTAGAAATCATGCAGCCGGATGGGTGGAGCATGCCGAAAACAATTGATGCAATGCTTCGTCCTGTTATCAATGCAATAAGCAGAGTAGTAACAGAAAATGAAGATTCACAAGAAGAATTTCCAGTGAGGGTTAAAAAAATTACAGAAGAAATTATTGAGGTTCTTCCGCAGGTTCTGTCACAGGATGAAGTGAAAAATGATTCAGAAATTTTTGAAGAACCAGATGAAAATATTTCATCAGAGGAACTGGAAATTGTCTATGAAGAAATCGAAAAGTTAAAGCAGAAGGTGAAAATAATTGAAGAAAAAATATCCGGAGGTCGCATTGAAAATATATCCGAACCGGAGAAAAATCTTCTTAAACTTTTTGCAGCCACACCCACAAAGGAGTCTCCCAGTTGCACCGGATTCTTTGGAGAGCCGTATGTAGAAGCTGCACCGGATGAGATAAGATATTATACGCAGTATGTAACGAAAAGGATTCCAGCAAGCCTTCCTTCAAATAATGGATGGAATAATTTCTGCTGGACACTCGACATAGAAAAACATCAGGGAGCATTGCTTAGAAATGCAGAAAATATAATTGCAAAGTTTTCAGTTCCTGATAAAAAAATAATGATTACATCTGATGAAATGGTGTTCGTCTGGTATGACTTTGAAGGAACATTTGATGAAATGATTGCAGAGTGTGAGAAGCGTGTCGCAAAAAAATATGCAGGAAGGGAAACACTCTGGATAATGAAAGGGCTATCACATATGACAACACCGCAGCGTGATGAGCTAAGATTCAGACAGCAGATAGTAAATGATGAAATGAGAAAGAGAGGATTAAAAGAATATGACACTGTCAGCATTATCTAAAAAGATTGAAAAGGTTGAAAATGAAATCAGTAAATATCAGAAAATTATTTCTGACAGGAAGAAGGAACTTGCTGAATTGAAAAAGCAGCAGCATCTGTTACAGGTGCAGGAAAAACAGAAGATGGGAGAGAACTTCATTTCCACTCTGGAAGAAAAACTTGGAACAGAAGTGACAGACGAGATGCTTAAGAAATTTCTTGCGATTGCAAACGAAAACGCAGGTGAAAGTTCAAAAGTTTCTAATGAAAATGATGATAATAATTCTGAAAGCGTGAATGAAAGCACGACAGAAAATGTGACGGACTCCGTTACATATAATCATCAGACATACTAAATAAATTGCATGACAAAAATGGGATGGCAGAAATAAATGCCATTCCATTTTTTACTGCAGGAAGGATTGATGTATGGATAAAAAGGAAGGTCGGCACAGCATAAGAATCATTGTGCGCATGACAGAAAATGAATACGAAAAGTTTGATACACTTTATAAAAAAGCGAAAGAAAAATCGGACGGATTAAGAAAGAGTGACTTCATGAGGTCGCAGCTAACTTATGAAAATAATGAAAGACAATTGAAGGAAATCATGAACGAACTCCGCAAGCTCCGCACAGAATTTCATCAGGGGTTATTAAGACTTACCGCATATAATGACAAGGAATCTGTTGAACACATGAAAGAACTTCTTACCCAGGCTGATGAAAAGATAGATGATATTAAAATAAGACTGGAGGCAGTAGATGGCGACAACGATACTTAAAAATATAAAAGAAGCCGCAAAGGGAAGACCATCACAGCATCTTATTAATTCAATAAAATACATAATGAATCCTGATAAAACAGAAGGTGGTCTGTGGGTAGGAAGCAATGCAGGGGTTACTCCTGATGAAATATACGACTGCATGATGAGTACAAAAAAAGAATATGGAAAAGAGAACGGCAGGCAGGGATATCATTATGTAATATCATTCCCTCCTGGCGCATGTGATGAAGCTACATGCTTTAAAGTCGGAAAAGAATTTTGTGAAGCATATTTTGGCGATGGTTACGAATATGTCTATGCTGTTCATAACGACCATGAACACATGCACTGCCATATTGTATTTAATTCTGTCGGAAGGATGGACGGAAGCAAGTACAGATATGTAAACGGAGACTGGGAGAAATACATCCAACCAGTCACGGATAAGATAACAGAAAAGTATGGGCTTGGAAGACTTGAGTATGATAAATCTTCAAAGAGAAAAGGAAAATCCTATGCAGAATATTCTGCAGGAAAAGCAGATAAGTTTACATGGAAAAAGATAATAAGACTTGATATAGACATGGCGGTGTCCGTATCAAATAATCTGCATGAATATTTTGAAGAAATGAGAAGAATGGGTTATGACATTCGCATAGGCCAGTCTGAAAAGCATGGTGATTATATATCATATCATCATCCGGCAATGAAAGAGGTTGATGGAAAGACTTCCAAGAGAGCCAGAAGGGATTATAACTTAGGACCGGGTTATACATTTGCAGATATTAAGAGAAGAATCATGCAGCCGGATAAAGATATAATTCCACCTGATACCGTATATGTAAAGGATAGGCTTACTACTATTACGGAACACAAGGACTCAAGATTTCAGGTGTGTGCAATAATGCGTTACGGACAGGCCAGTACCACTATTTTGATTTGCAGCTAAAAGAGCAGATAAGGGTAAGACAGGATTTGATCGGAATCGATAAGCTGCTTGAAGAATGTAATTACATTTTGGATAACGATATAAAGAGCGTGGAACAGGCAAAGGAAAAACTGGATGCAGTAAAGCAGGAGATAAAGACAGTAAAGGATTTAAAAGGCGACAGGACATATTCTGACGCAGATATTAATGTAGACGATTTAAGAGTAAAAAATGAGTATGAAGACATCTACAGAAAACTTATTAATGCCAGGGCAGAAATGACAGATGAAGAATACGAAACGCTGTCTGACAGGCTGGAAGAAATAGAAGCAGCTCATCCGGACATTGTAAAAGGAAATTTAACAACTGCTTCTGAATATGATAAAAGACTTGAAATGCTCTACGCAGAAAAGAGAATACTTTCAAGAATCATAAAGGAAGCAGATGTGACGGAATCCGTCACGCAAAGACCGCTGGTTAAAATCGCTGCTGAAAGGTCAATGAAAAATACAAAGGCAGTTCAGGATAATATATCAGAGCAGGCATCCGAAAATGTGACGGATTCCGTCACACAGAATGTACCGAAAGGGGGATTATAAAATATGGAACTTACAGAGGAACAGAAACTTGTAACAGGAATAGCAGATTATTTTAATATTGAAGTACCGGATATCATATCTGAATATGTGACGGATTCCGTCACGGTGCAAAGAATGATATATGCAATAGTAACGGTCAGGAATACAGAAAGACTAAAGAGACTCTATAATGCTAATAAAAATACATTTTATGATGCTGTACAGAATTACAATTCAGAAGCATACATGGAAAATGACAAACTGGCTTCACAGATAAAGGAAGCTAACGACCTTGCCGTTAAAGTGACGCAGGCAAATATTGAGATAAGAGACCTGTTCCAGAACCAGGTCAAGGCTGCATATGATAAGGAGAAGGAAACACAGAAGAAGCTTATGGAGCAGTACCAGCTTACGCTTAATGAAAAGGAAAGAGCCTACAAACTTATGATGACACAGCGTGATGAGGCACGACAGGAAATAAAGAATCTTGAATATAAGCTTTCACAGGCACAGGACAGAATAAATATGAGCAGTGCAGCTTCTGCAAAAGATGAAGCTGATAAGAAAACAGGCAGATTACACAGACTGTTTGAGAAAAGAAAAAGGAAGGATGAAAATGCAGCTTACATATATGATGCATTTGTAAAAGAGATTGCAACGGATAAACGCTTTTCTGCAGAACAGAAAGACTTCCTGATGCGCTGCATGGAAGATGGTATTGCATATGAAGAAATAAGAAGAATCGCAAGACCGGAGCTGGATGTTGAAATGATGGAACGCCTGGCGAATTACTACAGGAAAAAGATAAAATAACCTTGTAAAATATTGCAAAAACCCTTTCAATTTCCTTGTATGTATTCAAAATAGAATTTTTGATACAGATTGTACCAAACTGGACTAGATTGGACTAATTAGATATGCTACTCTATACTTGCATTAAGTGTAAGGAACACAGATAAATAAGACTAAATGAGACTGGATGAGACTAATTAGATGTGTTACATTATACTTGCAAGAAGTATAAAAAGAGGATTTAAAACAGGTGTGAATCTGCTTAGGCAGGTTTGCACCTTTGTTTTAAGTCCTTTTTTTATGCAAAAATGTGACGGAATCCGTCACAATTATTATCTAATCCAGACAGAAAGGACGGTAAATTTTATGACAAAGAATGAAGTAATCGAATTAGTTAAAAGTGGAAGATTAAGAGGTTTCCTGCCGCCGGAAATGGCACAGTATGAGGTTAATGTAGAGCAGATGGGTTCATACACAGGAATCGTTCTGGTTAATCCTGAACAGAAAAGCGCTGCATACCCGGTGTTTAATCTTGACAGGGCAATGGAAAGACTGCAGTTTATTAATTCAGAGGAAGAAGTGGCAGAATTACTTGCAGGAAGCATGAACCGATTCATACAGGCTGCACCACAGGGCAATATTGATATTGAAGGATTAAGGGAGAAGTTATCAAGCTATGAGGCTGCAAAGCCTTATATATTCATGGATGCCGTATCACATAATTACAGCAATGACAGAGCTGTTGTATATGAAAAGAACGGCATGAAGTTTGTCCCTAAACTCATGGTATCCAACGGAACGCAGGAGAGGTCAGTGTCGGCAATACCAAAGGAATGGCTCTTAAGGCAGGGAATAAGCGAAGAGAGACTTATCCAGGATGCCATATCAAACACAGCAAATGTCACATCTGTATCAATAAATTCCATGGGTGACATATTTTCTAACATGAATGCTGATTTTGAGATTTCAGCTATGCCAGAGACAATGCTTGTCGTAACCAACGCAAATAAAACAGGAGGCGCATCTCTTATTCTGGATGATAATGTAAGACAGAGAGTATCAGAGCTTTATGGCGGTAATGACTTCTTTGTTATTCCTTCATCCATCCATGAAGTTATAACACTTCCTGTTGGTAATACTATATTAAGCCCTGCGAGTACTTTTAGTCCGTTCCAGCCAGATTCTGAAACACTGCAGTCAATCATGGAAATGGTATCCGAGGTTAATGAAACGCTTGAGGATGAGGAAATATTAGGATATTCGGTAAGCATATATGATGCAGATAAACATGAGCTTGAAAAAGGTACAGAATACTGCATCAATAAGCAGATTGACAAGGTAAGAAACTTAAGAATCAATGAACTTAAAGAGATGGGAGAAATACAGCCGGATATCAAACCAGATAATGATAATCCTAAATTATAATGTGACGAGTTGCGTCACATTGTGACGGAAACCGTCATAAGCACATATCAATATTAATCAAGGGGCAGGCATGTAAAATTGTCTGTCCTTTTTAAGAAAGGAGCGTATATGGACAAAAATGTATATGGAAGCCTGATAAGCAGGTTAAGACAGGATAACAACATGACAACACAGGAGCTTGCTAATATTCTTCTTATTACACCAGAAAAAATGATGAGAGTGGAAGCCGGGGAAGAGATACTGACAGACAGCGAGCTTACACTGTGCGCCAATGTACTTGACGCATCAAGTGCCGCTTTAAGGAAAGGTGAGTACAGACCGAGAACAACAGCGGCAGAACTGGAAGAAAGCCTCGGAAAGTTTCAGGAGCTTTATAAGGCTGCGGCAAAATCAGAAGCAGCCATACTGGATATGCTGCAGGAGCTTAATCCATCCGAGAGATACCGGGGAGTATATCTTGATGAGCAGACGGCAACAAGGACGGCTGGTTTTGCAATATATGACAACCTGGCTGCTGATTATGTCCGTGATGAAAAGGGTGAGCCTCTTATGTATGCAACAGCAAAGGAAGCTTTTCAGGCGGTAAAGGAGCTTGAAGAAAAATATGAGCAGGAAAAGACTGCATCCGAAAATGTGATGGAATCCGTCACAACTGATATCACGGATGGAATCAGTGCAGACAGTGAGAATACACCTGATATGACTGATGAACCTGATATTGAACAGACCACAGGAATGAGAATATAAAATGTGATGGAATCCGTCACGGAAAGGAAATGACAATGAGTGAATACAGCAACAGCATTTATGCTGACTATGGGAAAATTGCAAGAGGCATGAAAATGTACTTTAAGATAAGCCAGCCGGCAATGTATGCAACAATAAAGCTTATACAGTTCATGGCAAGGGGTGTAAAAGCAAAGTTCTTTGACAAGGATATCACAGAAAATTTCACAAAGTTTCTTAAGGAGACAGGCGGTGATTACAGCATATTCAGAGTTCCGTTCAAGGAAAGTGATACCAGAGAAGCTGCGATCGGAAATATTAAAAATTATCTTGATAAAGCAGGTGTGAAATACTGCATACTGGAATCTGTAAATGATGAGGATAAGGCGGTGCATGTAAGCATTGCCAGAAAAGATGAGCAGAAGTTTAATGTAATGTTTACTGACTATATCAAGGCAAACCTTACATCTGATAAGGAACTTAATTCAAACGACCTTATTAATCTTACAAACGGTAAGACAACAATAGTGTCTGTTCCGGATGCAGCCCTTGATGTAATGAAAAATGCACTTACAGAAACGAAAGTAAATTTTGCAGAGCTTCCTGACCTTATACCGGATGATGGAGAAAAGCAGTTAAGGGTTGCTACGGCAGACTTAAATACAACAAAGCAGTGCTATGAGAGCTATAAACACTCTCTTATAAAAAATGCTCCTGCAGATGTGACGGAATCCGTCACAGGTGTACCGGACATGAAGATATATTCCGAAGATGATTATTTAAACACTGCAAGAAGAAGCCCGGATGAGTACATGGAGTCTGCATCAGATGAAATTAAGGCACAGGTTGCGGAGTTTGAACAGCTTGAAGCAACAGAAGCAGAGAAAGCAATGCAGAAATGGGATATGGAAATACAGGACAGCAGGAATGTAAACTGTCAAGCATTAAGAGGCAACATGGCATTTTCAGAAATATCCATTGATAAGGAAACACTTGTTGACCGTCACGATATCAATGCACAGCTTGAGCAGAGATTTCCTAACTTCTTCTTCTGTACAGTGCCGGGAACTATGGGAGAGCAGACATTAATGCTTCCAAAGAACCAGGTTTTTGCTGTAAATGATGAAGACAAGGCAAGATATGTTGCATTTGTAAACAACCAGAAGCCGGCGAAGCTGTGGGTAAAAGGTGAGCCGGATGGCGGAACTACATACAAGACCGGAAAAGAGTTGTTTAAAAAATTCGATAAGCACGGCAACAATGCTGAACTTACAAGAAACATATCGAAGGCACTTGAAGCTGCTCCAGTGCCAAAAGCTGCTCCGGTAAAGTGATTTTAAATGTGACGGAATCCGTCACAATGTAACATTGATGTCACATGAGAGGAGGATAAAACCATGGATATATCAGATGACAAGATGAATGTATATAAAGACCTTGCAAGAAAATGTGAGAGCTTTGAATTGTTTAAGTGGATTGTTGGAGACAAGGAATCCTGGATGACCGAAGCAGGAAAGGCAGAGACAGAAACAATGCTTAAGACAATCTACAACGGAGTACATATTACAGACAGGCAGAGACTGTTCGTGGATATGGACGGAACACTTGCAGAGTTTAAGACTGTGGATACACTGGAAACACTATACGAAAAAGATTACTTCATTAACCTTAAGCCTAATGAAAATGTCTTAGGAGCAATAAAGCAGCTTATTGCAGATAATGATATTGATGTATATATACTGTCTGCATATCTGACAGACAGCCGCTATGCACTTGAAGAAAAAAATGCCTGGCTTGATAAATATCTGCCGGAGCTGCCGCAGGAAAAGAGACTCTTTGTACCATGCGGAACAGACAAGAGCGTTGCAGTTCCGGGGCTTATAAGACCAGATGACTACCTGCTGGATGACTATACCAAGAATTTGTCAGAATGGGAGCCTCCGGCAAGGGGAATAAAGCTGATTAACGGAATCAATCATACTAACGGAACATGGCAGGGAGATAAGATACAGTTCACACATGCACCAGAAGAATTAAGCAGTATGATTTCAGATGTCATGAAAGGATGGACACATTTTTATGAAGACAGGATTGTGACGGATTCCGTCACAATGCACAGCACAAAAAATGACAACAGGGGTGAATATGATATTGAGATAACAGAGGTTCTGCAGAAAGTGGTAAGCACGAAAGCTGCAAGTCTGCAGGAAGCAATACAGGATATAGAGGAACAATATCATAATTCAGAAATCATTCTTGATGCAGAAGATTTAAAAGAAACTACCATTGAGGCAGCCCATCCGCAGCTTGATGAGGAAATAACAACAGATTTAAAAGGAATGTTTTTGTAATGTAAAAGGTTCTAATGTGACGGAATCCGTCACATATGAAATGCAGGAAACGGAAGAAGAATATAAAGAAGAAGCAATACCAAGATTATAAGGCAGGCACATAAAAGTGTCTGTCTTTTTGTATGGAGGAATAAGCAAATGTATATTCAGATAACCAGACTTAAAGAGTACATAGAAAAGCAGCCGGAGGATTTCTTTGTAACGGCAGACCTCACAGCCCTTACAGATAAGATGGATGGGATAGACAGGAAAGAGGTGAAGGAAGATGAACATAGATACAGTTAAGGCGCAGGAGAATCTTGATGAACCTGAAAAGGCGTTTGAACTGGATAATGTAGCCGTAAGACTTGTAAGAAGCAGAGAACCACTTGTGTCAGATGAACCATTCAGCAATCCAGACAGCGTTGTAAGGGCGCTGTCAGAACAGATGAGGGATTTTGACAGAGAGGTGTTAGGAATAATAAATCTTGACAGCAGAATGAGACCGATAAATGTAAGCTTTGTATCTGCCGGAGCTGTGAATGGTACATTGTCACACCCAAGAGAGATATTAAAAGCTGCAATATTATCCAATGCGGCAAGCATGATGCTCATACACAATCATCCAAGCGGATATCTCATACCAAGCAAGATGGATGTGCAGATGACAGACCGCATGATTCAGCTGTGCGACATGGTTAATATTCCTCTGATGGACCATATTATTGTAGGTGGGAATAAGGAAGAATATTTCAGCTTTTCAAGCCAGAAGGTACTGCCGGAAGCAGATAATTATTTTACAGAAAATTATCTTAATCTTGAATTTACCATGCAGCCGGAAAGACAGGATAAGGAGCTGACAGATGATTACAATGGGCTTATGCCTGTAATAGAAGAACCGCAGGCTGCATACAACCGTGAAGACCGTGTAAAAGAAATAACACAGCAGCTTGAAGATGGAATAAAAGATATGTTTACCAGTGAAAAATACATGGGTTATCTAAACACAATGTCTAAATTCCATGGATACAGTCTAAATAACACGCTCCTTATTGCAGCACAGAATCCGCAGGCTTCACTTGTAGCAGGTTTCAAGTCATGGGAAAAGAACTTTGACAGGCATGTAAAAAGAGGTGAAAAAGCAATAAAGATACTCGCACCAGCTCCTTATACAAGAAAAGTTCTGCATGAAAAGGTGAATCCTGATACCGGGGAAATAATCCTTGATAAGAATGGAAATCCGGTAAAAGAAGAAACAGAAATAAAGCTCACATCATTCAGGGTTGTGTCCGTGTTTGATGTCTCACAGACGGAAGGTAAGGAACTGCCAAGCATGGCGCATGACCTTGAGGGCAATATAAATGATTACCCGCTGTATATTCAGGCACTTAAAGATGCGTCAGGTGTTCCTATTCACTTTGAGGAAATAGATGGTGATGCTCATGGCTATTATAACCGGGTAACAGACAGCATAGCAGTTAAATCAGGAATGAGCGAAAGTCAGACCGTCAAAACAATGATACATGAGATAGCACATTCAATACTGCATAATGACAATGCAGCTGATGCCGGAGAGAAGAACAGAAGGACAAAAGAGGTTGAGGCTGAAAGTGTTGCATATACAGTATGCAAACATTTTGGCATAGATACATCTGATTATTCATTCGGTTATATAGCCGGATGGTCGGCAGATAAGGAATTGAGCGAGTTAAAAGCCTCTCTTGAAACAATAAGAAAAACCTCATCAAGTCTTATAACCGACATTGAAGATAAGCTTGAAAAGCTAAGACTTGATAAAGATATGAATGTATCAAAGCAGGCTTCCAAAAATGTGACTGAATCTCGTCCCAATGTGACGGAATCTCGTCCCCTTGTGACAGAATCTGTCACAGGTGAATTACAGCACAGCAGAGATATGATGATGGCAGCTCTTGGGAGTACAGGTGACCTTCTTTCTTCATATGAAAATAAAGCTTCTGGGAATGTGATGGAATCCGTCACAGTTGTAGCAGAAGAAAAAGTCGGATATGAAAGCCGCATGTCTGTCAGGGAGGCTATAGAAAACAGGGAGCATACATATCATAGTGCATATGCAGATATTGGAATGGTGCTTGATAACTATACCACAGATGAATTAATAGAATATCTTAAGAATAATGAGCCTGGTGGGGAAAGTTCATTAAGAAACTATGTGGAAAGTCAGATAATAGGAGCGCAGATTAACAGGGAGCGTTACCAGTCAGAAAATAATTTTGTGACGGAATCCGTCACGGATGATATGACTTATGAGCCTGATATTGAACAGACCACAGGAATGAGAATATAAAATGTGACGGAATCCGTTACGGAAAGGAACTGCATGTTTACAAAAAATAAAGTACAGATAAGTACATATATGGTTCTGCTTATACCATTTATCTTTCTGGGAATATTTGCCTCTGGGCTATTTTCGTTTCCAGACTTATCCCTGGTAAATATAGGAGATAAAGTTGTTTATCTTCTGTATCATATCTGGGAATATAAAAGATTCTTCAATGAAAAGACAATGATGTGTATAGGCTGGGCTGTTATTGCGTGGGTGTTCTTATGCTCATATATAATGTATCATTTCAGGGATTTCCATTCCGACATTCAGAACGGAAGTGAGGAATGGGCTGACCCTTACGAAGTAACCAAGCGCCGGGCAAATCCTGATGACAGTAAAAACAGGATATTATCAAGGCATGTAAAAGTGGATACACAGGGAGACAGCAAGCCTTCCAATAACAACATGCTTGTAATAGGTTCGGCCGGAACATATAAGACAACATCTGTTGTAACCAGCAACATTCTTAAAGCAAGCAACAATATAATTGCCCTGGATGTAAAAGGCGAGCTGATGTTTAAATACGGCTTATATCTTAAAGAAAAGGGATATACGGTCAGATGCCTTAATCTTAAGAATCCTGAAATGTCGGACAGGTACAATCCGTTTGCATATATCGAAACAGAGGAAGACTTAATAAAACTTATAGCAAACATACAGCAGTCACTTACACCGCCTGACGCTATGAAAGGAGACCCGTTCTGGGATGACGGAGTTGCCCTTTACCTGCAGGCGGTGTTTTATTATGAATGGTGGTATGCAAGAAAAGAGGGCAGAAAAGGCACATTTAACAATGTATTAAAGCTTGTAAATGACGAAAGCAAGAAAGCTGATGTTAAGGTTGAAAAGGGAAAACAGCCTCCTACGATTCTGCAGCTTAAGATGGATAAGCTTGCCAAAGAGGATAGTGAAGATAATCCGGCAGTAAGGGATTACAGGAAACTTAAAGAGGGTGCAAGTGAAACTGTACGCTCTATTATAATCATCACAAATGCAAAACTGAAACTGTGTGAAACAGCAGCCCTTAAAAGAATATTTGAGGATGATGACCTTAATATAAGGGAATTTGCAACAGGTGTAGGAGGAACGCTTGATAACCTGACAAATAAAAAGCTGGCATTGTTTTTATGTGTCAATGATAATGATAAGTCATACAACTTTGTATGTTCAATGGTATATACGCAGGTTCTTACCATATTAAGCAGAATGGCAGATGATGATTTTAAGGAAAATGGCGGTGCGCTTCCTATACCACTTGAAATGTGGATGGATGAGTTCTATGCAGGTGCAAGACCGGCAGATACAGAACAGGTAATGGGTGTGATCCGAAGCAGAAACATAAGCATGATACCTATATTACAGTCGGTTGCGCAGATAAAAGCATTGTTTACTGCAGATAAATGGGAGATTATCATGGATAACTGCCCTGTTATGATATATCTGGGTGCAGGAGCAGGCGCACTTGATACACATAAATATATATCAGAGCTGCTTGGAAAGGCTACTATTGATACATTAGGTGACGGCAAGCATGGAAGCTCATACAACAGCAGCTACAATAAAGCAGGAAGGGAATTAATGACTCCGCAGGAGGTTAAGCGCCTTGACCGTAAAAAGTGCATAATATTCATGGAGGGTGAAAGACCTATAATTGACAGAAAAGCACTCCCTTGGGAAGACAGGGGCGCATCTCCAAAGGAAATCAGAAAGGCTAAGAAGCTTAGAAAGAAGCACCCGGAATTAAATATAATGATACCGGAAAAAACATCTGCATTTAAGCAGGCAATGCGGCTTAATAATGAAAATCCTAATAAAGGATATGTTCCTGAAGCCAAGTCAATGAAAGACCCAAGGACAGGAAAATATGTAACAATCAATAGTACTCCGGCACTTGAAGAGACAGGTGAGCTTCCAGAGGATGCACTTGTAATAGATATGACAAGTGAAGATTTCTTATATCAGAAGCTTGGCTCATCTGCATCTGCTGATGATGAGATAACAGCGGCAGTAAGCGAAGAAATCAAGAGATTATATGAACTTGAAAGAAAAAGCAGACAGCAGACCAGAAAGCCCGGCAGAAAGAAAACAGCAAAGCCAGTAACAGAAAATGTGACGGATTCCGTCACATCTTCAAGAACAGTTCCGGCAACAATAGAGGACGGAGTTGTTATGTATTTCAATTCGTTTACCAGCAAGCAGAAAGACCTTATCAATAAGGCTATAGTAAACAGGATGCCTGATATATTCATACGGCAGATGTTTACAATGAATTATGATGATATGAAGGAGTTCTTCGATTCATACAATAAATAAAATGATATGTGAATGTGACGGAATCCGTCACATTTGCATTTCACAATTGAACTACAGGTTTATTGAAATATATTTGAATAAATATTATTATATGATTGAGATATAAGACAGCTAAAAACAATAACAGGCGAGGTGTTATTTATATGCGTAAAGGTTATAAAGAAATGACCTACACAAAGCGTATTGAGCTGGAGACACTATTAAAGGCTGGCTATTCAGTAATTGAGGCAGCCAGAATGTTAAATGTATGCGAAAAGACAGTGTATAATGAACTGCACAGGGGAAAATATACACATACAAAATCCGACTTAACAACACAGACGAGGTATTCAGCACAGATAGCGCAGGAGAAAAGAGATTACAATGTTTCCGCAAGGGGAACAATACCCAAAGTACTAAAAGATAAGAAGCTTGCAAAGGCAATCGAGGAAAAGATTGTTAATAAGGGCTACAGCCCGGAAGCAGCAATTGAAACAATGGTCCGCAGTGGGGAAATGGATAAATATGAAGAATCCGTATGCGTCAAGACGGTGTACAACAGTATTGACAAAGGATTCTTTACGAAGATTACCAACAAAGACCTTCCTGTAAAAAGGAATAAGAATAAGAAAGATTACAAGAAGATTCACAGAATTAAGAAAGCTTGTACAGGAACAAGCATAGAAGACAGACCGGAAGACATACTCGAAAGAGAGGAGTTCGGACATATGGAGATGGATTCTGTGATAGGAAAGAGGGAAAAGGGCAGTACTCTTCTTACAATAATAGAGAGAAAGACGAGAAACATTATTGTAAAGAAGCAGCCGGATAAGACATCAAAATCCGTTGTTGAAACTCTGGATGAGCTTGAAAGAGAGCTGGGAGATGTCTTCTATAAGCTGTTTAAGACCATAACAGTGGATAATGGTACTGAATTTGCAGACTGTGAAGGGATAGAGAGAAGCTGCGTATATCCCGGAAAGAAGCGTACAAAGGTATATTACTGTCATCCTTATGCTTCATGTGAGCGTGGCTCAAATGAAAACGGAAACAGAATGATACGAAGGAAAATCCCTAAAGGAACAAGTATCAATGGCTATTCAGAAGAGGAAATACAGCAGATAGAGGACTGGGTGAATGAATATCCAAGGAGAATGTTCGGATATAGAAGCTCCAAGGACTTATATAAAGAAGAAATGAAATACCTGATTTAAAGCCGTGTAACTTAATAAACTTTTTTTGACTGACTTTCAGCCAGTCTTTTTGTCGTATCATTAAATCTTAAAAACAGAGGAAATAAGCCTCTATAGACTGATTTTTATGTATAGTGTAAGTATAAAAATATTTTAGAAAAAGTTGTAAAAAAAGCTTGCAATTTTCATTTTGCTGTTTAAAAATCCTTTTCACTTGCTAAAATGTACTTTTAGATATAAAATCAGAATAGTATATGCTAAGGAGGATTCTCTATGAGAATAACCGGGGAAATGGGAAACTTAGCTGCCTGGGAAAAAAGACTTTTTTATATGTGCAGTGCAAGACCAACGCTACACCCAAGAGCGTTGTTTTCGGATGTTACAAGTGATTACAGAAATCCGGCAGAGCCAGAGCCGGGTGATGAGGTGACTATAAGACTGCGTACTGGAAGATATAATGTTGATAAAGCATATCTGGTTGTGGATAATGTTGAACGTGTTATGACAAGAGTAAGATCAGAGAGCATGTTCGATTATTATGAAGCTAAGATTAATGTCGGAACTGACAAAATATATTATTATTTTAAGGTAGAGCTTGGCAGAACGGTGTGTTATTACAATCAGATTGGGGCGATTAAAGAGCTTAATCCGTATTATAATTTCCAGATTACACCAGGTTTTAAGACACCTGCATGGGCAAAGGGTGCTGTTATGTACCAGATATTTGTTGACAGGTTCTGCAATGGTGATAAAAGCAATGATGTTCTTGATGATGAATATAACTATATAGGAGAGCATGTCTGTCAGGTTAAGGACTGGAATAAGTATCCTGCACAGATGGGAATAAGAGAGTTTTATGGAGGCGACCTTAAGGGTGTGCTTGATAAGCTTGATTATTTACAGGAATTAGGAGTTGAGGTTATATATTTTAATCCGTTATTTGTATCGCCTTCTAATCATAAGTATGATATACAGGACTATGACTATATTGACCCACATTTTGGCGTAATTGTGTACGATGAAGGAGAAGTGCTGAGAGAGGGTGACACTGATAATACCCATGCGACGAGATATATTAGCAGAGTTACAAGAAAGTCGAACCTTGAAGCCAGCAATGAATTTTTTGCAAAGGTTGTGCAGGAAATTCATTCAAGAGGCATGAAGGTTATTATAGATGGAGTGTTTAACCACTGTGGTTCATTCAACAAGTGGCTGGATAAGGAACACATTTACAGGGACAGTGCAGATGAATATGCACCGGGAGCTTATGAAAGGTATGAAAGTCCATACCACAATTTCTTTAAGTTTTATTCAAACCAGTGGCCTGATAATAATTCGTATGACGGCTGGTGGGGACATGATACACTTCCTAAGCTTAATTATGAGGGCTCTAAAGAGCTTGAAGAATATATTCTATCTATCGGCAGGAAATGGGTTTCTGCGCCTTATAATGTTGATGGATGGAGACTTGATGTGGCGG
>ENA-ORND01000941-ORND01000941.1-human-gut-metagenome-genome-assembly--contig:-NODE-941-length-22183-cov-8.401392_pt1 | contig 22183 bp, 25 predicted proteins | sample MGYA00242111_ERZ509014 | MGnify/ENA primary metagenome ERZ509014 (study PRJEB26280, sample SAMEA2338694) | human gut metagenome | biome: human gut; feature: human-associated habitat; material: faeces... | reverse complement strand
GTAGTAATTGTAATTAGGGGAACGAAGGCCCCACCACACCGCCGTGGTGACGGCGGTATGATTATTTGCAATCTTGGTGTTACCAGCTTTGTAATAATCATACTGGGCCTGATAGTTCTGTTCATACTGGTTGGCGTAGCTTCTCGTACCAAAGACTTCAAACTCGGAAAGATCAAACAGGTAATCGGTAGTAGTTGTAACATTACCGGAACTGTTGCTTGCATTGCCCGTGTTATCGGTGTACTTGGTCACGGGTTGCATCACAGCACGAAGGTCAGACGGAAGCGCCGCCATCAAACTGTTTGCCAAGGGGCTTGTGGGGGTTCCATCATTGCCATAAAGGGTTTTCCGCTTATAGCAAGCGTTCCAGCCACCGCTGTTCGTGTTGCTGGTGTTCCAACTGAAATAACCTGTGCCGGAAATATTAGTATTGTATTTGCTGTCACACAGGGCAACAGCGGCACTCCCAATTTTTCCAATCTGAAAATGGATCTTATTCCCGCCTTCACGGGCCGAATTGTGATTGAACCCCAAAATGAAAACATTGACCGCCAAATTGGAAAAAGTGGTGTTACCCACCTTACCATTGATCTTGATTTCCTTCACATCACCAACGGCCCAATAGTTGGCCCCCAAACCTGCGGAACTGACTTCCCGGATGGTTGCCCAACTGTTATCGTTCAGAACCTTGGTGGGCAATGTCACTTCAACGGAACAGGTCTTATTGGCCGGGGCCGTGTGGTTGGTGCCAGTGCCCACGCTGACGGTGATTGTGGCGCTTCCTTTGGCCTTGGCGGTAACAGTTACCACCGAACCGGAAACGCTCACAGAAGCCACCGTGGGGGCGCTGGAAGTGGCCGTAATCTTACCATCCCCCGCCCTTGTCACGGTGATGGTGTCCGTGGTCTTTGCGGCGGTCAGTTTGATGGAAGTCTTATTCAAAGACAAACTACCAGCGGCCTTGGCAATGCTCCAAGCAACCGTTTTGGCCCCGGTGCTTCCATCAGCCCACTTGTAGTTCGTTTTCGGCGTGAAGGTGGCATTGTAGGAACCGGCGTTCGTGCCGCTGGTGGTTCCTCCAAGCGTCATTTTCCCGCTGTCATAGTTGTTCCAAGTGGGGCTTTGGGCCGAACCGGTATAAGTAAGGCTGTTGCTCTGCGTGGGGATCGTCATGGTGGCGGCGTTGATCGTCCAAGTCACTTCCTTGGCGGTCTGCGTACCGTCTGCCCACTTATACCGCCCCTTGGGTGTGAAAGTGGCCGTGTAGGTTCCCGCATTGGTGCCGGTAGTCACGCCGCCCAAGGTCAGCGCATCGGGGTTATAAGCGTTCCAAGAAGGACTTTGGGCCTGTCCGTTATAGGTCAGGGTGCCATTCTGCGAAGGAAGAACATTGATGGTATAGACGATACCGGACACAGCATCCAAGGCCGCATTTGCGGCATCCTGTGCGTTCTGTGCGGCTTCCACACAGGTTCCGATCTGGTTCAACAGATACGGGTGGGCGGTCTGATTAAGGTTGTGTTCGCTCACCTTTTTTTGGGCCGTACCTTTGGGATCATAGTTCATGTTGGGAAGCTGTTCGGCGGGAACCTTACCATCCACCAGATCAGCCTTCCCGGATTGACCTTTCTGAAGGGCTTCAACGGCATCCGCATTGGCCTTCATTTGGGTATCAATCTTATCCATGTTTTCATTCTGAACCCCTACATCATAAAATTCAGATTCAAGGGGTTTAGTCAGCTTGTAGTTGGTTGTTTTATTCGCCATTCTTCAAAACCTCGTTTCTCAACTGATTATGGGTATAGGCGGCAAGCTGGGCATGGGTGAACCGCCCAAGTTCCGCATGGGTGTTATAAAGCTGAAGCAAGGTCACAACCATGTTTTGGGGAACAACCCGGTTCAGCAAAGATTCAACATCATTGAAGTTGTTCTTTGCGGCCAACCCGATTTTCACAAGAAGCTGATAGGTGCCTTCTTCCACATCAGCGGAATAGTTACCCTTCCCGCATAGCGTTTCAAGGATGTTCCGAAGCTGGGGCAAGGTGTACGGAAGTTCTTCATTGATCCGGGTCAGAATACGGAACCGGCGATCTTCAAGACTGTCCGTGCCTTTGGGGGTAATCCCCAAAATCTTTTCCCACCGGGAAAGGCCCATGTTTCCAGCGGTGGGAATGAACTGATTATCAAGAAGATCATCCGTGGTATTCCATGCCTTTTCAATTTCCGGCTGTTCACTCCCCATGATCCCCTGAAACTCCGCATAATCACGAATGACATAAGGAAGATAATCAATCAGTTTGCGTTCCATGCTCCCGGCCCCCTTATCCGCTGATCACGATGGTTCCCGGCTCAATGGTTCCCAAAACCGGAATGTGGTCAAGGGTCAGGGTACAGTTCGCCGCTTCACCGTTGATCTTGGTGTTGGCAATATCCAGAATACCGGTGATTCCCAACAGGCGGCTTTCCACCTGACTGATACGAACCACAAGGGCTTCATTCTGGTCTGCCCAACTTTGGGCCAGTTCCAAGAAGTAACCGTTGATTGCTTCCGTGACATAGGCGGAAACATCATCCCAACTCCATTCCCGCTGATAGTACAGATCGAAGGAAAGGTTGATGGTATCTTCACCCACACCTTCAACCCTCACCACATGGCCGATGGGGGCAATGCCCACGCCTTCACCGGCGTTCTGAAGGGGGTCAACTGCGGTCTGCACCTGATCCACAAGGGCTTCCGAAGGCTTCTTGAAGGAACTGTTGATGATCACCAGCTTCACGGTTCCGCCCACGGTCAGCTTGCCATTGGCTCCCGCCGCATACACAGCATTCAACCACGCCTTGATTTCCTCGGACACACCGGAAAGGCCGCTGATCCAAGTGTCGGTTCCCGTGGGCGGGATCAGCTTGGCCGGGTTCAAATCGCTGTTCCAAACCCGATATACCTTCACACCGCCAACGCCGGGAATGGCGTTCACCTTTTCCAGATAATCCGCACGGTTGCCGCCGAAGGCTTGGGCGTTCAGGCTATCCATGTAACGCTGTCTGAAAACCTCGGTATCTTCTTCATCCTCACCGGGGATCACCACGGCGGAAATGGAACAGGTTTCAAGCCCGTCCACATACTCAATGGGAATCACCGTTCCGGTGTAGTCATTACCGGCTTCACCAGCGGTTTCACAGGTGATTTCATACTTACCACTTCCACGGTCAGCCGAAACATAATAGTTCAGTTCTCCAATGGAAAAGCGGGTGTTCATGGGAAGGTGCAAGGTGGTTGGTGTAATGCTCAACTGCAACACGGCGGGGCTTGCCGGTTGCGGTTTCAGCCCCCTTTCTGCCGCCCTCAAAATGAGATAAGGGCGGGTTGCGGTGTCTGCAAAGGTTTCATTCAGCACCGTATCAAGGGCAATATAAAGGTTCTGCAATTCCACGGCGGCGGGGGCATCACCGCACCAAACCAACGAACCTTCACGGGTGTCCAAATTGCCATTGATAGAAAGCGCCTTCTGAAGCATCCGGGAAAGGATTGCTTCATAGGTCTGTGCTTCATACATCAGATTTCAACCCCCAATTCTGCATTGATTTCGCCAAAAATGCTGACCACCGTGAAGGTAGTCAGCACTTTCTTTTTGTTCACCGTAAATTCAAAGTTCTGAACCGCCGTGATCCTATCATCCTGAAGCAAGGCTTCACGAACCCGGCGTTCAATTTCGGGAATACAGTATTCCACATCTTTCCCGATCAGATTATGAAGTTCAACCCCATAATCCCAAGAATGGATCAACCATTCATAGCGTTCTGTGTTCAGGATCAGAAAAACCGCCTGTTCCACAGCTTGGATTTCATCAATGGTGCCGATGATGGTCAGGTTGTTGTGGTTCATCCTGAAAGTACGGCTTGGAAGGGTTTCAATGGTGAAATCCTGTTTAATATCATCCTGCACTTGCGGAATCATCATCAAGCCCCCTTTACTCGGTCAATAACCACGAATTTCTTTCCTTGCTGAACCCGGATCAGAAGCACCTTTTCACCGGCCTTCAAAGCGTTGTGAACCTTGAAGGTTTTCTTGCCAACATAGGCGTGTTTGTGGGCTTCATACGCCGCCGCACCAGAACCACCGCCTTTGTCCTCGGTGCTGTGGTTCACCGTCATATCAACTTCAAAATCAGTCACATTCCGGGTCAGGATCAGCATTTTGGAAGTGTAGATGGATTTCTGATCCACCTGAATTTTCAAGGGTGAAGCGGAAAGGACAGTTCCAAACAGGATGTTCACCGGTTTCCCGGCTTCCACAGCTTCCACCGCCGCCCGTTTTACCACTTCAACAGGATTAGGCAATAAATTCACCCCCGATCAGGTCAAGTTCCATCATGTGTTCATCACCCCTGAAGGTATGGGTGACTTTGTTCACCACCATGTAATTGTTGGTGACAATATCGCCAAGGTTCAGGGCCACCACCACGGCGCTTCCAGCACGAACCCGCACATCACCGAAAGCGTTCTGAATGGTCAGCTTGCGGGTTTTCTGATCGTACAGCTTCAACAGGGCATCCGCCTTGGCGGAAGCGCCCGTTTTGGTCTGAACTTCTTCAAAATATTGAAGAACACCCCATTGGTTCATTTTCGCCCCGTCCTGTGCAATGAACAATTCCCGCTTACCGGTTTTTTCATTGTTATAGGCCAGCTTGATCTTGTTATAGGTCTGTTCATCAATACTGGATTCATAGCTGAAGTTTTCCCCGGTTTCTTCATCAATCAGAAGGTTCAGCTTCATGGTATTGATGTTCTTCAAGGTCAGCTTCCCGGCATCGTCATACAGAACATAAAGCTGTTTGGTATTCATCAGGGTTTCATCAAGGGCGCTCTGGATCATATCAAACAGGGTTTGGTTTTCTTCCACGATGGTTTCAAGGGTATAGCCGGTATCTTCCACCGTGCCAAGGTTCAACCGGAAATCTGTTGCAATGCGCTTCAGAAGGTCAGAAGCCTTCAGCCCTTCTTCCGTGATGGTGTCCTTGTTCTTCAAATAACGCAACTGATCATAGGCCACAACATCAATGGTGCCGCCCTTGTCACGCTTTTTCTTGAACACAAACCCATAGAACATGGCGGTTCCGTTCACAGTCAGCTTCACCGGATCACCTTCAGCAAAGTTCAGCCCCGGCCCCTTGACAACGGTGAACTCCAACTTGCCGGGGGTTCCCTTGCGCTCCAAGGTCAGCCGTGCGCCTTCCTTGACAACGGGGAATTGGATGGTGCTGTTATGCTGGATGAACAATTCAACTGCCAAACGGAATCACCCCTTTCAGGAAGGCAAAGTAAGAACCTGACCGGGATAGATCAGGTTCGGGTTCTTGATTTTGTCCTTGTTCAGATTATAGATTTTCGTGTAATCGGCCCCGTTGCCCAACTGCTTCTTGGCAATGTTCCAAAGGCAATCACCAGATTTCACCGTATAGGTGGCGGCTTTCGGGGCCGTTGTGGTGGGCCGGGGTGCCGCCTTAACCGTTGCGGTGGCGGTTCCCCCGGAAGTCTTGGCCGGTTGCACGGTCACGGTTTTGGTGCCATAGGCTCTGTACTGTTTCAGGTTGATCTTCACCTTCACATCAAAGCCTTCACCGGCATCATCGGTGATTTCATAGGTTTCAAGGCCAACGGTCAAATTGGTGTAATGGAACATCCCGCCACCGGGCTTCTGCCGGTTCAGAATGAATTGGAACGGGGTCTTGCTCACCTTCAGCCGTTCAAACAAGGACAGGTAATAGGCGGCGCTTTGCGCTCCACCGTTGCTGAAGGGATAGGACACTTGGGGAAGAACCAATTCAAAGGACACATCCGAAAGGCCAGCGGCCTTCAGAATGTTGATTTCTTCCCCGTTGATTAGGGTCATGGTTTTGTTCTGGTTATTGATCTTTACCGTCACCTTGGAAGGGGTGATGGGCATAAGCGTTCCCGCCATATACAGTTTATACGCCATTACTCATGCACCCCTTCTTCAGAAACTTCCAGCTTTTCAGCAAAGTCATTGGCCCAAGCATCCATGATCCCATCCAAATCAGCATCCTTAGAAATGTGGTTTTCATTGTGCTGTTCAACCTTGATTTCAGCGGTAGTGAACCGGTTGATTGCTTCACGCTCCGCAATGTCACGAAGATAGGCCAAATCTTCTTCAGCAATATCCAAGGCATCAGCGGTGGCCGCTGTGTTGTTTGCAATATCGCCGGTGTTCCCGTAAATGCTATCAAGATCATTGCCAAGGTTGAAGGCATCCAAAGAATCAGCCCCCATAGAATCCAAGGCGGAAAAATCAAACATTCCGGAAACCTTATCGGCCACACCATCACCCCAAGCGGCACCGGAAGCAAAGGCGTTAGCGGCCCAACCATCTTGGAAGGTGTCAAAGGTGGACATTCCTTCATTGAAGGCATCAGCAACGCTTTTATATTCCTCAACATTCCCATAGGCTTCAGCGGACTTGGCCGCATATTCGCTTGCTTTGCTGGTGATCCCGGAATAGTCGAACTCAACGAAGGGCAACTTGTTCAGGGCTTCACAGATACCGGCCACAACTGTAAGGGCCGTAGAAAGAAGGTTATAAAACCACCCCTGAACATTGGAAATGACATTATGGAAGGCGGTTCCGATATTGGAAGCGCAAGCCCCCAAAGCGTTCCAGATACCCAAGGCGATATTCGCCACGGACAGGCCAAGGTTTTTGAAGAAGGAAATCACAACCATGATTCCCCCGCAAATCACACCGAAGCCGCTATTTGCAATTCCGGTGAACTTGGCAACTGCCGCACACGCCGCATAGATAGCCGCAATGACGGCGATAATCAGAAGGATGATCCATGTAAGGGGGCAAGCCAAAAGCGCCGCATTTAGGCCCTGCTGGGCCACCGTAGCGGTGAAAGTGGCTCCCGCTTCCATAGCAGTTGCCGCCGCATGAACGGCCTTGGCCGTTGCCTGAATACCCATAATGGCATTTGTCACCATCGCCACGCCGTTATAAATCAGCATAGCGGCCACAATACCCATGATGATAGGCTGAATCCAACTCCAATTATCAACAATCACCGAAGCAACGGAAATCAGAATATCCAATAGCGAAGAAGCCACATTTGCAACCCCCGCAAACCCATTGATCAGGGCCGTGGTGACTTGCTGGAACTTAGTGCTGTTAGCAATCTGGTTGATCTTGGTCAGGATCGGGGCAAACATGGAAAGGGCCTTATTCTTCATCCCGACCCAAATCTGCGCCCAAGTCTTGGGCATGGAATCGAACTTTGCGTTGGTTTCATCCGCCATAGCAAACATGGCGTTCTTCACCACTTCAGCCGTTACCTTGCCTTCCTGTGCAACCGTCTTGATGGAACCTTCCGCAATCCCCATATACTTTTCAATGGCTCTTGCGATACCCGGCGCACCGTCCAGAATGGAGTTCAGTTCTTCACCACGAAGCGCACCCGCCGCCATTGCCTGTGTAAGCTGGATCATGGCGTTGCTTTGCTCTTGGGCCGTAGCGCCGCCAATAACAAACTGCTTGTTCACCTGCTCCATGAAAGCAATGACCTGATCCATGTCACCGTTGAAGGCATTACCGGCGTTCAAGCCAAGTTTTGCAACGGCGGAAGCGGTATCAAAGTAAACGGATCGGGAACGCTGGGCGGAAGCCATGATCTTCTGTTCCAACACATCCACGGAACCGCCATCATCCACCAGCAGATTCAACCGGGCCTTGGTGCTTGCCAATTTATCCGAAATGTTCTGCACCTTATTGATCCCGGCAATACCACCAGCGGCAACGGCAATTTTCTTGATGGTGGACAGAAGCCCATTGGCGGAATTGTTACCCCCACGGATGGAATTGTTGAACTTCTGCTGTTCGTTGTTGGCGTTCCTGATATTTTCTTCAATGGCATCAAAGGCGGTTCCCGCTTTCGCCCATTCTTCACGGGCTTCCCGGATTGCCGCCGTGTCAACGGCTCTACCGGAAGCCTGTTGCATGGATTCAAAGGTGTTCAGCACAACACCCATAGCCTTGTGCATACTCTGAAGGGGGCTGGTAACACCATCATAAAGGGCAATAGCGGTTCGGATAGTTCCCACAGGGATCACCACCTTTCTTGGAGAATAGAAACCGGGGCCTTAATGGTGGCGGCCCCGGCGCTGTTTTCGTTCAATTTCCTTCTGCTTCTTCTTTTCAGCTTCCACCCGAACATCAATGGCCGCAATGATGAAGGCCCGTTCACGGCGGGGCAAAGCATAAAAGGCGGAAGGTGTCAAATGAAGTTCGTGAAGGCAATAGTAAGCAATGTTCGCTTCACCATCACCTTCACAGATTAGTTTTTTGCTTCATCAACCTCATCCTGCATGGTGGTATCAAAACCACACACTTCCTGAATCTTGGTCAGGTATTCGGCATATTCGCCGGGGGTCAGCATGGTTTTCAGAAGGGCATCAGCGCCCATGACCTTGTAGCTGTCCTGAAGTTCCTTATCATTCAGATTGGGGAACACGGTACAAGCCACGGCCAGCTTGCCAAGGTAAAGATCATAGTCGGTTTCCTTCTGATACTGGTTCTTCTTGCCGGGAACCGGAACACGCTTGGCACAGGACTTCCGAAGGGCTTCATCCTCGGTGCCGGTGATGGTCTTGATCTCCCAAGGAATGGGGTTGCCATCCTCACCCAAGAAGCGTTTAGAAGCAACAAACTTGATGTTCTCAACGGGAACGGCGTTTTCAGCCAAAAAAGCGGACAGGCTCATTGTTTTTTCCTCCTATATTTTGATACGAAAAAAGGCCCCGGCCCCTACCGAAGTAAGGCCGGGGCGCTCTGCTTACTGCATACCGGCCAAAAGGCTGAAGGTTTCGGGCATCTCGAAATCTTCAAAGGTGAAGTCCATATCTTCATCCAAGTATTCCGCATCAGCGTCAAACTTGGCAAGCAAGCCGCCGTCCATATTGCAATCCTTCAGGATCACGGTCTGACGGCCCACAGAAGAAGTGGGATCTTCATTTGTCACCTGAATGTCAAAATAGACATCCTCGCCGGTGTCCTTATAACGCTTCATCAGCTCACGGAAGATGGAAGTGTTATAGTGGAAGGTAGCGGAACCCGTACCCTTCCAGCCGGTGGCCTTATTGCCCTTGCCGGTCTTGCCCAAAATGGGAACTTCCGTTTTGTTCTTCTCAAAGTTGGCTTCAAGGTTGATAGCCTGCATGAAGTTGTAACGGTTATCCCCGATGGTCACGAAACATTCAGCCAAGGAAGCGGAAACAGCATCCTTGGCGTTCATGATGGTTCTATCTGCCATGATGGTTGTACCTCCTTACTGAACATAGACGGTCATATAAAGCTGTTCCATAGCGTTCACGGGGGTCACATAATCAGTAACCACCACGGATTTCTTGGTATCGCCCTTTTCAACCGTCACATTTTCGCCGCTGAAGTTCTCAATGGCCCGAATATCCTGAAGTTCCGTGTGGTGCTTCACAATATCGTTCCAAAGAGAAATCCGGCCAGCGGCATCATTGGGAACCTTGCCAAGATACTTCTTGCCGAACAGAACGGCAATATCATTGGCGATCTGATCCAAAACTCGGATCGTCTGGTTGCTGGAAAAGTCGCTGGACTTTTCATCCGTGATGGAAATGAAGCTGTTAATGTCAGTCAGGACACACACCGCTTCATCCACACGATGGAACATGAAGGAACCTTCCTTGATACCGTTTTCAAGCTGGGTCTGCGTGAAATCGGTGTCCACATCGTATTCACCATCATAGGTCATGTTGGTGGCGCTCTTATTGACCGCCGTGCCGCCGATCACACCCGTAACCCAAGGGATCAGGGCGGTGGAAGTCTTGTCGGAAGTCAGGCCGTTCTTGACGCTCACAACGCCTTCATAGTCGGCCAGCTTGCGGAAAAGAACCACCTGAAACTTCTTGCCCACATCATCACGCATACGCTTTGCGAAAGCCGCAAACAGGGCGGTGATGGTGGCCTTGCTCTCGGTACAACCCATAGCGTTGAAGGTGTACGCTTCCGCCTGATCAAGATAGGTCTGATAGTCGGAATCGGCCACGGTGCCATTGGTGCCGCCCGTCAGGGGCAAGGAAGCGGTCAAGGAAAGGGTTCCGCTGGACTTCCAATCCACATAGGCATTGGCCTTCAGATCGGTGATAGCGGCCACACCTTCCTGAAGATCAACCTGAACGGTTCCCAAGAAGGTTTCCACATCGAACAGGGGCTTCTGTTCGGTGCTGTTTTCATTGGCCGTGATCACAACCCGAAGATCATTGCCACGGGTGCCGGGGTATTTGGCCGTTGCGTAGGTGTTGGACGCTTTCACGCCGCTGGAACCAAGGCGGAAGAAATGAACGGTCTTGGCGTGAAGGAAGATTTCACGCATGGGCTTCAGTTCATCCGCCGTGTACGCATAGCCGAAAATCTTCTGACTGTTCTTGATAAAGTCAGCCTGTTCCACCGTGAAAATCTTGCCTTCAGGCCCCCAATTCATGGCAAGGGGGATGGTGACAATGCCACGGTCAGAAAGGGTGGCGCTTGCCTGCGCCACAGAAATGAAGTTGATATATGCACCGGGCAGAACCTTGTTCTGCACCAAGAAGGTGCCGCCGCCAAGGGCCATATTAGTTCACCTTACCTTTCATAAAGTCTTTGATCAGCCCATCAATCTGATCATGGGTGTATTCCTTCCCATCTTCCAACAGGACAGACAGAAGATCACGCCGGTCAGCGTATCTCTTGAAGGTCAACACCCGTTCTTTGGGGAATACCACCGGGGCCGTGATGGGCGGTTCCTGTGCGGTGGTGGCTTTCTTTCTGGTAGCCATTCAATCACCCTTTCTTTGGCTCCACATCCACATCCAAGGTTTCCATCGGGGTTTCCTCGGACGGGCGGGATAGTGTCAGATTGAAGTTGACGAAGAAGTGAAGAACCCCATCTTCAACTTCATAACTCATGGAAGTTCCGTGAAGCACATCCCCATTGGGAAGGGTGATGAACTCCAAACATTCCATCAAATCCCCGGCCACCGTGAACAATTCGGTGTTGTTCCTCCCGCTGGTGGGGAAATAGTGAACATCCAGCGGGTTCCGGTTCATGAACCGGTTCTTCTGCAACGGGGAAATGTCGGGCTTCAGAACGGCAATGAAAAAACAGGGTTCTTTGAAACCCTGTTCCACATCATTCTGATAGATTTTGTACCCGGCTCCAAAGGTGGCGTTCAGCTTCATGGAAACACCTTTGATGATTTCATTGATCAACTGAACACCCCCTTCAAGGCTTCATACAACATATCATTCAGAATGGACGGGGCCAAGGTTTTCACTTCCTGTTCGGAAATCGTCAGCATGAACCGCCCCTTCACCCAACTTGCCTTCAGGGTCTTACCCAAGGCGGGAACATAGCGCCCCGGTGTTTGCCGGTGGCCGTATTCCACATGGGACGCATATTCCAAGTTGTTGATGATGGTCACGGTGTACTGATCCCCATGTTTTTCAATGGGAAGGATCGTCCACGCATCACGCAAGGAACCCCCGCTGTAACCGGCCCAATATTCTTGCTTGGCTTCATCCGTAGCATAGGACGGAACCACGCCAACCGGGGTTCTTTTCTTCACCTTGTTCAGAAGGATTTGGGCAACCTTCTTGGCGGCATCCCGGCAAAGCCAATCCATGTCAACTTCCGAAAGCTGTTGAAGGCGTTCATCCAGCTTCTTCAATTCCCGGTAATCACATCGGCCCCATCTTCCCATCAGGCCCACCCCCTGAAGGGTTCAAGCATGATTTCTTGATGGTTGGAGAAAACACCCGGTTCACCGGAACGGGAATAGGTGAAGGTTCGTTCCACATCGTTTGGCCGGGTGACAATGATCTTGCATCCTGCGGGAACCTTCACATCCGGGGAAAGGAACAGCTTCACCACCTGTTGGGCGGTTGCCACTTCATCCCCACTGGTTGAAGTTAATGTTTCAAAAGACAGCTTGCACGGCTGATCCTGAAGAAGCGGCTTTTCTTCAGAATCCGTCAGGTGGGTGACAGGATCGGTGACTTCCTCACGGATGAAGATAGAACACCGATCCTTCCACAACCGTTCCAAGGCGGTTCGCACGGCCTTATTCACCATACCAACCGCCTATAACGGTAGATTTCACCAATGCGCCCGTTGATCAGATAATCAATCAGGCTGTTCAACCTCTGTTCAGGGGTTGAACTACCTTCACCAAGGGCAAAGGTAATGTTGGTGTCACCTTCCTGAATGGATTTCACCGCCGCATCCAAATCAAACCCTTCAAGCTGTCCAAAACACTTCTTCATGTTCAGGTATTCGCCCACGGCCATAGAAACGGCCAGACTTTCCAACCCCTCCGGGATTTCGGAAAGGTTGGAAAGGTTTTTGATCCTCCATTGAACATTTGTCAAAACCATATCCAACAACGGATCATCAGCGGCCCCCGCCACGCCAAGGGCCGTTAGCATTGCAACCGCTTTATCACGCAACGGGGTTCACCGCCTTTCTTACGCCGCCGTGATTTCGTACCAACCCTTGGTCTTGGGGTTGTCACCGGAACCGGGCGTGACCTTCACATAGCCGATACCGGAAGCGGCGTAATAGGTCTTGTCGCTGGAAACCGTGGTGTCAGCGGTGACAGCGGCGGAACCGGTGATGATCTTCACCGCCTTGGCTTCATTGGTCATGGCCGCAAGGTAATACTTGCGGGAATAAACCGTGTTGCGGCGGATGTTGCCTTCACGCTCCTGTTCCACTTCCGTACCCTTCTTGTTGAACAGGGTAACAGCTTCCTTGGTGGCAATGACCACCTTGCCGGTTTCGGCGTTCTTCTTGGTGTAGATGTTGATACCGCCCACGGTGCCAACATAGCCCTGCTTGGCGTATGCTTCCACATACTTCAGATCGTCCTTCAGGGCCTTACGAAGTTTCGCCATATCAGCGGGGTTGACGAAGCCGAAGATGGTCACGCCTTCAAGGTTTTCCAGATTCAGCATGGCCGCACCATCCACAAAGGCATCAAAGCCAAGGGCGGTGGTCACGATGGTCATGGTGGCCTCGTTGAAAGCGCCGAAAATGTCAGCGTTCACGGTGTTGAACATATCCGTACCAGCGTGACGGGTGCCGGTGGTGATCACCATGGGATCGGTCATGGCTTCCTCGTCATAATACTGGAAGCGGTTCTGGGCCATCTGAATCCGGTATTCCTTCTCGGTGTAACCGGCTTCAATGGTCTTGGTGTTGCCGTTGCCCATGGTCAGCTTCTCGGTGCCATCGGTGGCCTTGTACTTGTGAATCTTGCGAACCATGCCAGCAACGCCGGTCAGGTTGTTGTCCACGGTGCAAAACTGCTGAAGATCAAGGTGGCTCTGGTACTGATCTTCAATTTCGTTGGACAGGAAAAAGTTATCGTAGCAAGTGTTTGCCATTACTCATTACCTCCATAAAGTTCTTTGTATTCGTCAGGATGGTTGACGGAATAGTTGTAGCGATCCAAGGGGTTCATGGCCTTCAGCTTTTCAAGGGTCATGCCGCCTTCAGCGCCATCACCCTTTTCACCGGGCTTGGCACCCTTGAACTTCTTATCAGGGGCCTTGGTGTCAAACAGAAAAGCCGTGTCCTTGCCTTCCACCAACTTCTTGACTTCATCATCAAGGCCCTTGACGGTTCCATCCTCCGCCAATTCAGCCTTACCGATGAAATCAACCAACAGCGCCTTAACAGCGGTGTTGTTCTTGGCCTTTGCGCCGGTCAGGGCCAGTTCAACCGCATTGCTGATTTTCAGGTTCTTCAGTTCAGCGGCGTGATCCGTGTCCTTCTTCTTGTTATCGGCCTGAAGCTGTGTGATCTGATCCTGAAGGGCCTTGGTGTCACCAGAAGCCTTCTTCAGCGTTTCAAGCTGGGTGTCACGCTCTTTGATGGTGTTCTTGGCGGTGGTCAGTTCGGTGTTGACCTCATTGAACCGGGCCTTGGTGACAAAGGAACCGTTCAAGCCCTCCATAACCTTTGTGGCCTGTTCTTCAGTCAGGCCCCATTCCAACAGCTTTTCTTTAGTCATTGTTGTTACCTCCAAAATCCTTTTTTACCGTGGGTTAGGAACCACGATTTTCCCGGTTCTGTTTACCGCCCACCACCGGGAAACGGCGAAAATGGTATGAAAAAACCACCACCGGCCAAAGGCCGGGGTGGTCAAATCATCAATTAAGTTAATGCGTCAATGATAATGCGATAGCGTTCACGGTTCGGCTTGTAAATGCCCCGTTTGTAATAACTCAAAGACGCTTTGCAAATGTTCGTCAGCTTAGAAAGTTCCGTTACGGAAATGCCCCGTTCATCCATCAGTCTTTGAATCTCCGTGCAATCCACAGGCCCATCCAAGGCCGGGGGCGTGGCGGTCACTTCCGGGATATTAAACCCGGCCTGTTCCAGAAATCCAAGCACATAGGGAAGCCGTTCATTCCGACAGGTAGCGGCCAGTTGTGCCGCCTTCATGTAATCGTCTGTGGTCAATGCTCTTGCTTTCGGGATGATGGAATAACTTCCGGTTTTGCGGATTACGGGAAGAACATCATGCGTCACCCAATGCTTGAACCGCTTGGCGCTTTCCAGCTTGCTTCCGAAGATCAGGGCATACAAGCCGGATTCATTGATGATGGTCATTTGCTGCTTCCCTGAAGGTGTTTCCATTTCGGAAACGCCTTTATCTTCCGGGTCAACCTTCTTGCTGACTGCCGCCCGTGGCGATTCATACCCCAAGGCAACCGCTACATCCTTACCCACGAACCACGGTTCTTCCTCAATGGTCACGGTTCGCACCTGTCCAAATTCGGGGTTGGTGAATACCTGAAGTTCATTCATGCCTTCTTCACCGCCTTCTGACCACGGGCAAAGCCCAGCTTGAACACCACGGCAATCAGCTTGAAAGTGTCATGATGATATGCGTCATAGAGTTCATCCAGTTCATTCCTGCGAAGGTCATACTTACCGGGGTGTACGCCTTCAATGCTCTTGATCAATTTTTCCATGTTAAACCTCCATCAATTTTCACTTGATAGAAGTTCCCAACTGTGATAGAATGGATTTATCCAGTTGGGGAACCTCTGGTGGTTTAGGGTGTTGGTGTACTTTAGCGGGTAGCCAACACCCTATTTCTTTAGTTTGCTATGCTGTTCCTGAATCCCCTTCCTTACTACTTCAGATCGAGAAAGATTTTCAGCTTCACAACATTCATCAAGCTGTTGCAATGTCTGTTCATCCATCCTCACCCGAAGCATATAATCTTTGGGGTTCTCTGAAACAGGACGGCCTTTTTTAGCAACCATTTATTCACCTTCTTTTCTGTTGCTACAACAATTATATATTGTAGCAACAGAAAAGTCAAGAGGGTTTTTCAATTTTTTTCAGCACATAGAAGAAGGGAACAGGTTTTCACCTGTTCCCTTGAAGATTGGACTTTGGCCGGAGCGTCACTCCCGGCATCTCTTTTGCCCACTACCAAAAGGCGTGTGGCGTATGGGAACGCTTTTTCCACCTCAAAGCCCGTTCTTATCCTATCTAAAGTATAGCAGTATTATTCCCGCTTGTAAAGGATTTTCTTGTTCTTCACATTCTTCTTCCATGTGGTTTCACCAATTTGCCAGAAGGACAAGATGGAGTTTCGATATTCAGCGGGGTCACTCTCTACCTTTACCCGCAGAATCACTTTGAACTTTTCGCCATTTTCTTCAATTTCTTTCAGAATCACACCGGTATTAGGCTTGTTTGCTTCCAAGATGTAATCCGGGTTTTCCAGAATATCCGCAACATACTTAACGAACTGTTCGTAATCTCCGGGGTGGCGTTCTTCAATATGCTGAATCCGTTCCGGGGTGATAATCACTTCATCGGTGGCGATCTCGTCTGTAATGCAACGGTATTTTTCTATATCAATACGGCCTACCGTCTGCACATTGGAACCCTCGCTTTTTACCATCGAAACTGTATTTTTAATTATACTCCCGATGGTTGCAAGGGTCAACCCATCTTTGGAACCGTTGTCCACAAAAGTTTTCTTCCATTCGGAATAACTCATATTACCGGGGACATAGTAAACTTTTCCATCCTGATCCCTTGCGGCTCTTTCACCCGTATATTTTTCATCAATGGCGGGAACCGTAGTTCCTCGGCAATGTGGATGAAACGGGGGAACGGTAACACCCGGTTGAAACTCCGACATGGGAACCACTTTTCGATCCATACTTGCACAAAACGCACAGGTGATGGAATCCAGCGTTTCCAAAATCTCTACATTCTTCACGCCCAATTCCTTATAGGTTTCTTTTGCGGCAAGGGCGTTAAAATAGCTTGTTTCCGTATTTACAAGCCTTGCGGCCTGATACCGGGAAACTTTGAACTTCTTCTGAATGGCATCCGTGATTTTTTGGGGGCTGTCACCACGAAGAAGGCCCTGAACCAATTCTTTTTGAAGGCTGTCAACCAATTCTTGTTTCTTGAACCAAATACGGTCACTAAAGGTTCGCCCGTCCGTTGTCCAAGGCTTTGAAAGCAATGTTTCAAGTTTCTTCTGATCCAGCCCGGTAATATCCCAGCCAAGGCCCACACCCTTCTGAACCTCAAAAGCCGTGTGGGTGTAGCCATTGCCCACAACCTTCTTCAACAAGGCATCCAGACTATCAACCTGATTGCCGTACAGCAATTCAAGCTGTTGCTGAATACCTGTCTGAACAGCTTCAAGGCGGGAAATGTGGAACCGGGCGGACGCATTTTCCAGCTTCTTCAGCCATGCCGCATCCAACCCGGCCTGTTCACCGATCTTGATATACTGTTCAACGCTCCAATGAAATTCTTCAAGCTGTCCAGCGGTCAGCCATTTTCGGGCATCGGTCAGGCTGATTTGGTTGTTCACCGCAAAACGAGCATACCAGCTTTCAATTTCCTTCTGAACTGAACGCTGGGCATCCAAATACAGTTCTTCCATGTCCTGAATGGTTCTCTGGGCTTCTCGGTGGGCGCTGTCCTCCAAGATGGAAAACCGTCCACGCCAATAATCCGCATTTCTCATGGGCCGTTCCTCCAATCCTGAAAAATGGTGCTGAAGGTGGGATTTGAACCCACACGCCTTGCGGCAACGGATTTTGAATCCGCCGTGTCTGCCTATTCCATCCACTTCAGCTTATTAGGCCACGCTGTTTCTTCATAGGGGCTTGCGCCTTGCTGAATTTTGGTTCCTTCCTTTGTGGCCTTGGTAGCCCGTGCCGGGATCGAACCGGCGTTACCGCCGTGAAAGGGCGGTGTCTTAACCACTTGACTAACGGGCCATAATGGGCCGGGGAAGGGAATTTCACCCTTTGGCGGGTAGGAGTAATAGCACCCCGCCACACTCAATGTCTGCCCCGGCATATATTGTGAAACGGCGGGGGTTATTCGCCCCCACCATTATCACCTTGGTTTGGGTTGCCGGTCTGGAAGGCCCCGGCGTATTCCTGTGCTTGTTCCATTGCTTCATCCTTTTCCTTCCGCAACCGGGCCAATTCCACTTCAACATCCGTAACCCACGGGTGCTGTTCCACAATGGTTTCCGTGGACAGAATACCAACGGACTTGGAACAGTTTTCAATGGATTCCGTTTCATTGATCAGAATGTCACGGTTGAACACGATCTGAAGTTCAGCGCCTTCATAATCGCCCAAGCCCCTGTTGCTGAAATCCTGATTGATGAACCACAACAGTTCTTCAAAGGCCGCTTGGAACTCGGTTTCCATGCCGTTTGCGTCAAGGTCAATGTCAGAATACATGGATTGAATGTTCATCTGATTGGGGTTGCCACTCAAACGATCATCCTTGGCATCGTAGCCACGGGCATTTTCAATCAAGGACTTCTTCAGAAGTTCCAAAATGCCCTTGTAGTTCTCTGCATTGATTTCAACCTGAAGGGTTTCAACCCCGCCATCCTCACGAACCTTCACGGCTCCATAGGTGGAAAGGTTGTGGCGGAACTCACCAAGGTTTTCACCGTCATAGTTCTTCAGAACCAGAATGGTGTTCCGTGCGTCCTCTTGCATATTGTTTTCAAAGTCGGAAATCATGGTGTTGATTCCGTCCTGAAGAGTTTTCACACGGCGGATCAGGGGGATTTCCTGTTTGTTATACTTGAAAGGAACCAGCGGAATCCTTGTCCAGTTGAACCCCTTGGGTTCTTGGCCTTCTTCCTCAACCATGAAATAGTTTTCGTGTTCACCGGCTTCCACATCGGCAATCAGCATATCATTCTGATAGATATACCGGTAAATGCCATCGGCTTTGAAGATTTCCACCTTCTCCACCTTTTCCTTCTGGTAGCCGTTCCACACTTCTTGGGTGTAGTAACGAATCGCACAATCAAGGATGGTGTGATCATCGTCAGCCCAAAAAGGAAGAATGTCATAGGCCGGGAAATGCTTGAAGGACAATTCACCAGCTTCATTGTAGTAAGGATAAAGCCAACCAAGGCCACCGTTCAGGGCATCTTCACAAACATATTTCAGAAGCCGGTAAAACCGTTTGTTGAAAACCTTGCCCAAAGCATCCGTGTAACCCTTATCCTGACAGTTCAGGGTGAAGGGCTTGCCCACAAGGTAGTTAGTTTTCTGATCCACCATCAGGGCATATTGGTTATCAATCAGGCGGTTGTTCGGAAGGTTCGTCACCACCTGAAGTTGACCGTTTTCACCAATGATTGTGCGCTGACGCTGAAGAATGTCATGCTGTCCTTCATAGTACAGATCACCCATAACCTGATCCTTGCGGCGCTGACTATTCTTCCATTCCTTGATTTCAGCGGCGAAGAACTGATTTTCAGTCATGCCGGTTCGCCCACCCTGAAGGATCAGGCGGTTGATACGCTCCATAGCGTTATCCAGAAACATATTCACTTACCGCCTTTCTTCATTGCTTAATAAACACAAACACACGGAAACCGTGCGTTTTTCGTGTGTTTTGTTACTATCATGTTATTAGTCGAAGCTGAAGGCGGGGCCAACCAACATATCTTCCAGCCCGTAACGCATAGCGTCCATAAGGTGGTTAAAATCATCAATGGGAACATTGATCTTGGCCCCGAACTTATCTTCTGCCCATGTGTAGTTTGAAATCTCTGTGATGAAGTTCACGCATCGGGGATGAACAATGATGGTGTAACCCTGAATGTACTGGATTCCGTTGTTCACGCTGTCCTTGCCCTTCCGGGCGGCTCTGATGCGATGAAGGCCAGCATCCCGCAATTCATCAATGCTCTTGGGTTCGGCACAATCGGCCTTGATCCGTTCCTTGCCGTAGCCCATGCCGGTGATCCGGTCACAGATTGCCCGGTTTGTCAGGGCCTTTTCATACAGTTCATCAAAAACCCAAATGGTTCTTTCCTTCTCACTCACCAGCCCACAGAACAGGGCCGTGGGATCGTTGGTATAACCGAAGTCAAGGCCGAAGGCGCTTTTCACATCAGGCTTCTTGGAAATAGCCAGATAATCAAAGGCTTCTTCCCGCCAATTATCGAAAATCAGGCCATCCACAATGCCCCAACCCCCAAGGCCAGCCACCTTGTAGCGGCGGGGGTTGTTTTCCTTCATGGTGTTGAACACCTTCAAATCCGCCGTGTCCAGCCATTCATTACACAGGTAATTGGTGGTTGTGGCGTAAATCTGCCCATCCGGGCTGATCCAGCTATCATGGAACTTGTATGTGGGGTTCCCTTGGGCATCCTTGCCGGTGATCTCCCCGAAGAAGCGTTTCCTGATCCAATGCTTTTCGTTCCACGGGTTGAATGTCAGCGTGATTTGCTTGAACAGGCCGGTTTCTTCCGGAATAGCACCACGGATGGATTCATCCAGCATATCAAAATCAGCTTCATTCATGATTTCGTATGCTTCTTCAATCCAGCACCAGCACAGAAACCCTATTTCAACCGTAATTGAAGTGACCTTCAGGGGATCATCAAGGCCCCGAAAGTAAATCTTCTGACCGGTGGGAAGGTAGGTCATTTCAAGGGGGCTTTCCTTGATTTCCCAATAGGCTGAAACCCCAAGGCGGTTGATTGCCCATTTCAGTTCGGTGAAACAGGAATCTTTCAAGGTTCTGAACACCTTACGAACCACAAGGGTATTGGCTTCCGGGTATTGCATCATCCGTTTGATGATGTTCAGGGCCGTGGTTTTGGATTTCTTTGAAGCACGGGAACCCTTGCAAACCCGGTAACGGCCTTTGAAGTTCCAAAAAGTGGCGTAACCTTTGCCCACCACTTCAGGAAGGCGGATCACCTTGGCCTTGGGGTTAATCTTCAAGTTGATCATCCCCCATGATAACCACGGGAACAGCGCCGCCCAAGTCCATCTTGTCACTGAACAAGGCATAACGCTTGCCAATCAATTCAGCGGCCTTGATCCGTTCCTTGGCGGAAACATCAATATCCGTCACGGTCTGAATGCCATCACCCACCAGCTTCAACACCTGTTCAGTGTGTTGGCCCCGCATTACGGCGGTCAGGTATTCAAGAACTTCTTGGGCATCAGCGATCTTGGCGGAATGAAGTTTTTCAAGTTTAGTTTCAATGTACTGCTTCAGGTCAACAAAGGTCAACAATCGTTGTCCGATACTCTTTGCGGTCTTGGGTGAATACCCCGCCTTGATTGCCGCATCGGTGGCATTGCCGCTGATCAGGTATTCATCACAAAACTTCCTTTGTCTTGCCGTCAAGGTATTCACCCCCCTTTGAAAATCAAAAGAAAAGCGCCCCGGTTTTCCGTAGGCGCAATTTCTTGCTTACCACTCTATCAGTTTTTTACTCTGGTTCACAGCGTCAACAATCAAGTTTTCTCGGTTCTTGCAGAAAATCAGCATTTTCCTTGGCAAAAGCAAGTAAAGCCTTCCCGTGAAGTTCAAAAATCCATTGGGTTGAATAATTCATTTCTTCTGAAATATCTTCCCACTTTTTTAGTTGGATATATCGGCCTACAAGAACATTTTGCTGGTCAAAGTCAGGAACTTTACTGATCATGCTGAAGGCTTCCTTCTTCATGCTCACAAGTTCATCAATCCGGGTGTTAATATCTTCTTCAAGGGACATGATTTTTGTCATAGTTTCCCCTAAAGTATCTTTGGGGCCGGAAGTCTGAACTTTGTCCGGTTTCAACCTGTAATTTTGGCTTGTCAGGCTGAAACGCAAGGTTCTTACTGTATCTGTCAACCGCTGAATCAGGCGGTCAGTTTTTCGGATTTGGGCAAAATATTCTTTAGCCCGTTGGGAAAGTTCCTTATCAGTCACTATGTAACACACTTCCTTTCTAACATCTGTGACAGAAAAAACACTGATATATCAAGGCTTTTCAAGGGTTGCAACAGATACCACAGATATTTTTGCTATTCTCTATTAATATTACTTTCTTATATATTTTTTTATTTTTTAAGTTTAAGTAATATAACATCTGTGGTATCTGTGGTAAGTTTGAAAAAGTCCAGTATTCACAAGGGTTTTCACTGTCACAGATCATAGTTCACATCTGTTCCATCATCTGTTCCAACCCCTCAACTTCTGAAGGATTTCCACAGCCAGCACCTTCAACCGGGCCTTGAAGCACCACCACGCCAGCTTCCGCCGCAACCATTTCGGGCAATCCATTGTGAAAGTGAAAGAAACATCGGTCAAAATCAGCGGAAAGTCTGACGGCTCCACTTCCAACGGAATTTTGATTTCCCCAACTTCTGCAAGGGGTTCCCCGTTGATATACAGGGTTCCTTTCTCGGTGTCACTGTTCGGCCCCATCTTTAGCACCTTCCTTTTTCTTGAAATATTGTGCCGGGGTCATTTTTGTAACAGTAATCTTGATCACATCAGGATTTTTCAGAAGTTCCATAGCTTCTTCAAGGGTGCCATAATCATTTTTATAATCGAACACGGCCTTTCCTTGTGCATATTGAAACTTAATTTTCAACGGTATTCCCTCCCGTTCCGCTTGTCCTTCAGTTCAATCCGGTTCAAAAGTTCAAACCCGGCCAAACGGATAATGTACTTCAGAACAAAGATCAGATTGTTCAGCCGCCGTTGCTGTTCTTCATCCTCCCGAATGATAGGCTTCAACCCCTCATAGGCGGTGGGATCGGGGTAGCCCTCTTTATTTTGC
>ENA-ORND01000928-ORND01000928.1-human-gut-metagenome-genome-assembly--contig:-NODE-928-length-22356-cov-4.069055_pt1 | contig 22356 bp, 19 predicted proteins | sample MGYA00242111_ERZ509014 | MGnify/ENA primary metagenome ERZ509014 (study PRJEB26280, sample SAMEA2338694) | human gut metagenome | biome: human gut; feature: human-associated habitat; material: faeces... | reverse complement strand
GCAGTAGAAGCCAGCCTTACAGCCGACGCCGCTACCGCTTGCGTCGATACCAAGAGGCCACTCAACATCTGAAATGGCGGTATCTTCGATGTAAGTCCACTTTCCTGTTGTACCTTTCGGAATGACCATCGTTAAGGCTGTCAGCTTTTTGTAGTTCTCGGTAATTGCTGTTCCGCTTACTTTGGACTGATCTTCGCAAACAAAGCAGTCAAAGTTATAATCTCCGTTTTCGTCGGTACTCCACTGCCATAATTCATCGCTGATGATTAAATATGATCCATTCATAAACTCAATTTTCTGCAGCATACCCGGCTCTTTTCCGTTGGTGTAATTGTACTTGCTTCCGTCAGTTCCAAGTACATCATCGTTCCAACCGGACCAGTAAGGATCGGTGCTTAAATATGTGCTTCCGGCTGTTGTGTCGAATGTGGTACCACCGTTATCCACATAACCTGCAGAGTATGTGGTCCCGCCGATTTCAACGTCCTTGATTGCAGTAATGAGCTTGTTTCTGCAGACGGAATAGTTGCTCGCAGTATTTCTATCTGTACCGCTCTGAATACCGATCTGAACACTGCTTCCAACAAATAAATTTGCCGCCTGCTCGGGTGTCAAAAGGACTCTTTCAACGCCTTCCTCAGAATATGCAGCCGTGTACTGGTAGTTATAATTAGAACAACCTTCGATTGTTCCGGAGTTGCCTTTTCTTGCATATTTAAGACGCATCATACGGTCAAGGAACTTGATCGTCTTTCCGCTCGCTCCACTATACTGTGTTCCTCTGTCTCTCCATTTGGTAACACCTGTAGTATGAGAAGTCCAGTTTACCGGAGCTAAGCCGGTTCCGCAGGTAATTTTCCCACTTGCGCCGATTCCTGCGTAATACTTAGGTCTCGCTGCATACGCATAAACTCTACCGGTGCGATCTCTTCCTTCCGGCCATAATTCGTAACCGGTTGACTGGTGGCATTTCATTTTTAAGTAACGGTATCCGTCCTCGTCCCACTCTTTCGTGTAGGTATTTTTCTGTAATACCCAGCAAAGATGCTCGCCGGAGCGGACGTCGTTAATATCATCGATATGCTCAACATAGAAAATCTCGTGGCTTCCGTCTGTTTTCTTCTCTGCAGATACTTCCAGGCACCAAAACTGAGGAAGATGTGCAAAGTCATCCTGCCCCTGCGTCTTTGCAGTAGATGGAACGCATTTCAAGCCAACGCTGTCGTCCGTTAATTCTCCGATAGCTGTAGAGCTGGTTGCGAACAGCGGGAATGCAACACCATGTACTCTGTCGTCCTCGAGGACTCTGCCGAACCATCTTTCCAGCATTTCCACCTTTGTGAATTTGCTTGCGTCGTACTGTGATTTCCACCATTCGATGAAAAGATTGTCAACCTGCTCTTTGCTGGTACACTGTGCAACCATGTACTTATAGCAAAGGTCGGCTGCACCAGGGTTTGCACCACCTGCCACAGCCATTTTCTGCATTTCCATGAGAGCTTTCATCGTCGATTCTCTCGGAATATTGATTACATTGTCAGACATTTTTAACCCTCCTTGATGATAATATTTAAGCCGCCGTCCGATTTATCGAACGCCAGCTGCGCTTTAGCATTTTGAATTTTTGTGATGTCCCTGCGATTTGCAATAGTATTTTCAAATGCACACATAGGTCCTGCATTGATATTGCTCGCATGGTTCGAGTCTGTCGTTTCGGTAATCTTCATAGTGTCAGAGAATACCGCAGACTCGCTTTTTACTGTGTAATCTTTCACGTTTTGCCTCCTTCCTGGCTTAGAAGATGTCGTCAAGCACGTATGTCTGCTCTACATCATCATCCTTGCCCTTCCTGGTAAAGGTCTTGATACACACAATGTCGCCATTGGTGTCATACAATCCGATTTCGCTGATCTCTTTTCCAGCAAGTTCACTCTCTGCAAGGGTACATTCGTATCTGCAAGTTGTGTCATTCGGGAATGTGTAACCATCAATGGCTTTGCGGAACAATTCCTTATTGAGCTTAGACTGAGATTCCGTCGGCGCAATGACCGTACCGGAACTGCTTACACCGCCTTCGCCAAACGCCATACCGATAATCTTCGGAAGCGTAATAGCTCCGGCACGTGCCTTAACCAGGTTCTCCCTAGCTTTCTTCGTGACCACCACGTTTTTGCTCTTTTCTGTACTCATTGGATATACTCCTTTCTATAGATTGAATTAAGGTTCTTCTTTCCGTCCAGCGTATTGCTGCCATCAAGAAACCAGTAATTCCCTGTTTTGGTAATGACCTGTGCCTCCACATCCATATCTTCTCTTTCGATTCCCATGTGATGCGTAACTGCAGCTTCAAGTCGTTTATTGCCGCCTCTGTGCTCCAACATAGCGTTGCCGTCGAGTAGCAGCTTTCCGTCCAAATAGACAGTGTTCCAAAAATCAGCCTCAAACTCCGAACGAATCGCCGCCCTGGCATCCGAACTTGACCGTAAGCCGTATGTACTTCTTACTTTCATTGAGTCTGTGACCTTGTTGTAGGCGCAGGCAACCATTGCAACGATTGCAACACCCAGTTGATAGCCTCGTGTAACATCAAGCCTGTGTGAGCCGTCCAAATCCCACGAACCATCCAATAGGTGCGTATTCCAAAAAATGATGTCCGAGGCGACCCGGATTGCTCCTGCCTTGACATCATTTTCTGTTTCCTGTTCCGCTCTGAATTTTACCTTCTGCAGATCTGCGTCTGTCGGGGTTGTAAATCCACCGAGCATATACTTAAAACCAAGCATCAGATTGTATCTCATATACGGATAAAGAAGGCTGGAACCGTCCAGCAGTTTTCTTCCATCCAGCAGATCGCTATACCAAAACGACTCCGCAATATGGAAGATTATCTTTTTTAGATTCATCTCCTCTAACTTCCGATTGTCTGATACGATCTCGGTCCGGTCATTCATCGTAAACATCGTGTGTGACTGTTTCAGCTCATTCAGCATAGCTCTCGCCCGCTTCGACGCAAGTGTTCCCTCACCCATGAAGTATGCCTTGAACACGTTCGGGTGTGGTGCCACGAAACCATAATCTCCCGGATCATTGATGTCTGCAATTCGTACATCAAATCCGGTGGCGGGTTTTAAGTACCCTTCCATCCGATAAGGTGTCATTGGCGCCCTGTAGTCTCTCTTCCGGTAAATTAACTGCCGTCTCTCCTCGTATGGAAGGTTTTCTCGCACCGGGAGTCCCCATTTAATCTCGTGGTACATCAGTCCCCAGGTGGCAGTTTCCGGAAACAGCTGGTTTAGAATATCCTCAGCTATTTCTCTTGCCGTGTCGTATTCCTGGCCCATGACCTCATACAGCCACTTTCCGACATAGGAATTGTCGTAAAAGCCATCTGAAACTGAGGCAATCATGTTCTTTGCACTCTCGCTGACCGGGAAATTCTCTAAATCAAACTTTTCCACATTCACACCCCCTAACTAAAATTAAGGGTACCGGTGTCCGGGTACTCCTCGCTTTTCAGAGTGATGTTCTGCATTTTCCCATTCATCGTGAATGTTTCAAAGTCCTCGACTCCTGCGATTGCAGAAATCAACGGCCTTACATCGTTGTACCTCAGAACTCCTTCGGTTTTCGCCTGTGCATAGACCGCTCTCACGGCTTCCGTAAAGTCTGCCTTAATTTGCTCGATGCCGGTTGTTTCATCGTAGCTGAGTCCTGCAATAACATAATTTACGGCAACCGTTGTGGCTGCCGCACAAGTCAGTTCTGCTGTTCCAGTAGGAAGCAATCTTGCTGACCTATCATTCGGAGAAACGATGTAGTTATACACATCCTGCACCAGCTTCGCATTGGCCGGTTTTCCGTTTCCGTCTACCAGCACCAGTTTCACCGTACCGGGACCGTTCCACGTAGAAATAACTATTGCATCTCCTGCTCCCGCCTGTTTCGCCCATCTCTTATAGTCCGTATCGTTCCCCAGGTATGTCATGCTGTTGTCGTACTCTGCAGCGATCCTGTCGTAAAAATCATCGTCTGTCTCTCTTTCAGTGCCGCCACGAATAGGCTCCGGATTGTTAATCTCGGTCACATTCTTATCGGGTACCATCATCAGCACGACCGTATACAGCAGCGTATATTTCAGCAGCAGAAACATCAGTCGTCCCCTCCCTTCCCGACGGAGACCCGCTTGGCCTTGCCTTCCAGCAGCGCGCGAATCTTGTTCTTAAACAGCAGCGAGAACGCGCACAGGTAAATGATGATGCCGGAGATGATATCCGCAATCTCGGGCGGGAACAAAGAGGCGTTCATGAAGCCGCCGCCGGTCGAGATGTGCGAAATGAAGATGGCCGAGAAGATCGCCGCGATCGGGTCGGACGAGGCCAGCAGCGCGACGGAAATGCCGTCGAAGCCCTCCGAGGGAAGCGCCGTCGAGTCGCCCGGGATCCACTGCGCCGCGTTGGAGAGGTAGTACAGACCCGCGCCGAAGCCCGCGAGCGCGCCCGCGATGATCATCGAAAGGATGATGCTGCGCTTTTCGTCGATGCCCGCGTACTTGGCCGCATTCTTGTTGCAGCCGCAGGCCTTGAGCTCATAGCCGAAGGTCGTCTTGTTGATGACGACATAGAGAAGGATCGCAATGATGATGGCGAGGAAAATCGCAATCGTACAGGATTTATACCCGAACGTCTCCGACATGTCCCAGCCGAAAAGCTTCGAGGGAATGATGCTGTCACCCGTGACGGCGAAGGTCTTCGACTGCTTGGCGTTGTACATCGGGCCTGTGCCGCGGCCGTACATGATCGTGTTGCAGCCATACAGGCCGATCCAGTTGAACATGATGGCCGTGATGACCTCGTTGACGTTTAAGTAAGCCTTGAAAATGCCGGGGATCGCGCCCCAGACGGCACCAAAGACCGTCGAAGCGATCAGGCAGAGCCACCACGGAGCGTGCAGCAGCAGCGCAAATACCAGGCCGCCGAACGCACCGACCGTATACTGACCGGCCGCGCCGATGTTAAAAAGGCCGGTCTTGAACGCGAACGCAACGGAAAGGCCGCACATGATGAGCGGCACCGCCGTAACGATTTCCTTGCCGATGCCGGAGGGCATCATATAAAAGCCGCCGAGCAGGATCTGCTTGAAGCCGTCGGAATAGGCCTTTTCGCCGCCAAGCAGCAGCAGCACCAGAAAGCCCACCAGAAGGCCGATGACAATGCAGACCAGACTTGCGCACAGCGTCACAAAGCCGGAGGACTGCAGCAGTGTTTTCTTTTTCATTTTGCGCCCTCCTTACATCCGCTTTGCGCCGGCCATATACAGGCCGAGCTCTTCCACGGTCACATTCTTCGGGTCAAACTCGCCGACGATCTCGCCCTCGTACATGACGAGAATGCGGTCGGAGACGTTCATGACCTCGTCGAGCTCCAGCGACACGAGCAGAACGCCCTTGCCAGCGTCGCGCTCGGAGACGAGCTGCTTGTGGATGTACTCGATCGCGCCCACGTCGAGGCCTCTTGTTGGCTGCACGGCCACAAGAAGTTCCGGGTTCTTATCGATCTCGCGCGCGACGATCGCCTTCTGCTGGTTGCCGCCGGACATGCTGCGCACCACCGTGCTGGACCCCTGGCCCGAGCGCACGTCGTACTGCTCGATGAGGCGGTCGGAATACGCCCGGACGGCGGGGAAGTTGATGAAGCCGTTTTTCTGGAACTCCGGCTGCCAGTAGCGCTGGAGGACCATGTTCTGCTCGAGCGTAAAGTCGAGGACCAGGCCGTGCTTGTGCCGGTCTTCGGGGATGTGGCTCATGCCGTCCTTCGAGCGCTGGCGGATGGACGCGTGGGAAATGTCCTTGCCGCAGAGCGTGATCTCGCCCGCCGACTGCTTTTCAAGGCCTGTCAGCGCGTAGACAAACTCCGTCTGGCCGTTGCCTTCGATGCCGGCAAGACAGACGATCTCGCCCCGGCGCACCTGAAGGTTCACGTTCTTGACGGCGTTATTCTTGTGGAGCTTCGAGGGGACCGTGAGGTTCTTGACCTCCAGCACGACCTCGCCGGGCACCTTATCCTGCTTGTCCACCTTGAAATTGACTTGCCTTCCGACCATCATGGAAGAGAGCTCCTCCATGGTCGTCTCGCGCGTGTTGACGGTGCCGATGCATTTTCCCTTGCGCAGCACTGTGCACCGGTCGGCGACGGCCATAATTTCTGCGAGCTTGTGGGAGATGAAAAGGATGGACTTCCCTTCCGCCGCGAGATTTTTCATGATCTGCATGAGCTCGTCGATCTCCTGCGGGGTCAGAACCGCCGTCGGCTCGTCGAAGATCAGAATCTCGTTGTCCCGGTAGAGCATCTTGAGAATTTCGGTTCTCTGCTGCATACCGACGGAGATATCCTCTACCTTTGCGTCCGGGTCGACACGCAGGCCGTACTGCTGCGACAGGGCGAGAACCTTCTCCCGCGCCTGCTTCTTCTGCAAAAAGCCCGCCTTATTGGGCTCCACGCCGAGGATGATATTGTCGAGCACCGAGAAGCACTCGACCAGCTTGAAGTGCTGGTGCACCATGCCGATGTTAAGATCGTTCGCGTCGTTGGGGTCGCTGATCCTGACGACCTGTCCGTTCTTTTTGATGACGCCGCTCTCGGGCTGATACAGGCCAAAGAGCACGCTCATCAGGGTCGATTTGCCGGCGCCGTTTTCGCCGAGCAGCGCGTGAATTTCCCCCTTTTTCAGCTGGAGGGTAATGTTGTCATTGGCGCGGATGCCGGGGAATTCCTTTGTGATATTCAGCATCTCAATGACATATTCCGATTCGGCCAAATTCTTCACTCCTTTGTTCGCCGCAAAAGACTGCGGAGGCAAGTTCCGGTCTGCGCACGCGGAAACGTTTCCGGGGCGCGGCGGATAGTTATTTTTATTATACAGGAAACCAAACGAAATTTCTACCGGACGGACGGACTTTTTCTTGTGGGATGCGCCAAAAGAAAGCTGCATTTTTGTGAAAAACAACCCGGAACCGAGAAAATCCTCAGTTCCGGGTGAAATGCGGTATCAGAATGCGACTTTTTCGCGCAGCCAGCTTCTGAGCTCCGCGATGGGAACGCGCACCTGCTCCATGGTGTCGCGGTCGCGGATGGTGACGGCGTTGTCGGCCGGGGTGTTCTCATCGCCGACGGTCGCGAAGTCGACGGTGATGCAGTACGGCGTGCCGATCTCGTCCTCGCGGCGATAGCGCTTGCCGATGGAGCCCGAGTCGTCGAAGTCGATCATGAACTCCTTGGAGAGTTCCTCCTGGATCTTCCGCGCGGGCTCGGAGAGCTTCTTGGAAAGGGGCAGGACGGCCGCCTTGTAGGGCGCGAGGAACGGATGCAGGTGCAGCACCGTGCGCACGTCTTCTTTTCCCTTGCTGTCGACGAGGTGCTCTTCGTCGTACGCCTCGCAGAGGAACGCCAGCGCCACACGGTCGCAGCCAAGCGACGGCTCAATGACGTACGGGATATAGTGTTCGTTCGTCTCGGGGTCAAAGTATTCCAGACTCTTGCCCGAGGCCTCCTGATGGCGGCCAAGGTCGTAGTTCGTGCGGTCGGCAATGCCCCAGAGCTCGCCCCAGTCGGTGAACGGGAAGGCGTATTCGATATCCGTCGTGGCTCTGGAGTAGAACGCGAGCTCCGCAGGCTCATGGTCGCGCAGGCGCAGGTTCTCTTCCTTGATGCCGAGGCTCAGCAGCCAGTTCTTGCAGTAGTCCTTCCAGTAGGCGAACCACTCGAGGTCGGTGTCGGGCTTGCAGAAGAATTCGCACTCCATCTGCTCAAATTCGCGCGTGCGGAACGTGAAGTTGCCCGGGGTAATTTCGTTTCGGAAGGCCTTGCCGATCTGGCAGACGCCGAACGGGAGCTTGCGTCTCGTCGTGCGCTGAATGTTCGCGAAGTTGACGAAAATGCCCTGCGCGGTCTCCGGGCGCAGATAGCAGGTCGAAGACGAGTCCTCGGTCACGCCGATGGCCGTCTTGAACATGAGGTTAAACTTGCGGATGGGGGTAAAGTCGTGCTTGCCGCAGACGGGGCAGACGACGTCCTCGTGTTCGGCGATGAACTTGTCCATCTCGTCAAAGCTCATCGCATCGACGTTCACCTCGGGGTGCTCGTCTCCAATGAGCTTATCGGCGCGGTGACGGGCCTTGCACGCCTTGCAGTCGAGCAGAGGGTCGGAGAAGCTTGCCACATGGCCGGTCGTGATCCAGGTCTGCGGGTTCATGATGATGGCCGCGTCGAGGCCGACGTTGTACGGGCTTTCCTGCACGAACTTCTTGAGCCATGCCTTTTTGACGTTGTTCTTGAACTCGACGCCGAGCGGGCCGTAGTCCCAGCTGTTGGCCAGACCGCCGTAAATTTCGCTGCCCGCGAAGACAAAGCCGCGGTTCTTGCAGAGATTGACGATCATATCGAGGGTCTTTTCGGAATTTTTCATGCTTGCATCCGTCCTCCTGACGTGATTTGATAAGATACATTATAATGAAAAGTGTCTCAAAGTCAACAACGCTGGAAAGAAAAAGGCAAGACAATCTTTTGTTTTTTCGGAATTTGTGGTATACTCTCTCGTATCCCAATCGGAAAGGAACGTTTTTCTTGAGAACCATCGGAAGGCTGCTGCTGTCGGCCATCTTTCTTGTTTTGACTGTGCTTCTTGTACTGGCGGCAAAATACGCGCCCGCGCTGGTGTTTTCGTTTTACCCGGAGTTTTCCAGAAAGCTCCTGTCCGCCATCAGCTCGGTGACGAGGGCTATCCCGCTTGCTGTGTGGGAGCTTTTGGCGGGGCTTGCGGTTTTGTGGCTTTTATACACGTTCGTGCGCATCTTCACGCAGCGCAGGAGCTTTTTGTGCTGGCTGGCGGGGATCGTGCTGAGCGTGTGCGTGGGGCTGTTCCTGTTTGTCGCGCTCTGGGGGCTCAACCACTTTGGCCCCACGGTCGGCGAACAGCTGGGTCTTTCCGTGCGCGAGTACACGAAGCAGGAGCTGACGGACGCGACAAGATATTATGCCGCGCAGGTGAATGCGCTGGCGGACGATGTTTCGCGGGATAATCAAGGGCTTGCCCGGCTTTCGTCCTTTGAGGAGCTTTCAAAGCAGGCTGGCGCGGGCTATGACAAGCTGGCGGCGCGCTACGAGCTGTTCACGGGCTCTCACGACCCGGTCAAGAAGCTTGCCACCTGGCGCATGTTCAGCCAGTTCGGCATCACGGGCATTTTCGTCTGCTTTACGGGGGAAGCCTGTGTGAACCCGGACACGTACGAGGTCTGGCTCCCGTTTACGATGTGCCACGAGCTGGCACACCGACAGACGGTCGCCGCCGAGGACGGCGCAAATTTCTGCGCGTATCTTGCGTGCATGGAAAACGAAAGCCCGGAGTTCCGGTACTCGGGCGCGATTGCGGCCTATGTCTATTGCCACAACGCGCTCTATAAGGCCGACAAAACAGCGGCAAGCGAAATCTGGCAGAGCCTCAAAGAGGGCGTGCGCGCCGACATTCAGGCGGCCAACACCCACTATGCGCAGTACGAGGGGAAGGTCCAGGATGCGGCTACGAAGGTCAACGATACGTATCTGAAGGCTTTTTCCGAAGAGGCGGGCGTGCAGAGCTATGGCGAGGCCGCGGATCTTCTCATTGCGTGGTACCTGGAGAAAAAGTAGGGCAAAACGAAAAAATGTCCTTGACAAATGCCGGGAGCTTTTGTATAATAACTCCCGCGATGGACAGTTAGCTCAGCTGGTATGAGCACATGCTTGACGTGCATGGGGTCACAGGTTCGAGTCCTGTACTGTCCACCATAAAAAGCTCCGAAATCGCTTGATTTCGGAGCTTTTTCTTGCATTTTGCAGTCAAAAAGTTCAACCATATTTTTGAAGTCACGTTTTGACCCAAACCGTGACCCAAACCGCGATGTACGTCGATGTACAAAACAGTACGAAATAGCACGAAAAGACCATTCCGCAGCGCATAAGACGTACATAAAATCGGTATTTTTTCACGAGAAAAGGGGCGCGCTGCCGTTTTGACAGCGCGCCCTCTATGCTTTGCGTCACACGACTTCCCGGCCGATCATTTGACCGATGGTGTCCGCAGCCTGCACGCGCATGCTGGGCGTGGAGTGGACGTAGGTGCTGAGCGTGAACCCCGCGCTGTAATGTCCGAGCATTTCGGAGAGTGTCCGCACGTCAACGCCGTTTTTGAGTGCCAAGGTCGCGAATGTGTGTCGCATGTCATGAAATCTCACATGTTCCGTGCCGATGGCTTCCAGAATCCGGTCATGCATGGCGCGGAAGGATGCCGGGTCGAGCATTTCTCCGGTTTTCGGGGACGGGAACATATAGGGATTATCCGGGTGCTTTTCGTGTTCTTCCACCAGAATCTGCACGGTGCTCTCCGGAAGTGTCAGCAGTCGCAGGGAGTTTTTTGTTTTCGGCTGGCTGACAACAAGCTGATGGTCGATGCGGCAGACGCTTTTGGTGACGGAAAGTGTTCGCTCCTTCACGTTCAGATCTTTCCAGAGCAGGGCCAGCAGTTCTCCCCGGCGCAGGCCGCTGGTCAGTTCCAGATAGAGCGGTGCAAACACGCCGCGCTGCTTCGCTTCGTGCAGATATGGTCCAATCAGCTCCTCCGGCAGCACTTTCATCTCTTTCCGTACCGTTTTCGGGGCTTTGCAGTTTGCTGCCGGATTGCTCAGAATGAGCTTTTCTGCGACGGCCTGATCGAGACTTTTCCGCAGGATGCCGAGGATGCCTTGCACAATGCGTGGGCTGAGCGTCGTTTCTTTCAGCGGAATGTGGCTGTAGTAGTGATTTCTGCCGTGCTCGCTCATCTCGTTGATCGCGCGCTGAATTTGAATGGTGCTCAGCTTTTCCAGCGGGCAGTCACCCAGCGCGGGAAAGAGATGGTTTTCCATGCAGTTGCGGTAGAACTGCTTCGTATTCGGGCGAATTTGCGGCTTGATAAACACCTCGTACCACAACGTCACCCATGTCTGAACGGTGTACTGCCCCGTGCGGGTCGGGTCAAGCTTCTGGCTTTCTTCGATCGCTGTTTTCAGCTTTTCTTTGACTTCTGCCTGCGTTTTCCCGAGAACATTTTTCGTGATGACCTTTCCGTCCTTGTCATACCCGGCGGTATATCGGCCCTCCCAGCGTCCGTCCTTCCGTTTGCGGATACTGCCTTCGCCGTTGGCTCGCTTTTTGCTCATGTAAATTCCTCCTTTTCCGGTAGCTCACACAACTACCACAAACACAGTGAAATAGCGAGTACTTTTTGCGCTCAGGCACATTTTTGTTCTGTGGACTGCCGGTTCAGCCAGCCGAGGAAGTTTTCCCGCGAGACAACGATGCGTCTGCCGATCTGAAACGCCGGGAAATCTGCACTGTGGGCGAGCTTGTACGCTCCAGCTCTGGAAATACCAAGGGCGGCAGCAACATCTGTCATGTTCATCATCAGGGGCAATTCTTCCAGCGAGTGATACTGTTTCTGGTTCATTTGGCTTCCTTTCTCCCATTCAGGGAATCAAAATTTGTTTTTGCTTGGCCGAGAAGAATTGCCCAATCAAAGTTTTTTATTCTATTTTCTTCACGCCGCACGGTGGGCGGCCGCGGCGTTTGCGTGGCGCAAACCTGCACGGATGCGCGGTCAGCCTGCAACATCGCACACGGCGGCACGATGTGCCCCACGCAGCGGAGCAAATGGCTGCGCCGATGTGCGTTTCCGACTTGTGCCATAGTTCAACCGTTAATCTTCCGCCCGGAGGCGGCATTGGGGTCAGGGTTTTCCCTGCAAGCCGCATTTTGGTACCAAAATGCTATGCTTGCGCTTTTCTTGCGCAGCAGGAAAAGCCTAAAACGCAGCCTAATCCGCATTCTCTCAAGAAAGAAATTTCAATTATTTGTTCCGCGCGACACATGAAACCTAGAATTTCTGCACCTCAGATTCCGTAGTCGCTACATTAGTCGCTATGCCGGTTCGAAATTTGATTTTTTGCCTTTTGTAGTCGCTACAATAGTCGCTACGGCAGCGATTCAGGCGGCATTGCCCGGCAGCAGGAGATTTCTGGCGGCGGTTTTCATTTCATTTGCTTTTTCCACGCGCAGGTTTTCGCCGCCAAACAGAATCGGGGCGCAGATTTCCAAGATCCTGTCATAGATACGGGCATGTGAAAGATCGTCTGGGTGCTTGAGCGCATCCAGCGTCAGATTTGTTGTGACGATCAACGGTTTGCGGCTTCGGTATCTGGCGTCGATCACGGCGAAGACTTGTTCTAATGCATATTCTGTTCCTCGCTCTGCACCAAGATCATCCAGAATCAGAAGATCATAGGCATTCAGATCGGCAAGAAAGTCAGCACGATCAGAGCCGAACAGTCCCGTCATACGATTCAAAATCGTCGGGAAATTTGTCATCAGAACCGGCACGTCCTGCTCCAGCAGCGCGTTTGCAATGCACCCGGCAAGAAAGGATTTTCCGGTTCCCACATCGCCAAACAGGAGCAGTCCAATATTTTTCCGTGCCGCATCCTCCCAATGTTCCACATAGCGCTTGGCTTTGGCAGTCAGCCCTGGCGTTTTTCCGTTGTCGTTGGCAAACGTGCAATCGTAGAGGCGGCGATCCTGTAACCCATGTGCTTTTCGACGCTGAATGCGTTCCAGACGCTCCCGTTTTTCTTCTGCCGCTTTGCGCTGTTTTTCCGCAGCACTCTGACAAGGGCACAGGCAGCGTAGTCGGAGAAACCCTGTCCCGCCGGGAGCAGGAATGACCGTTTGCCGCAAACCGTGACAGGTCTTGCAGTGCAGCAATCCATCAGCGGGATCGAGATACTCATCATCTCGCTGTATCTGCGCAGCTGCATTTGCCGTCAAAAACGCATGGACTTCTTCTGTAATTGGCATCATACGACATCTTCCTCCGTTACTTCGTAAGTTCGGATATTTGTCCGCGCGCACTTCTGTTCTCTAATCTCTTTATCTCTATTCTCTGGTGGACAAATGTCCGCTTTTGAGTTAGACAGGAGCTTCTGTGCTTGTAAACGCAGCCGTTCCCGGCGTTTTCGCTCCGCTTCGGTGGAGGATCGCCCGACCAGCAGCTGAATATCCGGCATATAGTACGCACCATCGGTCAGCAGCTCGACAAAGCCGAGTTTTAGGAAGATTTGCAGCGCGCGTTCTACGGTGCCGATCTGATGGCGGGTAAACGTTGCAATGGTCTGCGGCGTGTGCGGCAGATTTTCATGTAACAGGAGAATCCCATTGTGCTTGAGTGACATCAGATACATCTTGAGCAGCAAATTGGAATACAGAATTCCGTCCGGCATCGTTTCCAGAACAACCATCCGCTCACTGGTGAAGAAATTTTCCTTGAGCTTCATGTAGTAATATTTTTTGTTTTCTGACATAAACCCTCCATTCTTTTGAAATTGTTTCCGCCGTATTTGCAGCTCGCGCCCCGGCGATGGGGAACAGCGCGGACAGAGCTTGGCAGCTCTCACAGCTCGTGGAAGGGGTCTTGACTGCTTTCAACCCCAGCCACGGCAGCCTGTCTTACGTGCAGGCCGGACATTGTGTGTCCAAACAGATTGGGCGGCATGATGCAGCCTGCCAGGGCTGCCCACGGTGCGTTTCTCGCTCGCCGGAAGCTCGCTGCCTCCGGGTCTTCGCGCGCGCCGTGCGCGTTTCCCAACCTGCGGTGTTGTCCGCGTTGCTGGTTATTCAGTTGTTTGGGATTGTGATCCCACCCCCATATTTCTCCTAAAGAGCACCAAAAGGAGCGCTGCGGCCATTCTCGGTCGCAGCGCTCCTTCATTACTTTTCATGGTGCGCTTCGGAATATTCTGTTGCCGGCAGGATTTCCTGCTGTGTTTCACATGATAACACTAGAACAAACGTTTGTCAATGGACATTTGCAAAAAATTTCTCTTGCTGCTGCTTCTGAATCGAATCGATTCTACTGTGTTATGGTATTCCGTAGTTTCGGTCAACAGTAGCGGAGGCAGTCTAAATGCTGAAAACGGATGATTGTTTGTGCTACACCTCAAAAAGTATCACCTATACGGTATATCCCGAATTCCTGATGTCCAAGGGCTTCAGCCTTGCTCCTCTCGCCATTGGCGACAGCAAGCATTTTATCAAAAATCTCCTCGCTCATCTTATTTACGGATTTTCCCTCCGTAATGATTTTGCCGGCATTGATGTCAATATTGGTTGCCATTTTTTCATATGTTTCAGGATTTCCTGTGATTTTAATAACGGGTGCAATCGGACTGCCGGTAGGGGTTCCGCGTCCTGTGGTAAAGAGGATGAGCTGTGCTCCGCCTGCAATCATTCCTGTGATAGAATCAATATCTTCTCCCGGCGTATCCATAAAATACAGACCATGCTTCTTAGGATCAATGGCTTCGGCATACTCCAGAACACCGATGACTGGGCTTCGTCCTGCTTTGTGGATGCACCCAAGTGATTTTTCTTCGATGGTTGTAAGTCCGCCAGCTATATTGCCCGGTGTGGGCTGTGTCCCGCGAAGATCTACACCATAAAGCTTTGATTTATCTTCCACACGCTTTACCATGGCAGTAAGCTTTTCTCCCAGTTCCCTGGTCACACAGCGTGCTGCCACTAAATGTTCTGCACCTATAAGCTCTGTGGTTTCGCTGAGGATGCTTGTACCTCCAAGCTTTATCAGCTTATCAGAAACCACGCCTACAGACGGATTCCCTGCAATACCACTAGTAGGATCGCTTCCTCCGCATTCCAGCCCTAAAACAAGTTCGCTGATATCAAATGCAGTCTTGCTCTGGGCTGTAATTTCTTTAAGCATTTTTGCGGCAATTTCTGCACCTTTTGCAATACAGCCCAATGTACCGCCGCACTCCTGAATAACAACTGTTTCAACAGGTTTTTTACTTTCGCGGATCTTATTCGCTACGATCTCCGGCTGAATGCCTTCACAGCCAAGACTGACTACAAGAACTGCTCCCACGTTAGGATTTTTGCCGAAACCAACCAGAGTGCGGACCGTCTGAAGATAATCTGCACCCACCTGACAGCATCCATGCTGATGCGGAATTGCAACTGCGCCCGGCACTAAAGCGGCTATTCTTTCCGCAGTATCGCTGGAACAAACTGATGTTGGTAAAATCAACAAATGATTTCTTATCCCAAACGTACCGTTTTCTCTTTTATATCCCATTATCTTCATATTTTTCTCTTCCTTTAGCGGTCTCCACGACCTCTGCTTGATTCTAAGTTCTGAATATGGACCCAATCACCTATCTGAATATCGCGGCTGGCACTACCTATACTCTCCCCATATTTTACGACTGTGTTTCCGGCTTTTATTTCTGCAATTGCAATTTTATGATATGCAGGAACATCATGGGTTGCCTTGATTTTTACTCCATCAACATTGATTATTTCTCCAGAATCTAGATGCCGGAGCATTGTTACCACATTATCTCTGTCAGTCATGCGCACGTAGTTTTTCATCTTTTTCATTCCTTTCAAACATCTGTTTTTTAATTCGCGTTTTTATCTAATACCCTTTTTTAAGCAAAAACTTCTAATGTATTTTCGAATTTGGATTCCTATCTACAAATTGCAACCGAAACGCCGTCTGGAAGCACGGTAATCTCACCAGAACCTGCCATGTCCAGCGCTTCTGCGAGCGTTGGTGCGTATTCCATTTTCATATCCGAAATTCTTTGCTGCATTTGCGGTCTTGTAACAAAAATCACGCGGTGCCGCATTAGAATGCGGCAGAGAATCTGTGTCTGCCACTGATCGGGGAGAGTTTCTCCCTGCGGTGTCTGCGAGAACCGGCGATACAGTTGCACGGGGGAGGCGCAGTTGCACATGTCCCGGTAAAACTGCGAGCCTCCCACGCCGTCAGCCATTTCCGCGCACATAATAATCGTTGCACCCAGCTTTGCGGTAGCCTCTGCGGCGGTCAGACCTTTGACGCACTGGTAGAGATTCTGATCGAGCGGCGCGCCGCCGTTCGTTGTGACGATAATATCGCCCGGGATAGCCGGGGCCTGACAATACTGCCGCAAAAACCGCACGCCGGCCTCGTGCGCCTGCTCAAAATCACCCGCAAAGGCGGCGACAGTTTGCTTATGCTCATTGATAACTACATTCACGATGTAAGCAAGACCGGCCATGCGCGCGGCAGCAACCATATCTTGGTGAATCGGATTATCGTCCAAGATTCCTGTTCTTGCATGTGTGTCGGCGATGAACGCGCCGCAGTGATTGCCGAACACAGTCTGTCGGGCGCAGATGCCGGGCAGGACACTCTTTCTCCCGCCGGAAAATCCCGCAAAAAAATGCGGCTCGATGAAACCCTCAGCCAGAAGCAGATCTGCCTCTGCCGCAACACGGTCGATAACAAGCGGCGCGCCGGAGGGAAGAATACCGATTTGCACGTTTTTCTGCGTGTCAAACGCGTCATGTACGACAATTTGTTCCTGGTCTGCAATCTGCTCACCGAGCTTCAACCGAAGTTCTTCGGTAGTTGTCCCACGATGGCATCCGGTTGCAACCAGAAGAGTGATTTGGATATCCGGGCTTCCGGCGCGCAGCTCATGAAGCATGTGCGGGAGAATATCCCGACTGGGAACTGGACGCGTATGATCGCTGATGATGATAACAGCGTTCTTCTTTCCCACTGCCAGCTCTGCAAGTGTGGCAGAGCCGATTGGATGGCGCATCGCCTCCTGCACCAGCGTCTCCCCGGCGGCAAGGGGTTTCCTACTGGAAAGTCTGGATGAAATGATGCGGTCGGACGGGGCATCAAATGGGATTGTTGTATGCCCATAGGGCAATTGTATTTGCATATAAGGTCTCCTCCTGACATTTTGCTTTGCAGCGTGACACGTAAATTACCGCATCTTTTTTAAAACGTTTTAAAATAAAGGAAATGAAATACTGCATACTTCTCTGCTCTGTGCGTGGGAGCGTGGCAGAGGGAAAAGTATGCAGCACGGGTTACTGATATTGAAACTCGAGCATTTCGTTGATACATCTCCGGTGAAAATCTCGGAATTCCTCAGATTCTCCTTCACCGAATTCGGTTTTCAGGAAAACATCGACCATTTCAAGTGCCTGCGGCACCGGCGTATAGAACGCACCGAGCGCCAGAACATTGCAGCCGTTAGCGACGCGGCTGCGCCGGGCGGTTTCCACACTCTCACAGACGGCGCAGAAAACCTTTGGAAACTTTCCGGCGGCAATATGAACACCCATGCCGCTACCGCAGACGAGGATCGCGCGCGGATACAGCCCGTCCTGGATGGCGCGGCCAACACGGTAGCCGGCGGTGTGATAGCTGAGCGGATGGTTTTCATCTGTCATACCCAGATCGTCTACCTCGTAGCCACGCGATAAAAGATGTGATTTTATGGCCTCTTTTAATGAAAAACCTGCAAAATCAGAACCAATTACGAGCCTGTCTGACATAAGAAAATCCCTTCTTCTATTTAATACCTTGCCTTATTTTATACCATCCTGACCGATTTGACAATTCTGTTGTACGATCTTTTTCAACAAAAAAACTCTGCACTTTTTGTGGATTGCTCTGAAAAATACGCAACCCCCTTGACAATACGAAAGAACATTGTTAAGCTTAAATCGTTTTAAAGAAGGAGTGAAAACATGGCGGTTAGGCTGGAAGACATTGCGCGGCGTGCTGGTGTTTCCAAGGCAACTGTTTCTCTGGCATTGAATGGAAGTACACTGGTGAAGGATGAAACAAAGGCGGCGATCATTCGTATCGCAAACGAGCTGAATTATATTCCAAACCAGTCGGCGCGCAACTTGGTTCGGAAAAAGACCGGAACCATCGGCGTGATTGTTCCTGACATCGAGAGCGAATACTATGGCAGTCTGGTTTCCCAGATCAACAACGCCGTCTGCGCTATAGGCTACTCCATGCTGCTGGCTATTTCAGCCAACGACTCTTACCAGGAGGAAATTGCGATCCGAACCTTCATTTCTAACAATGTTGAGGGCGTGATCGCAATTCCAATCAACAAGAAGTCGTCTTCGCTCGAGGCATTCAGACTACTCAAAAGCAACCGGATTCCTTGTGTATTTTCATCATCCTATTACCCTGACATCAAGTGTCGGTGCGTGATGGTGGATCTTGGTTTAGGCTCCTATTATATGACAAGATACCTGCTCAGCAGCGGCAGAACCAACATCCGCTTTTTCTGCGGCTCGCGGGAAATTGTTCCGACGTTTACGCGTATTGAGGGGATCAAGCGGGCGTTTTCGGAAAAGAATCTTCCGTTTCGCGACGAGAATATCGTCGTCTTCAATGAGATCAACTACAACAGCGTCTACAATTATGTCAGCAGCAATCTGAAAAGCGTCTGCGGCGCGGACGCGCTGATGTGCGTCAACGATATGATGGCGCTCGGCGCAATCAACGCACTCAGTGGGAGCGGCATTGACGTGCCGGGAAAAATCTCGGTCGTGGGGTATGACAATGTTGCCTATTCTACGGTTTCAGCCATACCCATTACGACAATCAATCAGAACCTGGAGCTGGTTGCGCGGGAAACAGTGTCGCTTCTAAAGCGCGAAATCGACGGCGAGACCATCTCAAAGGACCAGAACTGCATCTACATTCCGCCTGAACTCATCGTGCGTGCGTCGAGCTAATGTGAGTCGCAGCAAAAACCGTAACTTGTTTGCGGTTTTTTTAACGGATGATTTTTAAAACGATTTAAAAAATGAGATTTTGTATTGAAGGAGATCAGTGTATGAAGCCAACCATCATCGTAGAGACGATTCTGCCTGGACTGAGCTATGAAGAACGCTTCCACATTGTAAAGGAAGCCGGATTTGACGCGGTAGAGCTCTGGGCGGTCTCGGAGGAGGAAGCGCCGTCGCTGCGCGCATTGGCCGACCGGTGCGGCATTGAGATCGTCGGCCTGTCCGGCGACATCACCCCGAGCGGCATGGATCCGCACATGCTGAATTTCGACGAGCAGGACGCGTACTGCGCGATGGTGGAGAAAATCATGACGATCGCAAAGACCATCGGCGCAAAATACCTCCACTGCCACTCCGGCTGCCTGCATCACGCGCCGGGAAAGACCAGCGAGGAAATGTTTGCCGCAATGGTGCTCGCGCTGCGCCGTCTGACGCCGAAGGCGGAGCAGGAGGGGCTGGTGCTGCTGGTGGAAAACTGCGAGACCAAGTGGGACAGCCCGGGCTATTATCTCGACGCGGCGGATAAGGTCGCGCGGCTGATCCGCATGGTGAATTCGCCGAACGTCCGGTTCATCTACGATCTGTATCACGAGCAGGTCATGCAGGGCGATCTCATCCGCAAGCTGCGCGAAAACATCGACATCATTCCGTACGTGCATGTATCGAATGTGCCGCAGAAGTCGAACCTCGAAAACGGCGAGATCAACTATGACTATGTCGCGCGCGAGCTCAGGCAGCTGCACTTTGACGGCCCACTTGGCTTCGAGGTGATCTCCCACGGAGACTACACGGAGACGTTCCGCCAGATTAAACGCTTTCTGGCGCTGTAACATTTTGTATCAAGCAGCGGACGCGCTGTCATGATAAACAACATTTTAGGAGGAAAACAAATGAAGAAGATCTTAGCACTGATGCTTGCACTGGTCATGCTGCTCAGCCTGGCGGCGTGCGCAGGCAAGACGGAGACCGATCAGGCGCAGAGCGAAGCGCCCGCGGCAGAAGAAACCAAAACGGAAACTGCACCTGCTGCGGAAGAAACGGCGGAGGAATCTCAGGCAGAAGCGTCGGATGAGTCGTTTGACTACTCCGATGTTACGATCGGCATCGTCGTCTTCTCCTCGACAGCGCAGTCCAGCCAGAAGCAGGTTGCCGCGGCAAAGCAGGCCTGCGAGGAGTATGGCGCAAGCTGCATTGACCTTTACGCCGAGGGTGACAAGGAAGAAATGCTCAACTGCATCTCGCAGCTCATCGAAGCGGACGTTGACGCCATCATCATGCAGCCCGTTTCTCTCCCCGGTCAGGGTATTCTGGAAGAGATCAAGGCAGCCGGCATTCTCTGCTGCATCTTTGACCAGCCCCTTGAGGGCGCGGGCTTCGAGGACACCGGCCTTGTGATCTCCAACTGGACCTCCAACAACAGAATGGCGGGCGAGCTGGCTGCTGCCGATAGTCTCAAGCGCGCCAACGGCAAGACGGTCAACTGCCTCGTTATGAACGACCCGACGGGCTCGTCTGCCGGCGTTTCCCGCTGTGAGGGCTTCATCGACGCCATCAACGCGAACGACTCTCTGGTTCTGCTCGAGGAAAACGCGACGCTCAAGGACGATATCGCGCAGGAGCTGGCGCTGGCGGAGAGCTGGGTAGAAAAGTACGATGACATCGGCGGCTTCTTCTGCTTCCATGACAACGGTGCTATCGCAATGGTGCAGGCACTCAAGGCAGCTGGCCGTCTGGGTGAAACTTATGTCTACGGCGTCGACGGCAACGCGGAGGCGCTCGAGTCCATCAAGATTGGCGAGCTCACCGGCACAGTCGTTCAGCAGTCTGGCCTCATGGCCTACAACAGCTGCATCGACGTGTTCAACACGCTGGCCGGCAAGGAACTTGGTCATGACTTCATTTCGTATATCGATGTGATTCTGGTCACGGCGGAGAACGTGGACGATTATCTGTAAGCCTATCAGCCGTCACGGGCAGAAGAACCCTTTGCGGTTCTTCTGCTCTGACGGGAGCTTTCGTGGGACAGAAGGAGCTTAACATGAGCGAGACTATATTGAAAATGAGGGGCGTCTGCAAAAACTTTCCCGGCGTCAAGGCGCTGCAGAACGTGGATTTCGATCTGCTGCGCGGCGAGGTTCATGTGCTGATCGGCGAGAACGGCTCAGGCAAGTCGACGCTGATGAAATGTCTCTCCGGCATTTACCCCATGGATGAGGGAACTATCGAATATCTCGGCAAGCCGCTCACCATTGAAAACGTGAATACAACGATCAACTGCGGCATCAGCATGGTGCACCAGGAGCTAGCTCTGAACGATCATCTGACCGTTGCAGACAATATCTTTATGGGACACGAGCTGACAAATGGTATTTTTGTCAACAGAAAGGACATGGCGGAGCGGGCGCAGCAGGTGCTTTCCGAGCTTGGCGCGACCTTTCAGGCTAATACACTCGTCGGCGATCTTTCCATCGCGGAAAAGCAGCTGGTAGAGATTGCAAAGGCTGTCAACACAAACGCGAAAATTCTGATTCTAGACGAACCGACGGCAGTTCTGACAGAGCGCGAGGTTACGCATCTGTTCGGGCTGATCCGAAAGTTTACGGCGTCCGGAATGTCTATCATATACATTTCCCACCGAATGGAGGAAATTTTTGAAATTGGAGACCGCATCACGGTGTTACGCGACGGCGAATACCGCGGCACGTATCCGAAGAGCGAGCTGACCGTCAGCCGCCTCATCAGCCTGATGGTCGGCCGCAGCGCGGACGACGGCATTGCGTATCAACCGCATGAGCTCGGCGAGACGATTCTCGAGGTGAAGAATCTTAGCCGCGCGGACGGACGGGCTCAGGACGCGTCGTTCTATCTGCGAAAGGGCGAGATCCTCGGCTTTGCCGGGTTGGTCGGCGCGGGGCGCACGGAGCTGATGCAGATGCTCTTTGGTCTGGAACAGCCGAGCGCTGGCGAAATCATCCTAAATGGTGAGCGCGTTGCTATCAAGAATGTCCGTGAGGCGATTGCGCACGGCATTGGCATGGTGCCTGAGGAGCGCAAGACCATGGGACTGGTTCTGCAGAATACGATCAAATTTAATCTGACGCTTGGTGTTCTGGATCAATTTTTCGGCAAGGTGATCGGTTTGAATGCGCGGAAGGAAGACGAGATTTGTCAGAAATACAAGGACACGCTCTCCATCCGGATGGCATCGGTCAACCAGGCGGTTGAAAACTTATCCGGCGGTAACCAGCAGAAGGTAGTTATCGGTCGTACACTTAACGCTGAGCCCAAGCTCCTCATATTAGATGAGCCTACAAAGGGTATAGACGTTGGTTCAAAGAACGAGATTTACCAGATAATCAACGAATTGGCGGCAGAGGGTATTGCTATCATAATGATTTCCTCTGAGCTTCCTGAGCTTATGGCAATGTCAGACAGATACATAGTCATGGCTGAAGGTCGTGTAGCAGGCGAGCTTTCTAAGGGCGATGCTTCCACGGCTAAGATCATGGAGCTTGCCGTTAAGACCTTTAAGCAGGTTTAATGGTGGGAAGGAGAAGTGAAATATGGAAAAACAAGCTAACAAGAAGAAGGAAAGCCTTCTTACAAAAATATTATTAAA
>ENA-ORND01000927-ORND01000927.1-human-gut-metagenome-genome-assembly--contig:-NODE-927-length-22364-cov-9.616254_pt1 | contig 22364 bp, 22 predicted proteins | sample MGYA00242111_ERZ509014 | MGnify/ENA primary metagenome ERZ509014 (study PRJEB26280, sample SAMEA2338694) | human gut metagenome | biome: human gut; feature: human-associated habitat; material: faeces... | reverse complement strand
CTCCCATCTTCGAGGTGGCTGACTACGGTATCGTCGGCGATCTGTTCAAGGTCGTCCCCGAGCTGATCGAGTCCATCAAGGCTGCCAAGGCCGCCAAGTAAATACAATTCGAGAGATAGGAGAGAATGACCGTGGGCAACGCACTGATATACAAGACCATCGGCCAAGTACTGGCCCAGCAGGCTGTGCGGCATTCCAACTGCGAAGCCGTGACAGATGCCGCCCACCGCTTCACCTACGCCCAGTGGGAGGCGCTGACGGATCAGGCGGCCAAGGCGCTGCTCAGCCGCGGCATCAAAAAAGGCACGCACGTGGGCGTATACGCCAACGACAATGCCGTCACCCTGTGCGCCTACTATGCGGTGTGGAAGATCGGCGCAGTGCTTGTCCCGCTGTGCAACAGCTATCAGCAGGCCGAGTCGACCCGCTGCCTCATCGACGCCGACATCACCCATCTGCTGCTGGGCGGCGGTCCTTCCGGCCTGCGCCGGGAGGACTTCCCCGCCCGGATCGACGTGATCCCCCTGGCGTCTCAGAATGATCTGAACACGTTACTGCTCTCCGGCAGAGCGTACGGCGACGCGGCGCTGCGGGCCGCCAAGAACCTCGTAACGGCCGACGACCCGGACACCATTCTCTTTACCTCCGGGACGATAGAGCGCCCCAAGCCGGTGCTGACCACCCATTTTTCCCGCGTCAACGTTATGCTGGCCCAGGCCAACGTACTGGAAGCCACGGAGCAGGATCGTTTCTGCTCCGTGCTTCCCATGTACCACTGCTTCGCCCTGACGGCCACGGTGCTTGCCGCCATGACCGCGGGCGCGTGTGTCTGTTTTCCTGCGGACCGGCACGGCAGAACCATCTTGGAAACCATCCAGCGGGAGCGCTGCACCATTCTCACCGCCGTGCCCACGTTGTTCTCCGTGCTGCTGGAGCGTTATAAACAGGGGCGCTACGATGTGTCCTCCCTGCGGGCAGGACTCATCGGCGGCTCAGGCTTCCAGCAGGAGCTGTATTTGGATGTTTGCCGCACATTCAGCTTCGACCTGCTGCCCTCTTTAGGACAGACGGAGGCCACTGCCGGTATCAGCAGCTGCGGTCTCCACGATCCCATTGATGTGCGGCTGCGGACACTGGGCCGCTTTTTCCCCGGCGTGGAGGGCTGCATCAAGTCCACCGTCACCGGCAGCGTCGTCCCCTCCGGCACGGCGGGAGAAATCTGCATCCGCGGTTACAATGTGATGCAAGGTTATTACAAGCTGCCCGCCGCCACCAGCTATACCATCGACAAGGACGGGTGGCTGCACACCGGCGACCTGGGCAGTCTGGACAGCGCCGGCTATCTGACCTATGCGGGCCGGAAGAAGGAGATCATCATCCGCGGCGGTGAGAATATCTCCCCCTCCGAGATTGAAGCGCTTATCAAGGCCGATCTCAATGTGGAGGATGTCCGGGTCATCGGCATTCCCGACCGGCATTACGGCGAAACGGTCTGCGCCTGCGTCATCGCCCACACACCCATGACGGAGGAACATATCCGTAATCTGGTGCGGAGCAGGGCCGCCTCCTTCAAAGTGCCGCAGCAGGTACTGTTTTTCGAAGAATTTCCCCACAGCCCTTTGGGCAAGATCCAGCTCTCCGCCCTGAAGGCGGCGGCGCTGGACCGGCTGGGCATCACAACCGGGGTATAAGAAAGAGATAAGAGTATTATGAAAAAACTAAATCGTTGGGTCTACGCCGCCTTCGGCGTGGTGATTCTGTTGTTCGCCGGTATGGTCTACGCCTGGAGCGTGCTGTCCGGCCCTATCGCCCAGGAATATCCCCAGTGGACGAACGCGCAGCTGAGCCTGACCTTCACCATCGTCATGACGCTGTTCTGCGTGGGCTGCATGGCGGGCGGCTTTCTGTCCGGCAAGGTCAGCGCCAAGATCTACGTTTGGGCGGCGGCAGCCATGTTCCTGGGCGGCTTTATGCTGTCCGCCCGCATCACGTCCCTCATGGAGCTGTATATCGGCTTCGGCGTCATCTGCGGCTTCGCCTCCGGCCTTGCCTACAACGCGGTGATGGGCACCATCAGCCGCTGGTTTCCCGATAAGCAGGGTCTGATCTCCGGTGTGCTGCTGATGGGCTTCGGCCTCAGCAGCTTCCTGGTGGGTAAGATCTTCCAGATGTGTACCCCTGAGACCATCGGTGCGTGGCGTCAGTCCTTCACCGTGTTCGGTGTCATCACCGCCGTGGTGCTGGCCATCTGCGCCTTCTTCGTGGAGAAGCCTCCCGCGGACTACCAGCCCCCCGCCGCCGGCAAGCAGGCCAAGCGCTGGGTGAACCCCGTGGCCATGGAGGCCGCCACCGGCACGATGGTCCGCAAGCCCGCCTTTTGGCTGTACTACCTGTGGGCCATCCTGCTCAGCGCCGCCGGTCTGGCGCTGGTGTCGCAGGCCAGCGGCATCGCCCGGGAGATCGGCACCGATGTCTCCGCCGGTACCATCGCCACGGTGGTGGGCCTGATCTCCATCTGCAACGGCGTGGGCCGCGTCATTTTGGGAGCGCTGTTCGACAAGGCTGGCCGCAGCAAGACCATGCAGACCGTGAACGTCCTGTTCCTGCTGACCTGCGGCGTGCTGATCCTGTCCCTGTCCCTGAAGAGCTTCCCCATCCTGGTGGTCGGCTTCATTTTGGGCGGCTTCTCCTACGGCGGTGTGACCCCCACCAACTCCGCCTTCGTCAGCTCCTACTACGGGCTGAAGCACTTCCCCCTGAATTTCTCCATCATCAACACCAACCTCATTATCGCGTCCTTTGGCAGCACCATCGCCGGTGCGCTGTACGACGCCTCCCAGTCCTTCTTCAGCACCGATGCCATGATCGGCGTGCTGGCGCTGCTGGGTATCTTCGTATCTTTGGCTATCAACGTCTGTGACAAGCGGACGCTGGCCGCCAAGTGATATAGCTTTACCTCCCTCACAAAACCTCACAAAGGGAACAGCCCGGCTTTTGCCGGGCTGTTCTCGTGTACTTCTGTGCATTACCGTAAATCCATACATACTCACCATCTTCTCAGTTCAGAATGCAATTCCAATCACAATCACCGTTAGGCCTTTGCAATTTTCGAACGTCTTCAACTGACTTATATCCCCACTCTCACCTATCCTTGTTTCTTTGTTTACTGCGTCACTGTTTTTGAGCCGCGAACCTGCTTGCGGTCACCGCCGCATTGAGTATACTTATCAGCAGCACAATTTACGGGAGGTGACAGCATGGCCTACTGCGTATCAGACATTCACGGTGAGTTGTCCCCCGACCCACACCGTGACCCACACGGGAAAAATACCATGCGGAAACAGCGGGATATGCGCTGTCAAAGAGCGATCTCCACGCAGTGAAAAGCACCGCAAACCGTTGTGTCCCAACGGATAGCAGCTCCCGACCGCAGCTCATAACCCGGAGGTCGGAGGTTCAAGTCCTCTCTCCGCAACCATCTTGAGTGGATGTAACTGATTTCAGTTACATCCACTTTTTTATTACCCTGTACGGAGCCGGTCACGCCTGCTCCGTTTCTTCCTCAAAAAAATCTTCAAAAAGACCTTATGACATTTTTCGCGGTCAGAATTACTAAGCACAGCGAGCTGGACGGCGACTATCGCATGCTGTTGCGGGGAAGTTCTCTTTATGCTATACTATACACAGCAAGGATGCGTGCGGTGATATATGCGGAGAGAAAGCGAGGGCGTTACCCCTTGAAAGGAAACACGAAACATCTGTCGGCTGTGATCTTTGTTTTCACGGTGATCGCCATAGCCTACGCCTGCCGGATGATGGCAAAATTTGACATCGGCGGTCCTGTCATGAACCATATCCGGACGGTGCTCTATCTGCTGCTTTTCGCCCTGTGGGGCTTTTCCCTTGACCGGCGCATCATCCAGCGGCAGGCGCTGCACTGCCTGCGGCTGACGGCGGCGCTGATCCTGCTGTGGCTCATACTGCGGACGCTGAAATACAGTGTCGTCACCGACCTGACAGCGGCGCGGTATGTGTGGTACCTCTACTACCTGCCGATGCTGTTTCTCCCGCTGCTGGGGGTGTACATCGCCCTGTCCATGGGGAAACCGGAGGACTACCGTCTGAGCCGAAGAACCGGTATGCTATTGATCGTCCCCGCGGTGCTGTTTCTGCTGGTGATCACCAACGACCTGCATCAGCAGGTATTCGCCTTCAAAAGCGGCGTTCCCGGGCTGCCGCTCTCCGGAACGTATTTCCACCGCCCGCTGTATTTTGTCTGCCTTGGTTGGATAGTGGGCTGCATGGCCTTCTCCCTCGTCTGCCTGTTTCGAAAGAGCCGTATGCCGGGCGGCAGAGGGAAGCGGATCATGCCGTTTGTGCTGGGCTGCGTGATGTTCCTGTACGGTATTCTCTATCTGTCGGGCCTTCCCGCCGTCCGGTGGTGGTTCGGCGATATGAACGTGATGTTCTGCCTGCTGTATGCCGCCATCTATGAAAGCTGCATCCGCTGTCGGATGATACCGTCCAACACGGGATACGTAGATCTGTTTGAGGCCTCAACGCTGGCAGCTTGTATTGCGGATCGCAGCGGCCGGATCGTCCTGCGCTCCCGTGCCGCGGGCGAGGATATAATTTGCCCGCAGGATGGGCAGCAGATCCTCCGGCCTGACGGCATGCGCATCTCCTCGGCGCCCATCAGCGGAGGCTACGCCGTCTGGCAGGACAATGTACGCCCGCTGACGGAGCTGCACGCCCGGTTGAATGAAAACAGGGCGGAAATGGAACGCAACAGGAAGAAGCTGCAGGACGCCTATCTTGTACAGAGAAGTCTGCATGAGCTGACCGAGAAGAACCGTATATACAATGAGCTGGAGGCCAGGCACAGCAGGCAGACAGTCCAGATGCGGCAAATGCTCGCCCGATGCGAAAAAGCCGACCCCACCGAAAGGCGAAGTCTGCTGAAGCGGGTGCTGCTGCTGGGCACCTACATCAAGCGCAGCGCCAATTTGTACTTTCTCAGCAGTGAGTACCAGCGGCTGGGGGGCTGCCGCAGCAGGAGCTGCGGCTGACAGTGGACGAAGCCGTGCGCGCCCTGACCGCCTGCGGCACGGAGTGCGGCGTGGTCTACCGCACAACAGGACCCATGCGCGCCTCCGAGGTCGTAAACCTGTTTGAGCTTCTGAAAACCGTCGCGGAGGCCACGATAGATGATCTGCGCTCGCTGTTTATCTCCGTTTCCGACAGCGCGATGGATCTGTCGGTGGAGTGCGCCGCCGATCTGTCGGCGATCGCCTCCCCGGAGGTAACGGTGCGGCAGGAGGACGGTCTGTGGCTCGTCCGCAGAAGGATAAGGGGGCGGGAGGATGCATAAGTTGAAGCGCTTCGGATTCAATGCCATCAAGGAGAGCTTTGACCAGCTCCCCACCGCCGTATGCTTTTTCGACCGGTCGGGCGGCATCGTGCTGTGCAACCGGCAGATGTATCGGCTGAGCCAGCATCTGCTCAACAGCGATCTGCAATACCTGGAGGAGCTCCAAAGGGCGCTGGCATCCCCGCCGGAGGGCGTGACGCCCCTTGCCGGCATGGAGGGCACCTTTCACTTCCCCGACGGGCTGGTATGGAAATTTGAGAGGGCGGCCGTGACCGACCGGTACGGGGAGACATATATACAGCTGAGCGCCGCGAATGTCACGGAGCTGCACCGGGCGCTGGAGCAGTTGACCGAGGACAACCGAAAGCTTGCGCAGGACGCGGAAGAGCTGCGCCGTCTCTCGGAAAACGTGGAGGCGGTGGCCCGGGAGCGGGAGCAGCTTGCCGCCAAATCCGCCATGCACGACAGTCTTGCCGCCTGCATCACCGTTACGAAACAGTATCTGTCCGGAGACCTTGGTGCCATCGACGCAGACGTTGTGCTGCGGGAGTGGGAGAAAAGCATCGTCTTTCAGGACGCAGGCCTTTTGTCGGCAAGGGAAAAGCTGTATGAAAGTGCGGACAGCAGCGGCGTGACCATCAGGATGCGAGGCACAGAGCCAGCGGGCGGCGCAGCGGAGTTGATGTATACCGCCATGCAGGTCTGCCTGAGCAACGCCATACAGTACGCGCAGGCAACCGAGCTGGTGACCAACATCTGGGAGGACGGCGACAGATATACCGTTCTGATCCGCAATAACGGAAGGCCGCCGGAAAAGACCGTCACAGAGGGCGGCGGGCTGTCCAATCTGCGCCGCAGGATCGAAAGGATCGGCGGGACCATGACGGTGCAGAGCCTGCCGGAGTTTGCGCTGGTGATAGGGATACCGACTTTTGAGAAGCTGGGGGATAACAAATGGCTGTCAGAGACATATTGATCGTCGAGGATCAGGCCCTTGCCCGAATGTACCTGTGCGCCTGCGTGGAAAAATGCGCGGATTGCCGGGTGGCGGGCACCCTGACCCGTGCCGACGCGGCGCTTCGCCGGTGCGGTGATGGGCATATCGACCTGATCCTGATGGACATCTGCACCGAAAACGATTCGGATGGTCTGGCCGCCGCCGAGTCCATCAAAAAAGCCTATCCGCATATCAGAATCGTTATGGTGACCTCCATGCTGGAGGGGCGCTTTCTGGAGCGGGCGAGGCAGATCGGAGCCGACAGCTTCTGGTACAAGGACTCCCCCGCCGGCGATCTTGTGGGCGTCATCGAGGGCACCCTGTCCGGCAAGCGCTTCTGGCCGGACGGTACGCCATCGGTGCGGCTGGGGAATGTTCTGTCCTGTGATCTGTCCGATCAGGAGCTGGAGACGCTGCGCCTGCTCTGTGAGGGCCAGACCTATGCGGAGATCGCCGTGGGAATGAATGTAGCGGAATCGACAGTACGCACCTATATCAACCGGATGCTGGAAAAAACCGGATATCCCAACCGCAACCGGCTGATGGTTGCCGCGGTCAGCAAGCGGCTGGTGGTGCCGGGAGGCTGGTCCGGCGCGGCAGAAGAAAATTGAACGGAAATACGTCTATTCAAAATATTATCCGCCATCAGCGGCCCTGTCTGTCCTCACTTTTGTGGACAGACAGGGCCGCTTTTCCGTGCTACAATAGCTACATATACTGGGAACGGAAGAGGGATGGCTCGATGCGTAAAATTGTGATCGATATGCAGAATTACCTGTTTGCCGACGCTGTGGCGGCCGCTTTCAAAAGCTCTGACTACGATATCGAGGTGATCCGTGCAGAGTCCCCAAGGGACACCGTGGAGCTGTGCCAGATATACGAGCCCTTTGTGCTTGTGATGGAGGTGACAGGGTATGCCCCGTGGAAGCTCGGCGAAAGACTGAGACTGCGCGGCGAGGTAAAGGCGCTGTGTCCCAACTGCAAGATCGCGCTGATGGTGGACTCCAACACCGAACGGCAGACGGCAAAGGACATCCGGGACGCCAAGAAGGACGGGCTGATCGATCAGTTTTTCTACGGCTCCATGTCTGCCGAGTACCTGATGGATCAGATCTATGCTATGTGAAGGAAAGATCCCGCAATGGGATATTTCATAAGCAGCTACAGGAACCTGCCGAATCGGGCAACGACGGAAAGGAGAAAATGTTATGGCGAACAAGTGTGGAATTTGCGGCGCGGACATCAACCTGATGCAGACCCAGAAGCTGGCGGACGGCAATTGCATTTGCCGAAAGAATTGTAGAAGCAGGGGCTTCAAGGTGTACGACTATGTGCATGGCAACCTGTCCGGCGTGAAAGCGCATCTGGACCAGGTGGAGCGGGGAACGAAACTGTGGGATCACTACTTTGTGCCCCGTCTGAAGACGAAGGACAAAAGCCAGAAGCTGACGCGCTTCGGCGCGCACCTGTATGTGGCGGAGGATATCGGTCTGGTGGCCTTTACGCAGGTGGACTACAAGATCCTGATCTTCGGCAAGACCACGCGAGCCTGCGTGTACCGCATCGCCGATCTGCGGAACTATAAGTATGAAGAGCAGATGGTGAGAAACGGCGACAAGACGGAGAAAAAGTCCACGGTGCGGATGGTGTTCATCAACACCGCCGGCATGAATGCCTTTAACCTTGAGGTAAACAACTTCAAGGAGTACGAGAAGCTCAGCAAGTATTTCGATACGCTGTTCGGCGTGCAGAAGACGCTGGGCAACGCCGCCAACACATGGAAGCAGCAGATGACCGCCATCAAGGATGTGGCCTCGGGTCTCAGCGCCGCCATGCGGGGTCAGGAGGACGCCGAGGAGAAGGCGGCCTCCGCCATCAATTCTCTGGACGCAGCGATCTATGGTGACCGCACCGAGTGGATCCGCCGGGCGGACGCGGCTCTCGCCGCGTTTAACGGATAAATACTTTTTAGGGAGGAAGGAATCATGAAAAAGCAGTGGCTCAGCATTGTACTGGTGCTCTGTATGGTGCTGTGTCTGACGCCCACAACGGCGCGAGCAGAGGAGAGTAAAACGGGTACGCTGAAGATCACCGTGGATATAAGTGGGGTGTATGAAGGGGACAATGTAGGAGACAAGACATTTAGCTTTGAGATTCTCCGCAAATACGCTAATTATGGCCACTATAAAGATGTGAACATTACCATTGAGCCGGGCAAAACAGAGGGCACAGTGGATGTGCCAGTCGAGGAAGGAAAATATGTCGTAAAGCAAACCAGTCATGCTACGATAGACAGATATGATTGGAAGAGTGCGTCCCATCAACCCGGCAACCAAATTGAAAGCAGCGAGCAGGAAGTGTTTGCAGACAAGACGAAGTCGGTTACCGTACATAACTTTTACAAATTATCGGTAACAAATGAGATCACAGAGCTGCCAATCACGGTGACCGGATATGCGCTGGGTGCAAAGGTGGGCGACATCAAGGCTTCAACAGACCAGATGCGCGTTACTATCGATAACGATAAGGTTACTATCAAGAAGCGCAATGCAAGCGGCGGCTGGGAGTCTCTGACATCTGGCGATACGATTCAGGCAGATACTCAGTATGCGGTAGAAATCTTTGTTAACGCAAAAACGGGGTATACCTACACCGGGCTTACAGGGGATAAGGTGACCGTAAACGGGAAAAAGGCAAGCGAATTTGAGAAGAATCCATCGACTCAACCTGGCGTCGATATGCGGGTATTCCACGAGCTTGAGGTGCTGAAGGTCGTCAAGAAGGTGGATCACATTGAGATCACAACACCGCCTACCAAGACCGTGTACAAGGGTGGCGACAAGTTCGACCCGAAGGGCATGGTGGTCACTGCGGTTTACAAAGATGGCACCAGCGAACCCATTACCAACTACAGCATATTCCATGGTGACAAGCTCACGAAGGGACAGGAGTATGTGACGATCCAGTATGACGATGGCAGCGGCAATAGCGATATCAAGGTCAGGCAGACCATCACCGTGGGCGCATATGAGGGGCCCCACACCCACACCTACGCCGGCAGCCCGTGGTACCAGGACGCGACGAACCATTGGCATCAGTGTACCGACAGCACCTGCCCGGATCCGCGCGCCAGCGCAACGGAACTGGCCTCCCACACCTTCGTGTGGAAGGTAGACCAGGCGGCCACCACGACCCAGACCGGCCTGAAGCATAAGGAGTGTACCGTCTGCAGCTATAAGCGCAGCGAGAATACGGTGATCCCCATGCTGTCCGGCAGCGGCACGGCCACGCCCGGTACGACGATTCCCGGCACGACCGGCGGTACAACGGGCGCAGCCAAATCTCCCAAGACCGGCGATGCGGGCATCGCCCTGTATGCAGGGCTGTCCCTGCTGGCGCTGAGCGGCAGCGGATGGGTCGTTGGCAAAAAGCACAGAGGAGAGAAGTAAAATTTACATTCTGTGGGCGGCAGGGATCGTTTCGCCCTGCCGCCTACAGAGATGGCGGATGCGTTTTGACGGCGCAAGCAGCCGGAACGCCGTATTCCACGGTATTTTTCACGAAAAGGTGAGGCGCGACCATGAAAAAGATCGGTATAATTTGTCTGTTGGTGTTGCTGCTGTCGGTAACGGGCTGCGGGCAGAAAAAGAGCACAGAGCCGCTGACCGTAACGTTGTGGCATGTCTATGGCGGCGAGGTGGATTCTCCGCTGAACAGTCTGATCGAGCGGTTCAACAGCACGGTGGGCGCGGAGCAGAACATCCGCGTAAAGGTGGAGCTGGTCAGCAACAGCGGCAGCATTCACAAAAGCGTGCTGGCCGCTGCCAACAGCGACCCGGGCGCACCGGCGCTGCCGGATATGTTCGTTTCCTATCCCAAGACGGTGCTGGCTCTGCCGGATCAGGACATTCTGGTGGACTACCGGGACTATTTCAGCGAGGAGGAGCTGGCGGCGTTTATCCCCGCCTTCCGGGAGGAGGGGACGATCGGCGGACGGCAGGCGATCCTGCCCCTCGCCAAATCCACCGAGGTGCTGTTTGTCAACCGGACGCTGTTCGACAGATGGGCGGCTCAGTCCGGCGCCGACTATGACGATCTGGCCACATGGGAGGGCGTTTACGCACTGGCGGAGCAGTACGCCGCAGATACCGGCAAGTGCTTCTTTGTCCACGATTACCACTTCAACTATTTTCAGGTAGGGGTGGAGTCTCTGGGTGAGGACTTCTTCCGGGACGACGGCGTAAGGTTCGGCTCCGGGTTCGAGCGTGCCTGGGAGCCGTATGCCCGGGCGGGGCTGACGGGCGGCCTGTGGCTGCACGACGGATACGCCACAGAGCCGCTCCGCACGGGAGACGTGGTGGTATCCGTGGCCTCCTCCGCCAGTGTGCTCTACTATTCCGACACGGTGACGTATCCGGACAACACCTCGGAAAAGGTGACGATCACCTCCATGCCCTGCCCGGTGTTCGAGGGGGGCGACAAGCTGGTGATGCAGCGCGGCGTCGGAATGTGCACCGTAAAGTCCACCCCGGAACGGGAGAGGGCGTGCATTACGTTCCTGAAGTGGCTGACCGAGCCGGCGTGCAATGTGGAATTTGTGACCAGTCTTGGCTATATGCCGGTGACGCAGGAGGCATTTGAGAAATATCTGCCCGGCGCCGTGGAAAAGCTCAGCGACCCGATGTATGTGTCGCTGTACGAGACATATCTGCAAACACAGGAGGCATATACCTTCTACTACCCGCCTCAGATGGAGAATTATCTGGATCTGGAGACGCGGTTTGAAAATCTGGCGCGGCTGAAGCTGACGGCGGGCCGGACACAGTATCTGGAGGGTGGCAACACGCTGGACGCCCTGATCCGGGAGACTTTGGACAGTTTTAAGCTGGATTACGGCACATGAAAGAGGAAAGCACATGCGATCAATTCGGAATGCGATTCACAATCCATATGCAGCCAGCCGCAGCATGGGTGTGCGGCTGCTGCTGTATTGGTCTGCCATGGCGCTGCTGCTGGTGGCGACGATCCTGTCTATCCTGATGGCCACGGGTGTGCTGTCCCATCCTGCCCGGCAGCTGGCCGGCGCTCTCGACATTCAGCAGAGAAATACATACGCGGCACTGGATGCGCAGATGGGTGATCTGACAGCGCGCGGTGTGGCTCTGTCGGAAAAGCTGGGACGGGAGCTGGATGCCTTCCTGGCGGCCAAGGGCATTCCCTTTGACGCGCTCAACGACGATCCGGGCACCATCGCGGAGCTGGAAAAGCGCCTGTATGCGCCGCTGAGCAGTACGCTGAGCGCCACCTCGTGCAGTGGGAGCTTCTTCTGTCTGAACGTCACCGCCAACACGTCGCTGCCCGATGCGGACGCTCTCAGAGCGGGGCTGTATCTGCGCTATAGCGGGCTCCAGCCCACGGTGGCCTCGGAGCAGGATGTGATCTGCTTCCGCGGCGCGGCGGAAGCGTCGCGGGGGCTGCAGCTTCAAATGCACAACCGCTGGAATCCGGAGCTGAACACCGCGCTGATCCCCGGCAGCGAGCGGGTCCTCAGCAGTCAGGCCACTCGTCCGGCAGAGGGCAGCCTGTGGACAAAGCGCTCGGAGCTGTCGGACACATGGGAGCATGTGATGCTGCTGTGTGTGCCGATCCTGGACAGCAGCGGCGCCGTGCGGGGCTTCTGCGGTGTGGAGATCAGCGATCTCTATTTCTCCCTTTCCCACGACACCGTGTCCAGCTCCTATGGCAATATGCTGACCCTGCTGGCGCCCATCGACGGTGACAGGCTCGACCTGTCGGGGGCCATGCTGGGCGCCACCTCCGGCTCGCGCCTGACGGCCGACGGCACGCTGCACATCGAGCCGGGGAAATACTATACCACCTATACCGATGGCAGGGAGTCCTATCTGGGACGCCACCGGCTGCTGGATGCCGTCACCTCGGACGGCATCCCCCTTGCCGCGGTAACGCTTGTGTCGGCCAACGCCTTCCGCAGCTATGAGCGTGGCGTGCAGTCCGCATGGCTCCTGGGCTCGCTGCTGTTCCTGCTGGCGATGCTGGCTGTGTCGCCCGTGCTGTCCCGCCGCTTCGTCAAGCCGATCAACGAGAGCCTCGCGGCGGTCAGAGGCGGCACAACAGAGGTGGTGGCCTCCGGTATTCCGGAGATCGACGAGCTGCTGGCCATGATCCGGGCGCGGCCCGTGGGTGCGCTGCCGCCCGATGTAGAGGCGCGGCTATGCGGCTTTGCAGAGAGGGCGGGCACGCTGACCGGCATGGAGCGCACCATCCTGCAATACTACATGGGCGGCTATACCGTCAAGGATATCCCCGAGCTGGCGCGCATCAGCGCCAGCACCGTAAAGACCCATAACCGCAATCTGTACCGGAAGCTGGGTGTGGATTCCTTCGATGAGCTGAAGGTGTATATCGAGCTGTTTGCCGCCTGCGGCCGCAGCGGTGAGCTGCTGAAACGATAACAAGAATACGTACAATGAGCAGAGTGCACAACCCGGTGTGATCCGGATTGTGCACTCTGTCTACGCCTGAGGGTGATTTTGCCGTTTGCAGGCAAAATTCACCCTTGGGGTAATAGACAGTTCAAGAGATAACTGCTAAAAAGGATATATACCTGCATAGATACTTTAGACATAAGTACGGAAGAAGGGACTGGCGATAAAGGCAAGGAGGGAACCCGAATGCGCCGCATCATCAAAGCATCCATGGAGGACGTATCCACTGTGGAAAGATTTCGTTTTTCGCTGCGCTGCGCGGCATGCGGCTATTGCTGGGAAAGCCAGCCTGTGCGGTTTTCCAAGGCGGGGGTGCAGCCGGAGAACGAGGGAAAGCGCGTGATCTTTCAGGCGCTGTATCAACGGGAACGGGAGGATGCCTTCGAGCGAGCCGTCACAGAGGCGCTGGAGCATTTCAGTCTGTGTCCCATCTGCAAACGGCTGGTCTGTGACCGCTGCTTCCTTTTAGGGGAGGATATCGACCTGTGTACCGACTGTGCGGCGTTTTTGCAGGAGCACGGCGAGCCGGTGGAAAGTCTGTCCGCGGAAAACAGACGATAAGGGGAGGCGGCACAGATGAAGCGGAAACACTGGATAGGAGGTGTACTGCTGGTCATGGCGCTGTGGGGAATAACGGGCTGCGGCAAAGCGGAGGCTCCGCCGGCCAGGCAGATGGTGGACGGCCCCGGTATGATGTATACGCCGGAGGATCAGAGTCCCTTTGCGGGGACGTGGCAGAGCCGGGACGGCAGCATTGTCATGGAGGTGGAGAGCAGCGACCCGTTTGAGAGCTCCCGCATACAGGTGCTTGTGGACGGCGAGCCGGACTTCGCATCCGACGCATGGGTATACAAAACCGGGCATGTAAAGCTGACGCAGGAGCATAAGGATATCCCAATGACGGGCGCCTTCAACCGGCTGACGTTCAGCCACAAGGAAAACGCCTTCTGTGTCCATTACAGCGACGGCAGCGGCCTGAGATGGCTGACAAAGGACGGCGCGGCGTGCGGCGAGGAGGACGTGATCTTCTCCCCGGAGCCGAAAACGCCGCCGCCCACAGCATGGAGCTGTCCTGCCTGCCGAACGGAGAACGAGGACAGCTTTTGCACCGGCTGCGGTCTGGTGAAGCCGCTGACCTGCAAAACCTGCGGCTGGCAGCCCAAGCCGGGCGCTTCAGCCCCGGCATACTGCCCGGAATGCGGCAACCGTCTCAAGTGAGACGTGCCGATATATGCACATTCAGACAGGAAGAAACTATAGGAGAAAACAGTAAAAACAGGAGGAACGGTGATGAAAAGTATGAAAAAGCTGACGGCACTGCTGCTGGCGCTGGTGATGGCACTGACGCTGGTGGCCTGCGGAGGCGGCAAGGGCGGCTCCAAGACCAACCCCGTTGTGGGCAAGTACATCGGTGAGGAGGTCCTGTCCTTCGACGAGTGGATACCCATGGACGAGGTATACGATCTGGGTGACAACTACATTGAGCTGAAAGAAGACGGTACGGGCTGCTTCATGCTGGATGGCGACCCGACGACCATCGAGTGGAAGCTGACTAAGGACGGCACCCTGACGCTGGACAGAGACGGATCGATCTGCAACTGCACGCTGAAGGACGGCCTGATCACGGTGAATGACTACTTCGGCTTTGACCTGCAGCTGACCTTCCGGAAGAGCGGCGCCGGCACTGCGGAGCTGTCTCTTGACGACTTTGCGTCCGTCTATGGCGGCGACTGGCACGGCATGGCCGGCCTCTCGGACGCCACCGGCGACCTTGAGGCGCTGAACGACACCGCCCACGAGATCCTGGCGCGCCTCGTCTTTGACGGCAACGGCGGCTGCGAGGTCTGGCTGGCCATGTATCTGGAGGGCGAGAACGACTTTAACTTCGCCAACACCTATGCCCGCGTGGTGCCCGATGATGAGACCGGTCTGGAGCTGCGGGGCGAGTTCATGGGCGGCGAGATGCAGGAAGGCATCCTGTCTGTGGACGAGACCGGTGCCCTGTATGTGAGCTGCGAGGTGGACTCCGATCTGGTGGACGGCTCCATCAGCCTGCTGGCCAACCTGCGGCATCTGGACGATGAGAACTGGACGGACGATGACTTTATGCCCCTGCCGGCGGACGCCGTGGAATATTACCGCGGCAAGACCTTTATGGAGATCGCCAATACCTACGAGATCGACACCAGCCTGATCCCCGATGACGGCAGCGGCGATGCAGCCGTTTCCCTCCCCAGCGGCGGCGACAACGGCGGCCTGCCGGAGAACTATCCCTACGAGCGCACCACCACCAACGGGCAGGGCGAGTACGGCAAGTCCAACCCCGACGCCACCGGAAGAGCGGATCTGCCCACCATGCAGAAGGTGCGGCAGGAGCTGTGGGATATGGGCTCCGCCGAGACCTCGAAGCTGACCTATGACGACATCAAGGAAATGCTGGGCGGCGAGGACGGCATCCCCCATACCGGCATGGACGAGAAGAGCTGGAACAGCGAGAAGCACGCTTACGGCTGGTTCAACGGCGAGGGTGACTACTATGTGCTGTACTTCAATGTCCAGGACGGCAACGAGTACTACACGGCCGCCACCTTCTCCAGCAGCGTGAGAGGCGACAGCTGACGAACGGTACGGAAATCAGAGAAAGGAAGGACGAGATATGCAAGTGACATTGAATGCGCTGCCCGCTTCGCTGGCAGAGTTCCGGAACCTGTCCCTGAATACCCCAGACGAGGTGGTGGCGGGCTTCCTGTGCGCATTGAACCTGTATGTAAAAAATCCCAACGAGGGTGTGGAGGCCATGAACATCCTGCGGGGGCCCCGGCCCATGACTCCCTATGATAGCCAGTTCCTGCGGGATCGTCTGCGGGGCAAGGAGTACCTGCCGCTGGCATACTTTGCCGGTGCCACACCTCAGAACAGCTATGCTCCCACACGGCCCTATGTGCTGGATGTACTGCCTGATCCCCGTCCGCAGGACATCGAGCCGGGCTACCTGCGGCTGTTTATCGCCACACCCGGCGCGGATTCGCCCCGGCCCATCAAGCTGCGGCAGAAGCCCTCCACCGGCGAGTGGTTCCTGTGGGAGTATTCCAGCCCGCTCAGCGGTATCCGCATCCCGGCCGCCCAGGATCCCTGGGCTTGAGCCGTGAAGCGGCGGTGGATCGCGCTGGCGCTGCTTCTGGCGCTGGCGTTGACCCTGACGGCCTGTCAGGTGGAGTTCATCCCCCACGGGCAGCCGGAGAACAACGGCGGCACCACGATAGACACACCGCCCCTGCCCGGCGACAACAACGATGTGTCAGATCCGGTGGACGGCGTTGACCCGGTGGGCGGCGATGAAGACTTCTACGATGGCGGGACGGACTACACCATGGAAAAGTACCGGAAGTACCTGAGTGGCCAGTGGATCGCCGTCGAGGGCGAGGTCGAGGGAGACCGGTACAGGATGGAAGAAGTAGGAATGACCGTGACGCTGGAATTCCAGGAGGCTGACGGCGTGACCGAGGACGGGCGCGGCGTATGGGCCATGGCCGCATGGTACGAATATACCAACAAATATGGCGACCACGAAAAGCTGGATGGGCTGAGCGTGAAGTTCCTCGAGGGACCCATGTACTACGGCTGCGGTAATGACGAGTGGTACGCGGAGCTGGTCGGCGGCCCGGAGAACGTAGAGTACACCGTGACGGTCATTGACAATAACTATCTGGAGTTGTACCGCTATGTGAAGGATTCAGCCATGGTGTGGCTCGTCAGCTGCGAGCGGTCGGATGGCCGATGGATCGAGGATTAACAAAGCTTTTCCATTATAGGCAGAAATAAATACAGAGAAAAGGAGATCACAAACTATGGGACTTATTAAAGCGGCACTGGGCAGCTTCGGCGGCGTGATGGCGGATCAGTGGAAGGAATACTTCTACTGCGAGGCCATTCCTGAAAACGTACTGGCGGTAAAGGGTCAGAAGAAGACCTCCAAGCGCTCCAGCAACACCAAGGGTGACGAGAACATCATCACCAACGGCTCGGTCATCGCGGTGGCCGACGGCCAGTGTATGCTCATCGTGGATCAGGGCAAGATCGTGGACATGTGCGCCGCCTCCGGCGAGTACACCTACGACCAGTCCACCGAGCCCTCCCTGTTCGTGGGCGACCTGGGCGAAGGCATCAAAAACGTATTCAACAACATGGCCAACCGCTTCACCTTCGGCGGCGAAGCGCCCAAGGATCAGCGCATCTATTATTTCAACACCAAGGAGCTGATCGGCAACAAATACGGCACACCGTCCCCCGTCCCGTTCCGGGTGGTGGATCAGCGCGCCGGTATCGACATCGATGTGGGCATCCGCTGCTTCGGCGAGTACAGCTACCGTATCAGCAACCCCATGCTGTTCTACACCAATGTCTGCGGCAACGTCAGTGAGGACTACACCCGCGACCGGCTGGACAGCCAGCTGAAAACGGAGCTGCTGACCGCCCTTCAGCCCGCCTTCGCCAAGATCGGCGAAAATGGCATCCGCTACTCCCAGCTGCCCGGCCACACGCTGGAGCTGGCCGACGCCCTGAACGAGGTCCTCTCCAAGAAGTGGCGCGACCTGCGGGGCATCGAGATCGTCTCCTTCGGCGTGTCCAGCGTGACGGCGGACGAGGAAGACGAGAAGATGCTCAAGGAACTGCAGCGCAACGCGGCATTCATGGATCCCACCCGTGCGGCGGCGCATCTGGTGGGCAGCCAGGGCGATGCCATGAAGATGGCGGCAGGCAATCAGGGCGCAGGCCCTGCCATGGCCTTCATGGGCATGAACATGGCTGGTCAGGCCGGCGGCATGAACGCCCAAAATCTGTTCGCCATGGGACAGCAGCAACAGGCGCAGCCCGCTCCCGCCGCGCCCGCCGGATGGACGTGCGCCTGCGGTCATGCGGGAAACACCGGCAAATTCTGTGCCGAGTGCGGCCAGCCCAAGCCCGCGCCCGCCGGCGAGTGGAAGTGCGCCTGCGGCGCGGTGAACACCGGCAAATTCTGCGCTGAATGCGGCCAGCCCAAGCCCGCCAGCGACGAGTGGACGTGTGCGTGCGGAACGGTCAACAAGGGCAAGTTCTGCGCCAACTGCGGCACGCCTCGCCCCTAACGGTGAAAAAGGTGATGATCGGTCTCCTTGCTCTGGCGCTGGCAGGTGTGCTGACGGTGGGCGGTGTGCAGCTCTACCGCTATCTTGTGACCGACCGGATATCGGACGGTGACGGCATGGTGAACGAGTTTGCCAACGTCTTTCAGGACGCTGACACGCTGAAGAGCATCCACTGGACGCAGAGCGGCTCAAGCTACGACCACGGGTTTTGCTTCGATTTGGAGGAGGCGGACGGCGCGTATACCATCTCCGGCTGGTGCATTGACACCGGGGGAAGCGGGGAGAAGGTGGAGCGCACAGACGCGCCCCTGACGGCGGAGCAGTGGGCGGAGATAGAGCAGTGCCTGCGGGACAACTGGCACCAGCCGCCCAAGGTGCTGCCGGAGGGTCTGTCCGTCCTCGACGGGACGGAAAGCTCTCTCCGCATCACCAGTCAGCGAGAGGGCGAGACCCTCACGGCGGAATACAACGGCGAGCACGAGTCCGCCCTTGAGGGGCTCCTGCGGGAGCTTCTCATGGGCACCTCCGAGGAGTACGCTCCCGCGGAGGATACGGAGTAAAAGAAAACAGGAGCGACCACACCTGTGGAATGTGAAAGGAGACGTCTATGAACGACTACTACGACTATTACAGCTACAGCAGCCCCCCTGCCTATAACCCGGTGTTCACCATTATCTCGCTTGTCCTGTGCGTGTTTGTTCTGGTGTGCATGTGGATCATCTTCCGGAAGGCTGGCAAGCCCGGCTGGGCGGCCATTGTCCCTTTCTATAATCTCTACGTGCTGTTTGAGATCACCTGGGGCAGCGGTATGCGCTTCCTGCTGCTTCTGATCCCCATCTACAACATCATTCTGAGCATCCAGACACAGGTACGGCTGGCCAAAGCGTTCGGCAAGAGCGGCGGCTTCGCGGCAGGACTGATCTTCCTGCCCTACATCTTCATCCCCCTGCTGGCCTTCGGCGGCACGGCGTATCAGGGCGTGCCCGTCAAGACAGCCTATCAGCCCCCTCGTCCGAACACCCCCTATCCCAACAACCCGTACCAGCAGCCCGGCGTCGGCTATCAGCAGCCCGGCCAGCCCCAGGGTCCGTACTCCCAGCCGCAGCAGGCTCCCTACGCACCGCCGCAGCAGGCTCCCTACACCCCGCCGCAGCAGGCTCCCTACACTCCGCCGCAGCAGACCGCTGCCGCCCCCGCCTTTTGCCCGTCCTGCGGCGCCAAAAGCTCCGGCGAGAAGTTCTGCCAGAACTGCGGCGCACCCCTGCGCTGACCATTTCCCTGACCGCCCCTGCGGGCGGAAAATAAATCGTTATGTAAACAAAGAAAGGAACTCTACCATGAAAAAATCGATCACGCTTGTATTGGCCGCATTGATGATGCTCTCCCTCGCTGCCTGCGGCGGCGGCAGCAAGGATAAGGGCGGCGCTCTGCCCGGCATTGATATGAAATCCACGGACACACAGACCGTGACCTCTGACAGAGCAACACTGGAAGTGCTGAATGAGACATTCTTCACCTATCTGGGCGGCTTAAACTACTTCACCGACAGCGATCCCCAGGCGAAGCTGACCTATGCGGATCTCAAGGAGCACATCGGCGTGGACTGCTCCGAGTACCAGTACCAGGAGGAGTACCAGCGCGGTGTATACACCTGGTACGCCGCCGAGGATGAGGCGTGCTGCCTGTCCCTGTTCTTCGGCGACAACGGCAAGCTGATGGCTGCCGGTGCGTACAACCTCAGCCTTTGATCGACCCTGACTGACCGTATTCCTATCTGAACGCCATTTTCCACGGGAGCGGCTCAAGGCCGCTCCCGCAGCGGAAAGGAGAGAGAACAATGGCATCCCAAATCACCAACTATAAATGCCCGGCGTGTACCGGCCCCCTGCACTTTGTAGGTGCCTCCGGTATGCTGGAATGTGATTTCTGCGGCGCGAAATATGACGTGGCGCAGATCGAAGCTCTGTACGCAGAGAAAGAGGCCAAATCCGTGGAGGCCACGGAAAAGGCCAACGCCAAGGCAGAGGAGAACCGCCAGAAAATAGCGGAGATGGAGGCACAGGGGTGGGATACCTCCGGCCTCAACAGCGACTGGGGCGCGGAGGCCGACGGCATGAAGGCCTACAACTGCCCCTCCTGCGGCGCAGAGCTGATCTGCGACGCCAGCACCGCCGCCACCTCCTGCCCCTATTGCGGCAATCCCACCGTGGTGCCGGGGCAGTTCAGCGGCGCACTGAAGCCGGACTTCGTGATCCCCTTTAAGCTCAGCAAGGAGGACGCGGTGGCAGCCCTGAAGAACCACTATAAGGGCAAGCCCCTGCTGCCCAAGGCCTTTACCAACGGCAATCACATTGAGGAGATCCAGGGCGTGTACGTCCCCTTCTGGATGTTCGACGGTCAGGCGGAGGGCTCCGTGGACTATGAGGGTCTGATCATCCACGTCTACGAGAGCGGCGACTACGAGATCACCGAGACGGAGCACTACGACGTGCACCGCGGCGGCTCCATCTCCTTTGAAAAGGTGCCGGTGGACGCCTCCAGCAAGATGCCCGATGACCACATGGACTCCATCGAGCCGTATGACTACGCCGGTCTGAAGCCCTTTTCCACCGCCTATCTGCCGGGCTTTCTGGCGGATAAGTACGACGTGACGGTGGAGGAGAGCCACGATCGGGCAGACGGACGGTGCTCCGCGTCTCTGGAGGGCGCGCTGCGCCGCACCACCACGCAGTACGACAGCTGCGTTCCCCTGCGGCAGGACATTCGCCTGCGGCGCGGCAAGGTACACTATGCGCTGCTGCCGGTGTGGATGCTGCATACCAAGTGGAACGGCAAGGACTTCCTCTTTGCCATGAACGGGCAGACCGGCAAGCTGGTGGGCGACCTGCCCACGGATATGGGCAAGTTCTGGGCGATCTTCGCCGCCGTCGCCGCGCCGGTGACGGCCATCGCCGCGGCGATCCTGATGCTGTTTTAAGGAGGGCGGCCGAGATGAAAAAGAGAATTTTTACATACCTGCTGGCGCTGCTGGCGGCGCTGACGCTGGTTGTGCCCGCTTGGGCAGAGCAGACGGAGGACGACCTGTTCGTGTACGATACGGAGAACCTGCTGACCGAGGACGAATGGCTGGAGCTGGAGCTGCTGGCCGACGAGATCTCCTGGCGGTACGATTGTGCCGTCTACATCGTCACCATCTACGACTACGAGGACTATGACAGCGACATCCACTACGCGGCGGTGAACATCTACGACAGCAACAGCTTCGGCATCGGCGAGAACCGCGAGGGCATCATGCTGATGCTGAGCACATACGACCGCGACTACGACCTGTACGTTCGCGACGGCGGCACCGCCGAGTACGCAGTCAACAAGTATGGCCGCCACCAGATGACGGAGGAGTTCCTCGACAACTTTGCCGACGACGACTGGGCGGGCGGCTTCAGGGACTATCTGAACGCCTGCGCCGAGTATCTGAGCCTTGCCGAGCAGGGGCACCCCGTCAGAAAGCCGCTGATCAAGGTGCTGCCTATGGCGCTGGGCATCGGCGTGGTGCTGGCTCTGGCCGTATGCCTGTTCCTGAAGGCCAAGATGAAGTCCGTCCGTCAGGGCGCGGAGGCGGATACCTACGTGACGGCTGAGGGTCTGAACCTGACGGAGCAGTACGACAACTATACCCACACCACTGAGACCCGCCGCAAGATCTCCCAGGACAGCGACGGCGGCAGCAGTGACCATTCCGGCGGCGGAGGCTCCAGCACAAGCGGTAAGTACTGAGCGGTGAAAGGAGGATCCGATGAAAAAGAATCCCATCCTCTGTCTGCTGCTGGCGCTGGCGATGATGCTGACGCTGACAGCCTGCCAGATAGATATCCCCGGCGTCGGGACCGTCCGCATCAGCGACGGCAGCAAAAACGACCATGATGCGGATGGCCCCCCTGCGGGGAACAGCTATGACACCTCCCTTGTCCAGCTGCGTGAGGAGGCGATGGACTTGCCCTCCTACCTCTTCGCAGCGGCGTATATCGGCAGCTCGGCGGGCGGCCCCGACGATCTGGAGCTTCCCCTGCAGGAGTGGGTGCGCACGGCGGCGCCGGAGCTGTGTGCCCAGTATCCGTTCGTCCAGAATATCCCCCGTGAACGGGTGGTGGGCAGCGGCGGCAGCCTGACCGGCTATGCAGGCGGGGTGGAAAAGAAGATGCGCCTGCTGACGCTGGAAAACAGCGAGGCAGCGAAATTTTATCGATGAAAAAGCAGGGCATCCCGGCGGGATGCCCTGCTTTTTGGTTATCTGAAATTACTTGTTCCGGATATACTCATCGATGGCCTTGGCGGCAGCCTTGCCTGCGCCCATGGCCTTGATGACG
>ENA-ORND01000926-ORND01000926.1-human-gut-metagenome-genome-assembly--contig:-NODE-926-length-22394-cov-5.324545_pt1 | contig 22394 bp, 19 predicted proteins | sample MGYA00242111_ERZ509014 | MGnify/ENA primary metagenome ERZ509014 (study PRJEB26280, sample SAMEA2338694) | human gut metagenome | biome: human gut; feature: human-associated habitat; material: faeces... | reverse complement strand
CGCAGCTGCCGGAGCGGTGCTTAAGCCGCAAGGCGGGAATTGTGCGGTGTTGCCTCGGATATCTCCTGACCAAACAAAAAGCGCGCAGCCCCGCCGTCAAGCGGGTGCCGCACGCCTTTGTGCAAAAGCAAAATCTCTTTTGTTCTTTTTATGCTTTTGTCTCCGGAATCAGAACGGGGTCCGCAGCTTTTGCACTGCGGACCCCGTTGTCCCTGCTCCGTGTTTGGATTGTTCTGATTATAGCATACTGCCAAAATTTTGCAAGCACTTTTTGTCGGCATCAGGGGAATTTTTGCCGCCGATCGCCTTATTCTATTAAGCTGTTTCTTCGTTTTTCATCTCGCATCCCCGTTTTTGCTTTCTTTTTTTCCGTCAAATTGTCCTTTGGGCTAAATAACTTCAAAATTACAGCTTTTCCCCCGCACCACTGGGTCATGCCGGGCAGCGGACGGCCCAGTCCGGCAGCCTTATTCCGCTGTTTCTCCCCGCCTTATGTTGTCACAGCCTTGTTTATCGAAGAGTTTCTCTGCCAATTTCTTATGTCATCCAAAATTCAGCATTGTTTCTCGCTTTATTGTGCCATGATTTTATATCGAACGTTCGTTTTATTTTGTGGTGGGTTTTTCCGCCATTTTCCAATATTATATATTTTGTGAACAATCATTGCATAGGTTGTAAACATTAGCACTCTACTATTGACAGTGCTAATTTTAGGGTTATAATAAAGGCGTACCTTGAAAGAGGGGGTGCGGAACGCAAGAGCGTTCCGGGAAACACCGCCAAGGAGCCGTAAGGCTCGGGAAGCGTCAGACTTCCCGGAGAGGCACCAAATAAAATTCCAGATTTTTACAAAGTGAGGTTATGACTTATGTTGCCGACTGTTTTTGGTGAAAATCTTTTTGATGATTTCTTTGACGATTCCTTTGGTATGATGAACGCACACAGCCCGCTGTACGGCAAGCATGCACGCAACCTGATGAAGACCGATATCCGCGAGACCGATACCAACTATGAGCTGGCCATTGATTTGCCGGGCTTCAAGAAGGATGAGATCCACATTGAGCTGAAAAACGGCTACCTGACCATCAGCGCCGCCAAGGGCCTGGATAAAGACGAAACCGACAAGAAGGGCAAGTACATCCGTCAGGAGCGCTACGCCGGGTCCTGCAGCCGCAGCTTCTATGTTGGCACCGACCTGCAGCCCAAGGATGTCAGCGCCAAGTTCACCGATGGCATCCTGGAGTTGACCTTCCCGAAGGAAGCTCCCAAGAAGGAACCTGATGTGACCCGCGTTGAAATTGGTGAATAACCGATCTGCCTTTGCGGCATAACTGAATAAGTCTCAGCGGTGCCCCGCCCTTGACCCCAATCGGTCAGGGCGGGGCACCGCTTTTTTTGTTTTGTTGCACCCCTGTGGTATAATGGTTTTATAATAAATCCAACAGGGGGCTGCTGTTTGTATGGTCGATCATATTGAGATCCGCGGGGCACGGGTACACAACCTAAAAAATATTGATGTCGATGTGCCGCTGAACAAAATCGTCGGCATTGCGGGTGTATCCGGTTCCGGCAAATCTTCGCTGGCGCTGGGCGTGCTGTATGCCGAAGGTTCGCGCCGGTATCTGGACGCACTTTCCACCTACACGCGCCGCCGCATGACCCAGGCCCCCAAAGCTGATGTGGACGAGGTTCTGTATGTTCCCGCTGCGTTGGCGCTGCACCAGCGGCCGGGGGTGCCGGGCATCCGCAGCACCTTTGGCACCGGCACCGAGCTGCTGAACAGCCTGCGGCTGATGTATTCCCGCCTTGCCAGCCACCGCTGCCCCAACGGGCATTATCTTGCGCCCACCCTGGCCGTGGCCGCCGGGCAGGAGCTGATCTGCCCCGAATGCGGGGCCCGCTTTTACGCTCCTTCGGCGGAAGAGCTTGCCTTTAACAGCCAGGGTGCCTGCCGCACCTGCAGCGGCACCGGCACCGTGATGACTGTGGACGAGAGCACCCTTGTGCCGGACGACTCCCTCACCATCGACGAGGGCGCGGTGGCCCCCTGGAAAAGCCTGATGTGGTCGCTGATGACCGACATCTGCCGCGAGATGGGCGTGCGCACCGATGTACCCTTCCGTGATTTGACCAACAAGGAAAAGGACATCGTCTTCCACGGCCCGGCAGAGAAAAAGCACATTTTCTACCACAACAAAAACTCCAATCAGGCCGGGGAGCTGGATTTCACTTACTTCAACGCCACCTATACCGTGGAGAATGCCCTCTCCAAGGTCAAGGACGAGAAGGGCATGAAGCGGGTGGAAAAGTTTTTGCGGCAGGGCGTCTGCCCGGACTGCGGCGGCGCACGCTTAAACGCCGTTGCCCGCAATGTGCTGTTTGCCGGACGCTCCATCTGCGAAACAACGGCGCTGCCGGTGGACGAATCACTGGCTGCCCTCAAAGCCGTCCGGCTTAAGGGCCGGGAAAAACTGATCGGCGAAGACGCCCTCAGGGAAATCGTCTCGCGCCTTGCGTTTTTAAAGTCCGTGGGGCTCGGCTACATCGCGCTGGACCGTGCTTCGCCCACGCTTTCGGGCGGCGAAGCGCAGCGTATCCGCCTTGCCGCGCAGCTGGGCAGCAACCTGCAGGGGGTCTGCTATGTACTCGATGAACCCACAATCGGCCTTCATTCCCGCGACAACAAGCGCCTCATCGAAAGTCTTGTGGGACTCAGACAAAAAGGCAACACCGTGCTTGTTGTGGAGCACGACGAGGACACGATCCGCGCGGCCGAACATATCGTTGACATCGGCCCGGGCGCCGGAAGCCGCGGCGGCGAACTCATTTTCGAAGGAAGTTTCAAGGACCTTCTGAAAAACAAAAAGAGCGTCACCGCGCAGATGCTGAGAACCCCCTTAAAGCACACGGGTGTAGCCCAGCGCAAAACCACGAAGGAGACGCCCGCAATCACCGTACGCGGCGCGTTCCTGCATAACCTCAAGGATCTCACCGTGAGGCTGCCCCTGGGGCGCCTGATTGTGCTTTCCGGCGTTTCCGGCTCCGGAAAATCGACGCTTGCGCACGACGTGGTGGGCGCTAGCCTTGAAGCCGGGCTCACGAACCTCAAGGAAGTCAGGCGTCTGACGCGTGCCGGCAAAACGCGTTTTCCGGTCTTTACTCCTGCGGGCTGCAAAGCTGTTGACGGGATTGAACAGATCGCACGCGTGCTTGAAGTCGATCAGACCCCGATCGGCAAGACACCGCGCTCGTGCCCTGCGACCTACGTGGAATTTTTTAACCGCATCCGCGATATTTTTGCCAACACCAATGAGGCGCAGGAGAGGGGCTTTAGCGCAACACGCTTTTCCTTTAACACCGAAGAAGGGCGCTGCCCGGTCTGCGCGGGCCAGGGACAGATCCGGGAGGAAATGAACTTCCTGCCGGACGTCACGATGACGTGCGAAGCCTGCAAAGGCATGCGCTTTGACGAAGACACCCTTTCCATTAAGTGGCACGAGCGCTCGATCGGCGAAATTCTCAACATGTCGGTGGACGACGCGCTCGAATTTTTCGCCGCGCAGCCCGCGGTCTCCCATCCCCTGCAGCTCATGCAGGACGTGGGGCTCGGATACCTCAGGCTCGGTCAACCCTCCAACACGCTCTCCGGAGGCGAAGCGCAGCGTATCAAACTCGTGACGGAACTTGCGAAAGCCGGACGTCCCGGCGAGCAGATTCGGCAGAGAAAAACGCCGCACACCTTCTACATCCTGGATGAACCGACGGTGGGGCTTCATATGGCCGACGTTGCCAAACTCATCAACGTCCTGCAGCGACTGACCGCGGCCGGCAACACCGTGCTTGTGGTCGAACATAATCTCGACGTGATTGCCGAAGCCGACTGGGTGATTGATTTGGGCCCCGAGGGCGGCCCCGAAGGCGGCCGCATCGCCGCGCAGGGCGAACCTGTTGATGTAGCCAAAGCCGACACCCCGACGGGCCGGGCGCTTGCGGAATTTCTTGCGCAGCACAAGGGCTCTGAAAAGCCGGAAAACAAACCTCCGAAAAAGGCACCTGCCAAGCCGAGAGCCAAACGCAAACCCACGGAGGCATCCTGATGACAATTGAGATATTTCGTGTCGGAGGCTGCGTCAGGGACCTGCTGCTCAGAAAGGAGGGTCTTGACATTCCCGAGGGCGACCGTGACTGGGTGGTAACGGGTGCCACACCCGAAGACATGGTCTCCAAGGGCTATCTCCCGGTGGGCGCGGACTTTCCGGTCTTTCTGCATCCCGAAACGCATGAGGAATATGCGCTTGCCCGAACCGAGCGCAAAACCGCAGCGGGTTACCACGGCTTTCAGTTTTATGCGGCACCCGACGTGACGCTTACTGACGACTTAAGGCGGCGCGACCTCACCATCAACGCAATGGCCCAAAGTGCTGACGGTACGCTCATTGACCCCTACGGAGGACAGAAGGATCTCAAAGCGCGGCTTTTGCGGCACGTAAGCAGCGCGTTTGCCGAAGACCCCGTGCGCATTCTGCGGATTGCCCGCTTTGCCGCCAAGCTTCCGGGCTTTACCGTGGCACCGGAAACCATGGTGCTTCTCAGAAAAATGGTGGCCTGCGGCGAAGCCGATGCACTTGTTGCAGAGCGCGTCTGGGCGGAATTTAAAAAGGGACTGATGTCGGCGGATCCCGCTGCGATGATTGCGGTGCTGAAAGCCTGCGGCTACTGGGAAAGGGCTTTCCCCGAAGTACCTGCTTCCGGCAACGAAATCCGTGCGCTCACACGGGCAGCGAAAGCCGGTTTTCCCCTCACTGTGCGCGCCGTGCTTCTTTTTGAAACAGCCGGCGAAGACGAAAGCGCCGTGCGCAGACGCTTTAAGGCGCTCAGGGCTCCCGCTGACGTGACGGAACTCGCGCTGCTTGACAACCGGTTAAGAGACGCCGTCACGACTGCCTCAACACCCGAAGCCATGGCCGACGTCCTGGAAAAAAGCGATGTGCTGCGGCGTCCGGCCCGTTTTGAAGCGCTTTTGGAGGCGGCAGAGGCAAGGCACCCGGACTTTAATCCCGAGAAACTCAGAAAAGCCGCAGCGCTTTGGTGCGCGGTTGACGCCGGTAGTGTTGCCCGCGAAGCGGTCAGCGAAGGTAAGCCCGCTGAAATTGCCGCGCGCGTTGCTGCCGCACGCCGCAAGGCTCTTATGCAGCCATAGTCTCAGAGAATGCGCGCAATAAGCCACGCTCCGATGAAAATAAGGAGCGTGCTTGCAAGCGGAATGCTGATTTTGCGGCGCCCGAGCATGAAATTGATGTCTCCGGGGAGCCTTCCGAGCCCGAATTTCGAAAGCCACGGCACGGCCGTCATCAGCACCATCAGAACAATTAAAATCGTGAAAATCCAGCGCATGAGCGCATTCTAACGAGCAGCCGCTGCAAAAAACGACTGTTGACGCAATGTCCGATATTTTCAATGAGCTGCGGCTCACCTGCCGCAGACTCACGTTAAACCGCTACCGTAAAGAAGCCGCCATCGGCGCTTTAACGAAGGAACACGGCCGCACGCAACCCGTCATTCTCACGATCGACGTGTGGGTCGGGAACCCCCTTAAAAACGACCGGCTCGATGCGGTCTACGACTACCGTCTTCTGCCCGCGGCCGCCGACACTGTGATTGCCGCGGGGCACATTGAACTGCAGGAAACACTCGTTGAACGCATCGCGCAGACGCTCCTCGCAGACGACCGCGTCAGAGCCGTGCGCGTTTATTCCGTTAAACCTGAAGCCTATGAAAACTGTGACGGGATCGGGGTGGAAATCTTCCGCCTTGCCCGTCCGGGAAAGACGCTATGACAGACACCGTTGAGGAAAAACCCGTTGCCTGGCCCGCCGCGCCCAAAATGACCAAAAGCGGCGAAGACAATAAAAAGTGTGTTGAAGCAGCACCCGGCCGCCACGTCAAAGCCTCCGTTTCCGTGAGAAAACTCGAAAAGCGCATCGTGCGTCTTACCGCACAGGCCATTGCCGACTACGACATGATCCGTGAAGGCGACAAAGTGATGGTCGCGATGAGCGGAGGTAAAGACAGTTACGTGCTTCTTGAAGTGCTCCGGAAACTCCAGGCCCGCGCGCCCGTACACTTTGACATCATTGCCGTGCACGTCAATCAGCACATTCCGGGCGGGCCCACGCCCATTGTGGAAAAGTTTCTGGCGGGTGCGGGCGTCCCCTATCACATCGAGGATCAGGACACCAATTCCATCATCGAGCGGCTGATTCCCTCCGGTAAAAACGTCTGTTCGCTCTGCGCCCGGCTGCGGCGCGGCATTCTTTACCGCGTTGCCAAAGAACTCGGCTGCACCAAGATTGCACTCGGGCATCAGATGGATGACGTTGTCTCGACGCTCCTTCTTAATATGTTTTACGGCGGACGCATCAAGGCAATGCCCCCGGTTTTGTTCAGTGACGATCACAACAACACCGTTATCCGGCCGCTCATTTACGTACGGGAATACGAAAACCTCAAGTGGGCCAAAATCCAGGAGTATCCGCTAGCGCCCAAGGACCTGTGCGGGGCCGGAGAAAACAAAAAGCGGCGCGAAATCAAGGAACTCATGGCTGAGTGGGACAGAAAGTACGACAGCCGCATCTACAATCTCTTCATGAGCACCACGCGCGTCTCACCCTCGCAGCTTGCGGACAAAACGCTTTGGAACTTCTTTAACCGGGAAGCGGGCGGCGTGCGCATTGCGCCCGAGGCGCCGGGCGATGATGACGATGTCTGAAATTTTGGAGCAACACCTATGCGTATCTACAGCACTGCTTTTGCCGAAGGCGGCGAAATCCCCGTGAAAAACACGCAGGAAGCCGAAGACCTCTCGCCCGAGCTCGTCTTTGAAGACATTCCGGCGGGCACCAAGAGTCTGGTTCTCATTGCCGATGATCCGGACGCTCCCGACCCCAAGGCCCCGAAGTACCTGTGGCTTCACTGGCTCGTCATTAATCTGCCGGCAGACACCAAAGGTCTGCCCGAAGGTGTTAAGCAACTTCCGGCAAAGGCCCGCACCGGCATCAACGACTGTGATGCTGAGGGTTGGTCGGGACCCCGTCCTCCCATCGGCGTGCACCGCTACTACTTTCACCTGTTTGCGCTTGATACGGAACTGACGCTTTCCGCGGGCTTTAAACGTGCTGACGTCGAAAAAGCGATGAAGGGGCACATCCTTGCCAAGGCTCAGACCTTCGGGACGTATCTGCTGCTTGCGAATCGGTGAGAGTACCTAAGAGGTGACTGTTTTCTCAAGCTTTTTTCTGAGAGAACAGTCCCGCTTCTTGCCGCACTCCGAAATATTCTTCAGAATTACGCCCTGAAGTGCGGCGCTTTCGGCCTGTGTCGGGCCTGCGGCGCCCGTCTTTGTTCAGGAATGTGTCCTGTTCGGCACTCTTTCAATAAATCTGACGCCTATGTCCATCAAAAATCTGCTTGTGGCAGCCGTTGCCGCCGCCACGATTTTCACGGGTTCCGCCAATGCCGCTCCGGTTGAATACACGGTCGGCACGGGTGCAACCTACCGTCCTTTCGAATTCCAGGCGCCCACGAAGGAAATCGTCGGCTTTGACATCGATCTGATGAAGGAGATCGCCAAGGCTCAGGGCTTTAAGGTGAAGTTTGTGAACACCCTCTGGGGCGTGATTTTTGAATCGGTAAAAAACGGCGACCGTGACATCATCATGAGCGGCATCACGATTACGCCGCAGCGCAAGGAGTCCGTTGACTTCTCCTATCCGTACTTTGCCGCGCACCAGCTCATCCTCACGCAGAAAAACCTGAAGGTGAACTCCCTTGCGGAACTCAAGGGCAAAAACATTGCCGTGTGCGCCAATTCCGCCGGTGACATTATTTCCAGCAAGGCTTTCGGCAAGGCTTCCCCCAACATCAAGCGCTTTGACAACACGCCCCTCGCCCTTGAAGAACTCAACGCGGGCGGCGTTGACGCTGCCGTGGGCGACGTCGGTGTCTTTGCCTACTATGCGCAGCAGAACCCCGACAAAGACTTCAACATGACGCGCGACACAAGCTTTGAAGATCAGTATTTCGGTATTGCCGTGCGTAAGGGCAACACCGAACTGCTCAACAAGATCAACGAAGGCCTCAAGAAGGTGATCGCTTCCGGCGCCTACGAGAAGGTCTACCGCAAGTGGTTCGGCGCCAAGGCTCCGATTCCCACACTGCCGATCCCGTAAAATAACGGTCTGACCGGATAAGAAACGCGCCCCGAAGCAGTCACAGCACTGCACTTTCGGGGCTCTTTCGTATATAAAAACCCGTCATCCGGCACCGTTTGTCCGTGCCGGCGGCAGTCACAGAAAGAGCTGCAGCCGGCGCTTTCCGTCGTTTCGTCAACCAGAGGGGAACCTATCCATGAGCGGTTTTCGCTTAGACGTTCTTGCCGAATACTGGCCGCTTTTTGTCGAAGGCGCCGCCATGACGATCAAGCTCACCGTAGCCTGCGTCGTCTGCGGCGTGATGCTCGGCATGCTTCTCGGCATGGCCCGCATGGCTTCCGCGCGCCACGATCCCTGGAAATCGATTCTTTACTACGGCGTGCGCTGGCCCGTGACGATCTGGGTGAGCTTTTTCCGCGGCACGCCGCTTTTTGTGCAGATCTTTCTGATGTACTTTGCGGTGCTGCCGATCTTTATTCATCCGGTCGACGGCCTCATCATCAGCGGTTCGCTCGCCCGGGAACTACGCGGCAGCTACGGCGCTCTGATTGCCGGCTTTCTGGCGATTTCGTTAAACGCCGGCGCCTACATGAGTGAAGTCTTCCGCGCCGGCATCCAGTCCCTGGACAAAGGCCAGAGCGAAGCGGCCAGAAGCGTCGGCATGAGCTACTGGCAGTGCATGCGCCACATCATCCTGCCGCAGGCCTTCCGCCGGATGCTTCCGGCCCTGGGCAACAACGCCATCGCTATTTTGAAGGACTCTTCTCTGGTGTCGGCAATCGGCCTGACGGAACTCGCGTACGCCGCGCGTACCGTTGCCGGCGCTTCGGCACGCTACTGGGAGCCCTACCTCACCATTTCCATCATGTACTGGGTGATGACGCTCGGCCTTGCCTGGCTCATCCGCCTTCTGGAGCAGCGCCTCGGTAAGGGAGACGACAAATGAGTGACGCACCCGTGATGATTTCCATCCGCAATCTCAAAAAAAGTTTCGGCGACCTGCACGTGTTAAAGGGCATTGACCTTGACGTGCGCCGCGGTGAAAAAGTGGTGGTTCTCGGCCCCTCAGGCTCAGGCAAGTCCACGATGCTTCGCTGCATCAATGCGCTGGAAGACGCCGACAGCGGCACGATCACGGTGGACGGCGTGGAAGTCACCAGCCGCCGCACCAACATCAACCGCCTGCGCGAGCACTTGGGTATGGTGTTTCAGCGCTTTAACCTGTGGCCGCACAAGACCGTGCTTGAAAACGTCATGCTCGGCCAGATGGTGGTCTCGGGCCGTTCAAAGGCAGAGGCCCGCGAGCGGGCTCTGAAAATGCTCGAGCGCGTGGGGCTTGCCGCCAAGGCCGACGAATATCCCGTGCGGCTTTCGGGCGGCCAGCAGCAGCGCGTCGGCATTGCCCGTGCGCTTGCCATGGACCCCAAGGCGATTCTTTTTGACGAACCCACATCAGCCCTTGACCCGGAACTTGTGGGCGAAGTGCTTGCCGTCATGAAAAGCCTCGCCGACGAAGGCATGACGATGATCGTGGTCACGCACGAAATCACCTTTGCCCGTGAGGTTGCTGACCGCGTGATCTTCATGGACGGCGGCGTGATTGTCGAGCAGGGCAATCCCGAAGACGTTCTCGTGCACCCCAAGGAAGAGCGCACCCGCGCCTTCTTAAAGCGCGTGCTCTAAGAGCATCCAGGCCTGTCCGCAAAGCCGGTACCCGTTTGGGGAACCGGCTTTTTCTTTACGACAAAAAAAAGGGGCGGAAGTCCGGAGAATTCCGCCCGAAAAACGAAAGCAAGGAGAAGGAGAAATCTGGCTTTCGGTGTATTACGGCACTTTGAAATCAAACTGGTGGCACTGATTGCAGAAGTTTTCCGAGGGCTGGTGCCCGAGGTGGCAGTTCGTGCAGTCAAGCGAATCCTGATAGTGCGGGGACACATGGGGATTGACGGGCTTGACGTTCTTGGTTTTGGCTACAAGAGCCTTCACGTTATGACAGACCGTGCAGGTCGCGGTCGTCGGTTCCTGAGGATTGGCCTTATCGGGCCCGTGGCAGACCGTGCACTGCACGCCCTTGGCAACATGGCGGTCGGCAAGCATCGGAGCGGCCGTGACGGTAGAGACGGCTGCGGCTAAAAGGGCCGCGGTAAACACGGCGGTCATTGTCTTTTTCATGGCGGGATCTCTGTTATTGTCAGCCTTCATGTGCTGGCGGCTCTTTTTGAGTGCCGCAGCACCGACTGCGTGAGACGCATCCTAAAGAGAGGTGCAAAGCCGCACTACATCCCGAAGCATGGGATACCTATCCCGCGGGATTTAGTCACTTTGCCGCTTTGATTTCAGAATGCTCCCCGTCACACAACAAAGGACGCCGGCCGCGCCTTTCAATGCACACGGCGCCCGAACTCAACGAAAGAAGAGGAAACACCATGGATATGATTGATTCAAGCCGCCGCGGTTTTCTGAAGTCCGCCGTTGCCGCCGGTGCCGCCGTGATGGCTTCGGCTGCCGCCAATGCCGGCATTCCGGCCTCGAGCGTCAAAAAGTACGACGAAACCTTTGACGTCGTCATCATCGGTTCCGGCTTTGCCGGCATGGCCTGCGCCTATAAGGCTGCTCAGGCGGGGCTGAAGATCCTGATGCTCGAAAAGATGAGCGTCGTAGGCGGCAACTCCGCCATCTGCGGCGGCAACGTCGCCTGCCCGAACAACCCCGTGCAGAAAGCTCTGGGCATCAAGGACAGCAAGGAACTCTTCATCGCCGACTGCATGAAGGACGGCCTCGGCATCAACTATCCGGACCTCTTGGGCACGATCGCCGACCGCTGCAACGACACCATCAAGATGGTGGTCGATCTCGGCTGCGAATTCGTTCCCAACCACATGCTCTTTGAAGGCGGCCACTCCGTTCCGCGTTCTTATGAAATCAAGGCCGGCACCGGTTCCGGTTACATCCGCCCGATGCACGCCGCGCTGCAGAAGCTTCCCAACGTCGTGATTCGCACCCGCGCCAAGTTCGATGACTTCATCATCGGCGCCGACGGTGCCGTCGAAGGCGTCACCTACCGCTCCGGCTACCGCTTCAACAGCAAACTGGAAAGCGACGATCTGGAAAATAAGACCGGCCGCACCAAGACCGTTCGTGCCCTCAAGGGCGTGATGCTTGCCGCGGGCGGCTTCTCCCGCGACATCTGGTTCCGCCAGACGCAGGATCCGCGCGTTGTGCCCACGACGGACTCCACCAACCAGCCCGGCGCCACCGCAGGCGTTCTCACCAAGGCGCTCGGGATCGGTGCTGCCCCGGTGCAGCTTTGCTGGCTGCAGTTCCTGCCCTACTGCAATCCCCGTGAAAAGGGATTCGGCGTTTCCGTGAACTTCACCAACCACGCCTGCATGGACCTCGGCATGGTTGTCGACCGTAAGACCGGCAAGCGCTTCATGGACGAACACGCCGGCCGCAAGATCAAGTCCGACGCCCTCTTTAAGGTGATCGGCACGGATGAAAACTACCCGATCGCCGTCTGCGATGATGCGATTGTGAAGGCAATCAACCCGTCCTTTGTGAAGCTGCCGCTGGAAATGGGGACGGTGAAGAAGTTCAACACCCTCGAAGAACTCGCCGATTACTTCAAGATCAACAAGGCCGCGTTCCTTGAAGAAGTCAAGCGCTTCAACGGCTTTGTGAAGACGGGCGAAGACAAGGACTTCCACCGTATTCTGAAGTTCAACAAGGGGCTCGATGTCTCCAAGCCCCCGTTCTACGGCATCGAATGCTGCCCGAAGATTCACCACACCATGGGCGGCGTGAAGATCAACCCGAAGGCTCAGGTGATTTCCGACGTGACGCACAAGCCCATCAAGGGGCTCTACGCCGGCGGCGAAATCGTGGGCGGTGTGCACGGCGCCTCGCGCCTCGGCACGGTCGCCGTGATCGATGCCCTTACCTTCGGCATGATTGCCGGTGAACAGTTCGCTGCGATGGCGAAGTAATTAAAAGAAAACGGCTCCTCCGAAAGAACGGAGGGCACCACGGTTTGTCCCGGTGCCCTCCGTCTTTTTTTGCCTCAGAGTTTTTGTAAAGCCCGTTGTGCCGCTTCGCGCCCTGCGGTGCGCCCCATCACAAAGCACGCTGTCATCTGCATGCCGCCCAAGCGGTCACGGCCGAAAATGCCGCCCGCGGTTTCACCGGCCGCGTAAAGCCCCTCAATCACGCCGCCTCCGACTTTGCGCACGCGGCAGGCCGTGTCAGTGCTGATGCCTCCGAGCGTGTTGTGCACGCTTAAAACTTCTTTTCCCCAGTAAAAGGGGGGCTTTTCAATCGTCTGCAGGAAAACGGTTTTGCCGAAATCGGCATCTTTTTTCTCTGCGACGGCCTTGTTGTAGCGCGCAAGCGTGCGTCTTAACACAAAGGGCTCAATGTCCATGCCGCGCGCCATCGCCTCAAGCGTTTCGGACTTATGCACGTAGCCGTTGGCCAGCTTAATGCCGAGCGAGGTCCCCTTAAAGGAGCGTGCGTCCGTGATCACCCACATCGCTTTTTCCGGGAGGTCAAAAATCGCGTCGGAAATTTCGCCGGTGGAAGCCCCTTCATTGACAAAGCGCTTACCCTGCATGGTGAGATAGATTTCTGCGCCTGCGTATTCAAGCAGCCTGCCCCCGGAATAGGCAAGCAGCAGAATATTTTCCATGCCGGCAAGCTGCGCGCCGAGCTTGTCGGCAAGCGCTATGCCGTCGCCTGTTGCCCCGTCAAAATAAAGCCCCTGAGGATTGGCCGTCGTGGGCATTGCCATATCGATTCTCGGATCCCAGCGCATGCGCATCGCGGTGTTGGCGGTAAAGCCGCCGCAGGCGAGAATCACCGTGCGCGCCAGGCCCGTGTGCCGGCTGCCGTCGCGGGTATTGAGGACGGTAAAGCGCCAAAGCCCGTTTTCACGCGTGAGGTTTTCGAGCTTATGCATGAGCCTCAGCTCACAGCCGAGCTCCCGCACCCTGCGGTTTAAGACCGTGATGTAGTGCCGGCCGCCCGCGCTGCCCGCGGGACTGATGCAGCGCGGCCTTAAGCCCCCGAGCGCCTGAAAGACGACGGAAGAAAATTCCACGCCCTGCGCCTCAAGCCAGTCGGCTGCTTCTTCGGAGTGTTCGGCCAGAAACCGCACCATCGGCACGTCAATGCTGCCGCCGATACGACGGGCCTCTTCGGTAAGAATACCGGCGGAGTCTTCAATCCCCTGCGGCTTTTGCCGCCGGGGGCTAACGACTGCCAGTGACCCGCTGCTGTAAACGCTGTGCCCGCCCACCAGGGGCCCTTTTTCAAGTATCAGCACGCGCGAAGCTCCCGCTTCCCGGGCGGTGGCGGCGGCCGTGAGGCCCGTTGCGCCGCTGCCGGCCACAAGAACGTCCCAGGGCGCTTCCTCTTCTGAGGCAAAAGCCCTCTGTCCGAGAAGAGCCGCGGCCAAAGCCGCCTTTGCCACTGTCCGGCGGGCAATCATCGCAAGCCTCCCGGTAAATCGTCCTTCTCACGGATAATGCCGAGCGCCGTAAGCAGCCGGTAGGCTTCCAGGGGACTTTTCACACCCAGTTTGGCAAAGGCGTTGGCGCGGTGCATTTTGACCGTGGGCTCACTGATCCCCAAGGCCTGCGCAATAGCCTTATTGGCCGTATCAAAGGCCGCAAGTTCAATCACCTCGCGCTCTCTGGGGGTGAGCTCATCGTAAACCGCCCGGCGTTTGTTGAGTTCGTCGCGGGCGCGCTGTGCCTCGCAGGACGCTGCAACGGCTTTTTTGACGGCCGCGATCAGGACCTCGGGCTTAACGGGCTTTTCCAGAAAGTCGCTTGCTCCGTTACGCATTGTGTGCACGGCCATACTGACGTCGCCGTGCCCGGTGAGAAAAATCATCGGCAGCGAAAAGCGCCGCGTCTGCAGCACTTTCTGCAGATCAAGCCCCGTGAGTCCGGGCATGCGCACGTCGGCAATGAGGCACCCCGGGCGCGTCATCAGGTCGTGTTCCAGAAACGCTTCGGCGCTTGCGTAAGACACCGTCTCAAAGCCGCAGGTCTGCAGCAGCAGTTTCTGCGACATCAGAAAGATTTCATCGTCGTCCACGAGCCGCACCAGGGGCGTTAAATCCGTCATTAGTCTTCTCCGTTTTTCTTTTCCTGATGTTTCTCCGGCGCCGCGTCCGTCACAAACCGTACCGTGAGCCCCCCGGAAGGCCGCCGCTCAAAGGTGAGCGTCGCCCCGTGACTGTCGGCAATGCCCCGGACAATTGAGAGACCGAGCCCCAGGCCTTCGGGCTTCACGCTTTGCATGAGCGACTGCAGCCGGCTGAATTTTTCGTCCGTCAGATACGGGCCGTTATCCGTCACTTCAAGCCGCCAGTTGCCTTCATCATCGGCGGCAAGCGTCACGGCAACGGCAGGCCGTACGGTTCCCTCAAGCGCCTCGGCGGCATTTTTAAGGAGATTGAAAACGAGGAGCTCAAGTTCCAGGGCATCCCCGATCACGGGCGCATGCTCCGGCACCGATACCGTCACGGGAACAGGGCTTCTGAGCGAACTCTTCATGCTGCGTACGGCGCGCCTCACCGATTCAGCAAGGTCGCACTCCGTATGCGCGAGTTTCTGGGACTTGGCGTAGCTGCGGACGCGGTTAACGATGCCGGCGATCCGTTCGGCCTCGGTTTGAATCCCCCCCAGGGCCGTATGCACGGTTTTTTCCTCTTTGACGTCTGCGGGTAGCACAAAGCCCAGAATTGCCCTGAAGTTACAGATTGCCCCCACCGGAGTCTTCACCTCGTGGGCAATCATCGCCGACATCTGGCTCACGATATTGCACCGCTCGAGGCTCCCCAGCCGTTCGCGGTCAAGCCTTGCCTCCTCTTCCACAATATCGCGGCGCTTTAAGGCTTCCGACAACTGCGCCGTTCTGCGGCGCACCAGTACCTGAAGCCGTATTTCATAAGCAATGAGGATCACAAGCACAAGAAGCGCCGCGTGCACGATGCCGCTGTAGCGGTTGTAAAGGCCTTTTAAGGAGTAGTCGCGCAGATAACTGTAGGGGCCGATTTTAAGGGCCTGGTAAAGTGCGTCGACCGAACCGTGCGGCACAAAACTCAGCCACTCAAAGGTCTGCGCAGCAGGCGCCGTAAGAAGCGCCACGGCAACGCCTCTTACTGACTTCTCACTTGTCCACTCAAAGCCCCAGAGGCTTACGTCCGGAAAAAGGGCCGTTGATCGCCGGCACGCAAGCGCCCCGTCGGTTTTTTCGCCGACGACTTTGAGCGCATCAGTAAGAACAGCGCCGCTTTGGTGCAGTCTCTCAAGCGCACAGGCCGGAAAGACGGCCGCGTCGACCGCACCGTTAAGAAGCGCCGACACCACGTTGGGGTAAACGGCATTTAAAAAGAGCGTTTTGGCAAAAAATGTCGCGGGGTCAAATCCTGCGCGCCGCACTTCATCTTCAGCCGCAAGCCACCCCGGCAGCGACGTCGGTAGCGTTGCCGCAACAGTTTTTCCCTTTAAGTCCGCCAGCGTTTTAATGTCGTCCCGGTCGGCCCGGACAACAAAAAGAGCACCCGCCGAGCGCGCGGCGTCAGCAGCAAGCGTTGTCTTTCGCGTTGCCACACGAAAAGGCGCGGTTTTATTCTGTTCCCGGAAGCGCTGATCGAGGTCAGCCGCGGCAAGCACAAAGTCAGGCCTCAGTTTTTCAATGCCGGTGACGATGTCGGCGCCCTGAATCGGCACGACGTTCACCAACCAGTCCTGCGGCAGTTGCCGGGCTAAAAGCGCCTTCATGCCTTCATGAGCTTCGGCGTCAAGCAGGGTGTCCGACACCGCCACCGTCACAACTTCCGAAGCGGATGCTTCTGCCGCCTGCTGCCCCGGCAACAAACTGCAAAACAGGGCTGCTGCAGCCAAAAATCCTGAAATGAGCTTTCGCCCCGGCATAACGCTTACCTTCAAACTCCACGACTCCGAGTCTACCTGCAAAAATGCGCCTTCTTGTTGCCCTCTGCCACAATTTCACGCCTTCGGACAACAATCCCTCTCTTTATAATCGTCCCCTCAATTGTCTTTTCATCCTGAGTGTGCAAGCCGGTCAACCGGAGTGGTGCCGCTTCGCCGGGGAATCTGTCGCGTGAAATCCTCCAAATCCAAATTCGGCCTTTCTTTTTGGGGTAAAGCCGCTGCCTGGGCCGCGGGCCTTGCCGTCTGCGGCGCCGTCTGTGCGGTCTCAGGCTTTCTGATCATCTTTTCGATCGTTTATTCACAGCTGCCCCCGATTGATTCGCTCACGGATTACCGTCCGAAGGTGCCGCTGCGCGTTTACAGCGCCGAAGGCACGTTAATCGGCGAATTCGGCGAAGAACGCCGCGACTTCGTGCACTTAAAGGATATTCCGCTCTTTGTGCGGCATGCGGTACTCGCCGCTGAAGACAACGGCTTTTACGAACATTCCGGCATTGAATTTTCAGGTATCGCCCGCGCAGCCATCTCCAACGTCATCTCCGGCCGCAAGGGTCAGGGCGGCTCCACCATCACCATGCAGGTGGCCCGCAACTTCTTTCTGTCTTCGGAAAGAACGTACACCCGTAAGCTCTACGAAGTGGCAATGGCCTATAAGATCGAGAAAAACCTGACGAAGGATCAGATTTTTGAGGTCTATCTCAATCAGATCTATCTCGGACAGCGCGCCTACGGTTTTTCCGCTGCCGCCCAGATTTATTTCGGCAAGAAGCTCTCGGAACTCACGATCGGTGAAGCTGCTGCGATCGCAGGGCTTCCCGTGGCACCTTCGGCCTATAACCCGATTGTCAATCCCAAACGCGCGGTGATGCGTAAAAACTACGTGCTCACCCGCATGTACGACCTGGGCTACATCAGTGAAGACGAGTACAACGCGCAGAAAGCCGCACCGCTTGTCACCTACAACAAAAAAGCCGATGAAGACAAGGCTGCCATCGACTCCATTCACGCCGATTACGCAGCCGAACTCGCGCGCATGCTGGTCTACGACACCTTTAAGGAAGACACCTACACGCTCGGGCTCAATGTCTACACCACCATCCGTGATGCCGACCAGACCGCAGCCTGGAAAACCGTTACGGACCACCTGATTGCCTACGACCGCAAGTACGGCTACAGGGGCCCGGTGGGACACATCGATATTTCCGATCCGGCCACGCGGGAAAAGAACATTGAAAGGGCGCTTTCGCGGCTGGCCTCCGTGCCGGAGCTGCCGCCCGCGGTTATCACCGATATCCGTGCGCTCATCGTGAAAAACACCGCCAAACCCGGGAGAGGCCAAAAAGCCGCTCCCACGACCACGGCGCACGTGATGACCGCCGTCCTTGAAAACGGGACAACGGTAGAGCTCGAGCCCGATGAGAAATTCGCAGCCAAGTACTTTACGGCGGCAGCAAAAGATAAAGAGCTCAAACCGGGCAGCGTCATCCGCATCATGAAAACGGACAAGGGCCGCTGGACTCTGGCGCAGGTACCTGAAGTGCAGGCAGGCTTTATCAGCTCGGAATTTAATACCGGTGCCGTGCGTGCTTTGGTAGGCGGCTTTGACTTTAACCTCAATAAGTTCAACCACGTCACGCAGGCGCTGCGTCAGCCGGGCTCATCCTTTAAGCCCTTCATTTACTCGGCTGCGCTCGATAAAGGCTTTAACCCGGCAACCGTCATCAACGACGCCCCGATCTTTATTGATCCGCGCTTAACGGGCGGAGAGCTGTGGGAACCCCGCAACTACGACAACCGCTTTGACGGTCCGATGACGCTTGCCACAGGGCTTAAAAAATCCAAGAACCTTGTCTCAATCCGCGTGATGCAGGCCATCGGCGCGCGCTATGCGCAGCAGTATGTGGGTAAGTTCGGCTTTCCGCCGGAGCGCACCCCCGCGCAGCTCACCACGGCTCTGGGCGCCGGTTCCACCACGCCCTGGGAAATGGCAGGCGCCTATTCGGTCTTTGCCAACGGCGGCTACCGCGTCAAGCCTTACCTCATTGACCGCGTCACCGACAACGAGGGCAAAGTTCTCATGAAAGTGCACAACCCGCAGGCAGGCGACGAAACGATCCGCGCCATTGATGAGCGCAACGCCTTCATCATGCACACCCTTTTAAACGGCGTGATCCGCGGCGGCACCGGTGCGCGCGCCTATCGTGAATTAAAACGCGTGGATATGGGCGGCAAGACCGGTACGACGAACAATTCTTATGACGCCTGGTTTGCCGGATACGCCGGACCCCTGGTGGCCGTGGGCTGGATGGGGTACGATCAGATGCGTCCGCTCGGAAACCGCGAAACAGGGGGCGGCCTGATGCTGCCGATTTGGGTTGACTACATGAGAACGGCACTTAAAAACGAACCGCTTTACCGGCGTCAGCAGCCTTCCAGCGTCGTTCTCATCAACGGCAACTACTACTATGCCGACAGTGTGGACGCCTCGGTGCGGGATGTGCCGCTTTCCGGCAAGATTGAAGAGCGCAACAGAGCCCGCGATATTCTCAGGGATCAGATTTTCTGATCAGAGTCCGGCCGGAGCCTTCACCGCCACGGATTCACCGGTGATGAAGCTGACTGCTTCTGAGAGCGCATCCCAAAAATCCCGGCCGTCACGGGTGGAAATCCAGCGGCCGTTATCATAGGAAAAGTGCAGGCCTCCCTTGCGGCTGGCAAGCCACACCTGCTGAGTCGGTGTATGAAGGTTCACAACGGCCTCTTCGCCGCTGTCGGCTTCAATCGTGAGGACGTTACCCGAGCGGTCGGTCTCCACATCGGCTCCGGCCGCATCAAGCGCTGTTTCAATACCGGCAAAAAGCGCTTCGGCACGTTCCACAAATTCTGTTTCGGTCATAATATTGTTCTTTCTTGAAAAAATAACGGAGCACATTCATGCTGCGGACAATCGTCGCCATTGTATGCCTTGCGACTTTGACGGCCTGCGGCCTTAAAGGCCCGCTTTATCTTTCTGACAGTCAGGCCGGCACTCAGGCCCAGACACAGACTGCACCTGACGCCCGATAACCACACTTTTTGCCTGAGCGACACTCACCATGACCGACGTTGCACACCTGCCCGGTTTCTCGCGCCGCAACGGCACGCTTTACTGCGAAGCGCTTGCCGTCAGAAGTCTTGCCGAACGTTTCGGCACACCCCTGTACCTCTATTCCCGCCAGGGCTTAGAAACCGCCGCCGCTGACTGGCTTAACGGCATCAAAGGGACGCACCACCGCGTCTTTTTTGCCGTCAAGTCCTGCTCCACGCTCGCCGTTCTCCGTCTTTTTGACCGCCTGGGTCTCGGCTTTGATATTGTGAGCGGCGGAGAACTCGCCCGGTGTCTCGCTGCAGGCGTTGCTCCCGAAAAAATCGTTTATTCCGGTGTCGGCAAAACGCGGCAGGAAATCCGTGCGGCTCTGACCGCCGGCATCGGGTGCTTTAATCTCGAAAACCCGCAGGAACTCGACCGCGTGCAGCAGGAGGCCGAAGCGCTCGGGGTCACCGCCAATATCTCCTTCCGTGTCAATCCTGATGTGGACGCCAAAACCCACCCCTATATCTCGACCGGATTAAAGGACAACAAGTTCGGCGTGTCCTACAAGGAAGCGCTTGCTCTCTACCGCCGCGCCCAGAGCCTGCCCAATATCCGCATTTCCGGCATTGACTGCCATGTGGGCAGTCAGATCACGCAGATTGAGCCCTTTATTGAAGCCTGCCGCTGCATGCTCGACATTGTCGCAGCGCTTAAAAGTAACGGCATTACGCTGGACCATATTGATTTCGGCGGGGGCCTTGGTGTTCAGTACAACCAGGAGACGCCGCCCACAGCGTGCGGGGTGATCAGCCGCATGGCAGGGATCTGCCGGGAAAAGGGTTTCGGAGATCTGAGCCTTTGGTTTGAGCCCGGCCGCTCACTTTCGGCACGCGCCGGGATGCTCGCCATGACCGTGGAGTACCTCAAACCCACCGAAGAAAAAAACTTCTGCATTGTCGACGCCGGCATGAACGACATGCTGCGGCCCGCGCTCTACCAGGCCGATATGGCCGTGATTGCCGCAGAAGACCGAAGTGACACGAAAGCGGAGACCTACGATGTCGTGGGCCCCATCTGCGAATCCAGTGACTGGCTGAGCAAAAACAGACGTCTAGCCGTGAAAGAAGGCGACACGCTGGTCATGACCTGTGCCGGCGCCTACGGCATGACAATGGGCAGTAACTACAACACCCGCCCGAGAGCCGCCGAGGTGCTCGTTGACGGCGGCAAAGTCTCCCTTATCCGGGAACGGGAAACCGTCGGAGAGCTTTTTAAAGCCGAAACGATTCCTGCTTTCTGACGGGCACTCTGCTAAACTCAATCAACGCCGGAATGACGCTTTTTGCGCTTCCCGGCGTTTTTTGTGCGCACCTGCTGCGCGTGATACACCGGAGTCTGCCATGCATATCGACAATGAACTCAAACTCGACTTCAAGGATGTCCTGATCCGCCCGAAGCGCTCAACACTCACGAGCCGCAGCCAGGTCGACATCACGCGTGAAATCAAATTTCATCATACGAGGGAAGTTTTTCATGCCGTCCCGGTGATTGCCGCCAACATGGATACGACGGGCACCTTTGAAATGGCCCGGGTGCTTGGCTCACACGGCATGATGACGGCGCTGCACAAGCACTATGCGCCCGAAGAGTACATTGAATTTTTCCGCAGCCTCAAAAACAAATCCGATGCTTTTTATTCGATGGGCATCGGAGACGCGGATTACCGGAAGTTTGAAACGGTCATGAAAGCTGTTCCCGGCGAAATCCGCTACGTCTGCATTGATGTTGCCAACGGCTACACCGAAGCGTTCGTGTCCTTCGTTAAAAAGGTCCGCGACACATATCCCGACCTTGTCATCATGGCCGGTAACGTCGTCACCGGGGACATGACTGAAGAGCTGGTTCTCGCCGGTGCCGATATCGTCAAGGTCGGGATCGGCCCCGGGTCAGTGTGCACCACCCGAAAAATGACGGGGGTCGGTTACCCGCAGCTTTCCGCCGTGATTGAATGCGCCGACGCAGCGCACGGCCTCGGCGGCCGCATCTGCTCCGACGGCGGCTGCACGCGGCCCGGTGACGTCGCCAAAGCCTTCGGCGGCGGCGCTGACTTTGTGATGCTCGGCGGCATGTTTGCCGGTCACAATGAATCGGGCGGTGAGGTCCGTGAAATCAACGGCAAGCGCATGCGCGGCTTTTACGGCATGAGCTCCAAAACCGCCATGGACAAATATTCGGGCGGAGTAGCAAAGTACCGGGCGGCCGAAGGTAAGCTTGTCTGGATTGAAGACCGGGGCCCGGTGGAACAGACCTGCCAGGACATTCTCGGGGGAGTACGTTCAGCCTGCACCTACGTAGGGGCAAAGCGCCTGAAGGAACTCACGATGCGCACGACCTTTGTGCGTGTTTCCCAGCAGTTAAACGAGATCTTCGGCAAGTCCTGAGCCTCAGAGTTCGGTGAGTGACAGAAGCGCCTCTGCAAAGCTCCAGCCCTCCGTGGGGCGCTTCGTAAAGCCTGACTGCGAAAAACGCAGCCAGCGGCCCGTCACAAAACTCACGTACACCTCTGCACAGCGTGCGACATTGGTATCAGCTGCGATTTCCCGGTTGACCACCGCAAGCTTGAGCGTTTGACGGACCGACGTCTCCGCCTTGCTGATGACGTGTGTCATGTACTGCTGTACCCGGCCCTCCTCAAAGACCAAGGCCTCCCCGGTCATCAGGCGCGTGAGCCCCGGATTTTTCTCCGCAAACTCAAGCAGCGCCCTCACCTTGGCGGTTGCTCTTTGCGTATAGGTCAGCCCCTCAACGGCATCGAGTTCTGAAAACATCGTCATCACGGATGTTTCGCAAAACCCGATCAGACTCATCAGAACCTCCGCCTTACTGCTGAAGTGCCGGTACAGGCACGCTTCCGATACCCCGCACAGAGCCGCTATTTCCTTCGTGGTGAAGCGTTCGGGCTTCGGATTACTCAGAAGCGTCACCACCGCCGTCAGAATGTCCTGACGGCGTTCTTTGCCGCGTTTGTACTGACGCTTGGCAACCGGTGTGATTGCTTCTTTGTCTTCAGTCATCATCGATTTTTTGCGGGTAAAGAAAAACCCCCGAGACCGTTTTGATCCCGAGGGTTTTAAATGGTAAAGCCCG
>ENA-ORND01000886-ORND01000886.1-human-gut-metagenome-genome-assembly--contig:-NODE-886-length-23155-cov-2.970433_pt1 | contig 23155 bp, 22 predicted proteins | sample MGYA00242111_ERZ509014 | MGnify/ENA primary metagenome ERZ509014 (study PRJEB26280, sample SAMEA2338694) | human gut metagenome | biome: human gut; feature: human-associated habitat; material: faeces... | reverse complement strand
GAGCGGGTGGCGGCCTTTCCGGATATTAATATAACCGCGCGTATTCATGATTGGTTCGCTTCCTTTGTATTCAAAGGAGAGCTTCGCTTTGGCAAAAATAAAATCCAGTTGTGAGAGAATGTCATAGTCAGCATCAAGCTCTGCTGTATAATTGCCTGCCATGGCTGAGAGCGATGCGAGAATCTTCGCAATCTCCTCACTTTCTTTAACCTCGTATTCGCGTATTTCATTATTAAGGCGTACTACGGACATAGGTTCAATAAAAAATGTGGAACCGGCCTTGGACTGGTCGTGGACCATTCCTGGAACCTGTGATTTATATTCGGCCTTGACCGGAATACAGTATCGTCCGCCACGTGTAGTGATAACGGCCTCCTGAAGATATGTCCTGTCACTTCCGTTAAGCATGCTGTTAAGTTCGGTACGGATTCTCTCGGTGCATATGCGCATCTGCCTGCGGATGTTCTTAAGCTCTGCGCTGGCATCATCCGCAATCTCATCCTCGGAGAGGATACAGCGTTCTATCTCCCGGCGGACGTCTGCAATATCATATATGACATTAAACAATCCGCTTAAGCTGTCAACGGCTTCATCCTCTGAGACACCGTATCTGCGTGCCCCGGCAGCAACCTTTAACAATGAGCATATATCCAGTAGTTCGGACATTCCAAGTGCGCTTCCGACTTCAAGAGCCTTGGTAAGAGGTCTTATGTCCTTGAGTCCGGCAAAAGAAATGCTTCCATGCCTGAAAATCCTGGATACCGCATCCGATGTCTGCTTAAGTGCTGAGTTTATCTCGTCCATATCCATCATTGGCTGCAATTCCCGGCACAGCTTAATGCCCGGTTCCGATGATGCATGTGATGCAAGACGGTCTGTTATTTTGTTGTATTCGAGTGTTTTAAGTGCTTTATTATTCATAGGAATATAATACAATATCCGGTCTGAAAGTTCAACCGGAGAAGTAATTTACATCTATGTCATAAATTGTTCATATTTTGTAGGTATAATCTTTTTTACTATGTATTGGAGATGACTTATGGAACAACAGAATAACAGCAATGAGGAGAAAAAATACAATCTTTATACGGAACATATCATGCCGGAGAAAGGGAAAAAAGTAAAAAAATTAGCCAAAAAGACAGCATTTGTCGTGGCTATGGCGGTTGTATTCGGACTTATCGCGGGTCTTGTGATGATTATAGTCTACAGAACGGGCGCCAGATATATAAAGCCCGATGAAGGAAGGCAGGATATCACACTTGAAAATCCTGCGGTAACTCCGTTGGAAGATACAACACAGACACTTCAGAATAACACAGAGGACATCACGGTATCTCCTGAACAGACGACGGAGGCAGAGCCGGAGTCCGAATCGGCTGCAGGGACGGGTGAGACCTCACCTGAAATCGGACGGCTGACAGATTATGCGGCATCGCTTAAGGCAGGTGCGGCAGGGGGGAACAAGGCATCAGTAAAAATAACTGTTCTGTCGTCAGACGGTTCATGGGCGGATTATTCCGACAAGGAATACGGTATGGTAGTATCCGGGGATGATAGCGGATATTATATACTCACAGATTATTCGGCAGTCGGCGGTTATGACAGCATAACGGCAGAATTTACTGATGGAGCTTCGGCACAGTGCACACTTGTGGCCGGCGATGAGGTGTCGGGTATGGCAGTCGTAAAGGCTTCCAGAAACAAGAGCAACGCGGTTGCGATTGCACGCCTTGGTAATTCGGATGCAGTATCGGCCGGCGATATAGTGATTGCGGCCGGCAATCTTTACGGAAACGGAAGTGCAGTCGGTTACGGCATTATAGCCGATGCGCACGGATACCAGTACGGTACTGACTGCGGTTACGGACTTTTGCTCTCAGATATCAGATACGAGACCTCCGGTTACGGATTTATCTGCAATACATCAGGAGAAATCATCGCGGTAGTAACCACGGAAATTACTTCTAAGAATAATTCATTGCTCGGTGGATACCGTGCATCGGGTGTAAGAACGCTTATTGAGAATCTGATTAACGGACGGAGCCGGTCGTATTTCGGAATAAAAGGACAACCTATAAACAGTGCCGCAGAAGATAATTACGGGATTCCGGCAGGTTTATACGTGTCGGCTGTTGAAGTCGGTTCGCCGGCATACAGCGCCGGCATACAGACGGGTGACATTATTACAAGAATTGATGCTAAGACGATAGAGAACATGTCTGATTTCATGGATAAGCTTAATGCTGCTGATTCCGGAGACATCATGGCGGTAACTGTCAAAAGAAAAAGCAGGGATTCGTATAAAGAGATTGTATTCCGTGTGACTTTGGGTGTAGAATAGACACATATCAATTGAGTAGAAAAGGACATTACAGTATGAGATTTATTGAAACACTCAGAGAAGGCGAAAGAATATCGGGAGTATATTTCTGTAAACACAAGACAATAGCGGTTGCCAAGAGCGGCAAGGAATACGGCAACGTAATCCTTCAGGACAAAACAGGCACCCTTGACGGTAAAATCTGGGATCTTGGCTCAGCCGGAATCCGTGAATTTGATTCCATGGATTATGTGGATATCAAGGGCGATGTCACTGTTTTTAACGGCGCACTTCAGCTTAACATAAAGGAAGCCCGCAAGGCTGACGAGGGCACATACATCGAGAGCGATTATATGCCTACTTCACAGAAGGACATTGAGGAGATGTATGCGGAGCTTACTTCCATAATCCTCAGTATGAAGAACGAGTATCTTCTTAAGCTCACACGCAGATTTTTTATAGATGATAAGGATTTTGCGGCAAAATTTAAGCGCCATTCGGCAGCGAAGCGCGTTCATCACGGTTTTGTCGGCGGCCTGCTTGAGCACACCCTGGGCGTGACGAAGCTCTGTGTCACATTGGCGGACAATTATCCTTATCTTAACAGGGATCTGTTAATAACAGCTGCTGTTTTCCACGATATCGGCAAGGTATACGAGTTGTCATCGTTCCCGGAGAATGATTACACGGATGCCGGCCAGCTTCTCGGACATATCGTTATGGGCTGCGAAATCATCGGCCGCGCGGTAAGTGAGATAGAAGGTTTTCCGGTTGTGCTTGCGCGCGAACTTAAGCACTGCGTATTGGCGCATCACGGTGAGTTCGAGTATGGTTCACCTAAGAAGCCGGCGCTCATCGAGGCGGTTGCGCTCCACTATGCCGATGATATAGATGCCAAGCTTGAGACCTTCAAGGAGGCTCTTAATGCACCGGGCGCACAGGCCGGGGAATGGCTTGGTTTCAACAAGATGTTGGACAGCAACATCAGAAGCACTATATAATATTTTACATGGTACTGATATGGAAATTATAAAAAACAAAGATTACGAATTAACAATAGAAGATATTACCCTTAACGGGGAGGGCGTAGGCAAAATAGATGGCTACGCTCTTTTTGTAAAAGATGCGATCGTAGGCGACCGCATTATCGCTAAAGCGACCGAAACTGCGGTTGCCCCTGCAAGTATAAATTCAAGTGCATCCTCGGCAGTCATTATTCCGCCCATTCCGATAATCGGAACCGATACGGCATTGGCAACCTGATATACCATTCTTACGGCAACCGGCTTAACTGCCGGGCCTGACATTCCGCCCGTTTTATTGGCAAGTGCAAAAGTCTGGCGGTTGATATCTATCTTCATACCGGTAATAGTATTAATAAGTGATAACACATCCGCTCCTCCGGCTTCGGCCGCCTTTGCCATCTCGGTTATGTCGGTCACATTCGGACTGAGCTTCATGATAACCGGCTGTCTTGCTTTTTTCTTGACCGCTGCCGTTATGTGTTCGATATTGGCCGCATTCTGTCCGAATGCAATTCCGCCTTCTTTAACGTTCGGGCAGGAAATATTGATTTCAAGCATATCCACAGGCTCGTCTGCAAGGCGCTCAACAACCTCAAGATAATCTTTTTCGGACTTACCGCATACATTAACAATTATTTTGGTATCGTACTGACGTAAAAAAGGAATATCACGCGATGCAAAAACATCAATCCCCGGGTTCTGGAGTCCTATGGCATTAAGCATTCCGCCGTAAACCTCCGCAACTCTCGGAGTCGGGTTACCCGGCCACGGAACGTTGGCAACACCTTTGGTCACAACAGCCCCGAGCTTATTAAGATCTGCAAATTCAGCATATTCCATTCCAGAACCGAATGTGCCTGATGCCGTCATAACGGGATTCTTAAGTTCAACTCCCGCAAGATTTACTGAAGTTTTCATTATAATTCCACCTCCGTAGCATTAAATACAGGTCCATCCTTACAGATTCTCTTATTATGAACCATGGAATGTGAATCCACATCTGTCGACTTACATACGCAGGCAAGGCATGCACCTATTCCGCACGCCATCCTTTCTTCCAGGGAAATCCATGCCTCGATAAAAGGATCTGGCTATTTTTTTCTTCTCATCAATGTTAAGATCATTCTTCTGTTCAAATGTATATTCATATGCCGTAACCTGCTGTTGTTCTTTAAGCGCAGCACCACCAAAAACCTTGGACAGTTTCCCTTCCTTATCAAGATAACTGATATCTCTTCTTGCCGTAGACTCGGAAATTCCAAGTTTTTCGCTGATTTCCTGAGTAGTTACGCTGCCTTTTTCCTTCAGGAGCTTGAGAATCATCTCCTGTCTCTGTAATGTTAACATTTCTTATCCGCCTTATATTCCTTAACATTGGTTTCGAGTACTATTTTGCGAATCGGCAGAACGCTTGCAGGTGATACCGAAAGTTCATCCACACCCATGGCCAGAAATTCCTTGGTGAGTGTTCTGTCAGCTCCAAGTTCTCCGCAGATTCCTGCCCAGATTCCGGCTTTATGCGCATTCTCCACAACCATGGATATCATCTTAAGCACCGCCGGATGATGCGCATCATAGAACATGTCAAGTTCAGTATTCTGCCTGTCAATCGCAAGCGTATACTGTGTAAGGTCATTGGTACCTATGCTGAAGAAATCAACTTTCGATGCAAGTACATCACTCATCATAACCGCCGCAGGCGTTTCAATCATAATTCCCTGCTCAGGATTGCCGTAACTGATTCCCTGTTCGTCAAGTTCCTTCTTGACTTCATCCACTATTTCATAGATACGGTCGATTTCCCACGCACTTATTATCATAGGATACATTATTGCAATATTTCCGTATGCGCTCGCACGGAATAACGCTCTTAACTGAACCTTGAAAATTTCCGGTCTCGTAAGGCATATCCTGATAGCACGGCATCCCATTGCCGGGTTGTCTTCGTGTTTAAGATTAAAATAATCACACTGCTTGTCTGCGCCTATATCAAGGGTTCTTATGATAACCGTCTTGCCCGCCATCGTCTCGGCAACCTGCCTATATATCGCAAACTGCTCTTCTTCGGTAGGAAAATCTTTGCTTTCAAGGTATATGAACTCGCTTCTGAAAAGTCCTATACCTCCGGCGTCGTTCTGTATCACCTTCGCCAGGTCCTTTATGTTGCCTATATTAGCATAAAGTTTTATCTTCTGTCCGTCAATGGTTACATTTTCCCTGCCCTTAAGGCTGGCCAGAAGCTTCTTCTGTTCATCATCCCTGGCTTTATTTTCACGCATCATCTCAAGCATAGCTTCGTCCGGATTGATATATACAGTGCCCTTGGTTCCATCGACTATCGCAAGGCATCCGTCAATATCATCATCAAGGTCGACCGGGGTATTGACCAAAGCCGGGATGCCCATTGTTCTTGCCAGAATCGCCGTATGGGAATTTGTCGAACCGTGCACGGTAACAAAAGCAAGTACCTTATCCTTATCTAACTGGACAGTTTCAGACGGGGCAAGGTCATCCGCAATAATTATCACCGGTTCATCGCCGGTTAAGTCCGAAGATGAACTGCCGCTCAAAACATTGATTACACGTTCAGATATATCTTTTACATCAGCAGCACGTTCTTTCATATAATCGTCATCCATAGATGCAAACATCCTTGAGAAATTATCTCCGGTTGCTGCAACGGCATACTCTGCATTCACGCCCTGTGACGTTATGATGTTCCTGACCGAATCATTATAATCATCATCTTCAAGCATCATCTGATGAACTTCAAATATTGCCGCATTGGCTTCGCCGACTTCTTTAAGTGCTTTATCATGTAATTCCGCAAGTTCACCAATGCTTTTCTTTCTGGCATCTTCATACCTGGCCAGTTCCGCACCGGTATCACTGACTCTCACGCGCTTTACCTGACGTTCATCCTTGGAAAACAATCTGATTCTGCCGATTGCAATGCCACTATATACACTTTTACCTTCATATACCTTCATAAGCATTCTCCCTATGTCCGGAATTTAAAGATTAGCCTGCATAAACGCGTTTATGGTCTCACACGCTTTATCTTCATCTTCACCGTCAAAAGTAATTGTAACTTCTTCGCCCTTCTTAACGCCAAGGCCCATGATTCCGAAAATCGCTTTGCAATTCATTGCCTTTCCGTCTTTCGCAATTTTAATATCACACGCAAATTCCTTTGCTGCCTTTACCAAAAGACCTGCCGGACGTGCATGGATTCCTTCCGGATCTGTAATTATATACTTGATTTCTTTCATGAGTTTTTCCTCCTAATTTGTCTTATTTTTCTTTAATATTCCTAAAAGTATCGTAGATACTGCAGTTCCTATCACAAGTGCAAGCAGATACATCAATGGATTGCCCATAACCGGTACTACGAAAATTCCGCCGTGCGGTGCCATCAGAGTACAGTTAAATGCCATTGAAAGTGCTCCTGACACTCCCGCGCCTATTGCACAAGCCGGGATTACTCTCAGCGGATCTGCCGCTGCATAAGGGATAGCTCCTTCAGTTATGAACGCAAGTCCCATAATAATATTGACCGGACCGGATTGTCTCTCCTGCTTGGTGAATTTCTTTTTGAAGAAAAGTGTGGCAAGGGCTATTGCACACGGCGGAACCATTCCGCCTATCATGACTGATGCCATTATATCATAGTTACCGGCTGCGATTGATGCTGTTCCGAACACATAAGCTGCCTTGTTAAACGGACCGCCCATATCGATTGCCATCATTGCGCCAAGCACAAGTCCGAGTATAATCCTGCTTGCACTTCCCATGCTGTGAAGACCGTTATTCATAGCTGTATTGACAAATCCCATTACCGGTTCTACCGCAAATTTCATTGCAAGTCCCATAAGCAGTATTCCTATAAGTGGATATATGAGTACCGGTGCTATTTTTTCCAACACCTCAGGAAGTTTAGAACATATCTTCATAAGAAGGAGTACTATATATCCTGCTGCAAATCCTGCTGCGAGTGCGCCGAGGAATCCCGATGTTCCGTTTGCGGCTATCATTCCGCCTACAAATCCGACTGCAAGAGCAGGTCTGTCCGCAATCGCCATGGCTATAAATCCCGATAGTACCGGCAGCATAAATTTAAAAGCGACATTACCAATTTCATTAAACAATGCCGCAGCTGATGTTATTGTACCGAAATTAGCTCTTTCGGCTGCAGACAATGAATTTATATCAATGGAGAATCCATCTATCAGAAATGAAAGTGCTATGAGTATACCACCTCCGACAACAAACGGAAGCATATGCGAAACGCCATTCATAAGTTGTGTATAAATCTTATGTCCTATGCCTTTCTTTCCCGATGTCTGCGTTCCGGCGGATGCATCTTCGGAAGTATTGCTTTGATATACAGGTGCGTTTCCGGCAATTGCCATATCGATAAGTTCATCTGCCTTGTTAATTCCATCCGAAACCGGACGTTCTATAAGTTTCTTACCGTTAAATCTCTCCATAGGAACCTTGGCATCAGCTGCCACTATTATACAATCAGCTTCTTCTATATCCTTATCGGTAAGGACGTTCTTGGCTCCTCCGGATCCTCTTGTCTCGATTTTGATGCGACAATTCTTAGCCGCAGCGGCTTTTTCAAGTCCCTCCGCTGCCATATAGGTATGTGCAATACCTGTAGGACACGATGTTACGGCAAGTATTTTTATGGTGCCTTCAACCGGCTCGTTATTATCTGTAAGCCTCTCGTCAACGCTCTTTTTCTCTTCATCTGCCCTGTCTATGATATCCAGAAATTCGTCAACTGTTCCGGCATTGCGCAGGCTCGTCGTAAACTTCTCGTCCATAAGCATCATTGAAAGCTTGCTTAACACATCAAGATGAATATTATCCTCAGTGTCAGGTGCTGCTATAAGAAAAAGCAATGTCACCGGTTCACCGTCAAGCGAATCAAAATCGACTCCGTTCTTAATTACCATTGCTGCGAGGCCAGGCGTATTTACTGAACTGCATTTACCATGCGGGATTGCAATTCCTTCACCAACGCCCGTTGTACTTTCTTCTTCCCTCGCAAACACCTGTCTGCGGTAGCCTTCCACATCATTAAGCCTTCCGGATGCCTCCATAAGCGCAACTGCATCATTAAGAGCTTCTTCCTTGCTCTTAGGAGCTGCATCAAGAGAAATACTTCTCTTGTCAAGCAAATCTGTAATTCTCATACCTTCGTCCTCCATTTTTATAAAGTTATCTGATCATATACTTTCTTTATCTCTGCTCCGGTTGCAAGGTTCTCAGAGAAAGCACTTGCACTGCCCGCCGCAACACCCATGCAGAAGGCATGTCTGTAATCATGTTTCTCCATATAACCTGCCATAAATCCGGCAACCATCGAATCTCCTGCACCTACTCCGTTAATCAGCTTACCTTTCGGAGCCTCTGTTTCAAGTACCTGTCCATCTTCAGCCACGAGCACCGCACCTTCACCAGCCATTGATACAAGGACATTGACAGCTCCCATTTCCTGAAGTTTCTTTGCATACGGTATAACCGATTTTCTGCTTGTAAGTTCCACACCGAATATCTCTCCAAGTTCGTAATTATTCGGCTTGATAAGGAACGGTTTATACGGAAGCACCTTCATAAGAAGTTCTCTCGTCGCATCTACTGCGATAATGACGCCTCTTCCTTCAAGTGCCTGCATTATTTTCTCATAAGCATCATCGCCCATCCCTGCAGGAATGCTTCCGGAAAGGAACAATATATCTCCTTCCTTAAGCTCATCAAGTCTGTCCATAAGCATCTTAACCTGTTCTTTACCGATATCGGGGCCACGGCCGTTAATCTCCGTTCCTTCTATTGTGCTTAATTTCAGATTAATTCTTGAAAATCCGTCATCCAGTCGTATGAATCCATTATTGACACCCAGTCCGCTTAATCTTCGTATTATTTCATCACCGGTAAATCCGGCTACAAATCCAAGCGCCGTGTTCGGTATTCCCAGATTCATAAGGACTGTCGATACATTGATGCCCTTACCTCCCGGAAGAATTTTCTCGGAATCCGTTCTGTTGGTAATTCCGGTCTTAAAATCCTTTACCGAAACGATATAATCCAATGACGGGTTAAATGTTACTGTGTAAATCACTTGTATTACCTCCTCCGTTCTTGATAACACAAGTATACCGTCAAATTCATTCAAAGTCAATCATTTTCTCTCATTTTTTGAACATTTTTTATTATTTATGGTTTTGAATGACTTTTTTTGACCGTTTTTGCCGTAAAAAAGCAAAAAAATACGCCTGTCACCATAATGTGACAGACGCATTTATATAATAAGCTGAAAAAGGGACTCGAACCCTCGACCTGCTGATTACGAATCAGCTGCTCTACCAACTGAGCTATTTCAGCATGCACAAGCACGAAAAATATAATAACATTATTTGCGCGAATTGTAAATAGCCAAAATAATTTATCTTTCACTTTTCTTATTGTTGTTTCCAATAGCGGCAAGAAAACGTTCTTCTATATGTTCTATCATAAGTGATATTTTTCTGCGTGACGTTCCGCTTGCAAACGACACGAATCCTCCCGCCATCTCAGCATGACCTCCGCCGCCTCCGATATCAGAAAGTGCATCATTGGTAACAATTCCGGCATTTATCTCTCCGATACTTCTGACAGAGAGCTTTATGCCGTCATCTCTTATTGAATATACAACAGAAAAATCGATTTCAACAAGGTCAAGCATAAAATCAGATATGCTGGCAATAAGAGCCTCCGGGCAATTATATCCGGTATTGGCAAAACTGATATTATCATATATCTTAATACTGTTTATTGCATTGGCATATGCCTTAAGATCCTCAAATTTCAGTGAACAATGCTCAAGCGAACTTATAAGTTCCATATCGCACAACCCGTAAAGCTGCTGATAAACATCGACATCAGCCTGGGATACTCCTCTCGATAATCCCATGGTGTCGCTCTTAATTCCGAATATAAGTGCCGTAGCAACACTCTTATCCATCTGTATGTCATTTTCCAGGTAATATTGCGCAATTATCGTGGCACATGCACCATATTCCGGTCTGATATCCGCATATCTGTAATCATTTGTGTTACAGTTTTCAAATGACGGGTGATGGTCTATGCATATTATCTCATTGCCCGGAGAATCAACAATATTGGAATTGCCTTTCTGCGAATCCACCAGGATGATTTCATCATTCTCACACATACCATTGATTGAATCAAGATCTATAAGTTCAATCCCCAATTTGTTTACAAAACCATTCGTGCTGAACCGTTCTATTTTACCCTTGTAACAGATTGATGATTTTATATCATAATGTTTAAGGAGTTTGGATAAGCCAAATGCACTTGCTATCGCATCCGGATCCGGAAAATTATGAGTCTGTATATAAACCATGTCCCCTTTGATATTTCTGACTATCTCTTCAAAACGGTTCATTGCAAATCCTCGCATCCACGATATTTTATGGAAATATTCTACAGCAACACCGAACTATTTTCAATATTTTTCATAAAATATTATATCACAAGCATATAATTATAGGTTTTAAGGAGGAAAAATGAGCACTGCCCTTTCTTTGAAAAATATTTCCTACTCATATCACACGGTACAAGGTGAAACCTGTGCTCTCAAGGATATATCGCTTGATATTCCGAAAGGCAGTTTCGTGTCTGTCGTAGGGCCGTCCGGGTGTGGCAAATCCACCCTTTTATCCATTATAGCCGGAATAATCCGGCCGGATTCCGGACGCATATTGATAAACGGCCGCGATATAAGTCCCGGTAACGATTCGATCGGATATATGCTCCAACATGACCATTTATTTGAATGGCGGTCAATTTACGGCAATGTTATGCTGGGTCTTGAAATAAAACGCAGAAAAAAACCGGACAGCACCTCTTATGTCGATGAACTTCTTAAGCGATACGGTCTGGGTGAATTCAAAGCATCCAGGCCGTCTGAACTTTCAGGAGGCATGCGTCAGCGCGCAGCTTTAATCAGGACTCTCGCACTTGAACCTGAGATTCTGCTTCTGGATGAGCCGTTTTCGGCGCTTGATTACCAGACCAGACTCACTGTATGTGATGATATATATTCAATCATCAAAAAGGAACACAAGACCGCCGTGTTAGTAACGCATGATTTGTCGGAGGCAATTTCAGTCGGAGATACCGTATATGTATTAAGCAGGCGTCCGGGCCGGATTGCACGTTCGGTTTCCGTCGATTTTCCGGCAGACCTGACACCTCTCATGCGCAGAAATGCACCTGAATTCAAGGATTATTTCAATATATTATGGAAGGAGCTTAACGAAAATGGATAAAATAATTTCCCAAAGCCAGCTAAGATACCTGAAAAGCCGTAAAAGACAACACTTCTGCATTATTATCATGCGCACACTGATTCTGGTTCTGTTGATCGGCGGATGGGAACTATGCGCGGACATCGGCGTACTCAATTCTTTTGTATTCAGCAGTCCTTCAAGAATTATCAGATGTTTTACCGATATGGCCGGAACAGGCATAATATGGAAGCATCTGTGGGTAACCGTTTACGAAACTCTCATATGTTTCTCCATCGTAATTGCGGCAGGCATGCTATGCGCAATGTTAATGTGGCGGTTCCGGATGGTTTTCAAAATTGCAGAACCATATATTGTGCTCTTGAACAGTCTGCCCAAATCGGCGCTCGCACCGGTTCTCATAGTATGGCTCGGCAACAATGTAAAAACCATTATCGTCGCTGCGGTTTCCGTTGCCATATTCGGTGCTGTTTTAAGCATATATACTGCCTTCATCGAAACAGACCCGGAAAAAATCAAATTAATCCGTACCCTCGGTGGCAAGAGACGGCATATTCTCACCAAACTGGTCATACCATCTTCAATACCAACAATAATCAATACGATGAAAGTAAATCTCGGTCTTTCGCTTGTAGGTGTGATTATTGGTGAATTTCTGGCGGCCGACAGCGGTCTTGGTTATCTGATAATATACGGAAGTCAGGTTTTCAAAATGGACTGGGTTCTTATGTCAATTGTGATATTGTGCATTTTATCGGGAGTTCTGTATAAATTAATAAACATTCTCGAAAAGAAGGCCGGACATTCAAGCTGATCTTAATGTACAAAAAGGGAGACACCCTCTGTGAAAGTGTCTCCGGTACATATCTGTTATGTTTTTCTTTTTATTGTTTCATCGGATCATTTATCTGTTTCTTATGGCATCAACAGGTTTCTTTGATGCTATCTTCTTCACCGGTATAAAACTTGCCGCTGCCGCAACAAAAATACTCAGAACAAGTATCAGCAGAATCTGTCTCGGTCCGAATGTCAGAAGACTTATAAGTACGCCAAGATCTTTTCTTATGTAATTATTGATAATCATCGTAACTGCAAACACACCGGCTGCCGAGAGCACGAAATTAATCATTGCAATTATGAAGCTTTCAGAGAAAAATATCCTGAATACATCATTACTTCTCGAACCGATAGCCCTCAGTATACCAATTTCCTGTTTCTTGTGCGCAACACTGGTTGCGATAAAGTTTGCCAACATTACAGTTGCAAATACCGCAAAGCCGATTCCGATATACATAAATACCTTAGCTAACTTCTTCAATATTGTATTCACGGTATCAAGTTCATATGTTGTGCTGTTCTGAATCTCATATCTTATATCGCTGTTTTCACGATAGCTGTAACTTACAACTTTCATTACATCCGCTTTAGTCTGAGGCATTACACCGACAACATAATTATATTCTCCGATTTGCTTCGGATCTGTAAGTTCATTGACTCTGTTGGTGTCAGATACTATAAATGACGATGTTTTGGCATAAATGCTGTCATCTTTGACTATACCAACAATTTTATACCCATCATACACCTCATAGCTGCCATCATAACCGTTAATCCAGAGTTTCAGGTTTATATCTTTAAGATTGTCTGCCACACTTGTGATATCCGTATTCTCTATCGAATCGATATTAAGCGATGAAAATGTCACAATTATTTCTTTATCACCAAGCTCCTTCTTCTCTCCGTCCGTCCAGACTATATCTTCCTTAGGCACATCCTCAAAATGCACTATGCTTTCATTCGACCACAAGTTATACCCGTCATCCGTAGCATCAAGTCCGATTATTGCATTAATAGGTATAAGCTTGGGTTCATTCTGAATCATTTTATCAAGGTGTCCGTCACCGACCATTGCCGCTCCGGCAAGTCCGTATCCGGTTTCATAACTGAATTCATTATATAATGCATAATTAACAAGAGCATCGGCAGTTGACTGCCCTTCTTTCTTCTTGATAAGCGATTCGTATCTGTCCAGATTAAGTCCGGTGTCAACAATACCGGTTATTGTGTATTCTTCATCTTTAAGCTTAAGCGTCTTACCGATAAGATCATCATACTTCTCAATTTTGTCAGCTTTCTGACTGTTATCCTGCCGGTATCCTCCTATCTTAAATGATTCAAAAACATATTCGCTTACCGCAAGCTCGTTCTTGTTTCCATCCGGAAGTCTTCCTGCTGCAAGCTTAACATTCAGTTTATTCATCTTATCATTATCAATTTCGGTAAATCCACTGAAGCTCCGTGCATATATATTGAACTCTGTTTCGGTAAATTTGGCTTCCGGATCGTAGTATGAGCCTAAATCTATCGAACTTATCGGACTGAATACACCGCTGAACGGAATATTTAAATCCTGTTCCATCTGCTGCACTTCTTCTTTGCTTATCTTATAGTTTCCGCTATTCCACCAGTAATCGTTACCACCGTCAGTGCTCTTAACGCTCTTTGAATAAGCAAGATATTTAACACCACTGTCAATAAGTGAATTGGTGCATACCTTTATATGATTGTATGAACCAAATGTATCTGCCAGTCCGAAAAGTCCGAAGGCCTGACACGACAGCAGAATAGTTATGATAAGACGGATTTTCTTATATTTTAATCCGCTTGCACCGATTTTAAAGGCATTCTTAAGAGGCAGTTTTGACTTGATAAGCTTGAATGCCGAACCATCCTGTTTCTTTATTTTATTCTGGTCGGTTGCCGTGAAACGCTTGCTGTTTATACGATTTTTTCCAAGCCTCAATGTTACCTGTCCACTTCCGAGTCTGTCTATATAATCATTGATTGCCAGTCTGTCTTCCTCCGTAAGATGGTAACCTGAAGCTATCCTGACCATATCATTATCATATATAATATTATCTTCCTGTTCCGCTTCTTCACTATCTCCCGAATATTCCACATCACTTATAACATGGCCGTCAGCCAGCTCAATTATCCTGTCGGCATATTGTTCGGAAAATTCCCTGTCATGGGATACAATTATCACAAGTTTATCGCGCGAAAGTTTCTTTAATGTATCAAAAATCTGTCTTCCCGTATTGGAATCAAGCGCGCCTGTCGGCTCATCAGCCATTATGATCTCAGGGTTCTTGATAAGCGCTCTCGCTATGGCTACTCTCTGTTTCTGTCCTCCCGAGAGTTCGTTAGGTTTACGGTCTCCGTATCCTTCAAGGTCAACTTCCCTCAAAATATTATTTATCTCTTCGTCCGTCGCCTTGCGTCCCTGCAATTCTATAGCAAGGGCAATATTGGCTCCAACCGAAAATTCATCAAGTATATTATATTCCTGAAAAATAAATCCGACGTAAGTATTCCTGTATGAATCAAAATACTGCTGCTTGAAATCTTTTGATGACACGCCTTTAATAATTATCTCACCCGAATCATATTTATCGAGTCCTCCGAGAAGATTCAGCAATGTAGATTTTCCGCTTCCCGACTTTCCGAGAAGAAATACCATTCCCTTCTCAGGAAATCTTAATGATATCCCGTCGAGAGCTTTGACCGGTACGCCCTTCTTAGGCTTATATACTTTGCACAGATTAATTGCCTCTAACATAAATCCTCCTTCATATCGCAAACTGTACTATGTCAACTAATACAGCTAGTATGATATCATCTTTATAATCTCATGTCAACAAAAAAGAGACTGTCGTACAGCATCTCAACATAAATGAGATTCCGCATTACAGTCTCTTTATAAAAATATTTCCAAAAAATGCTTATGCAGCTCTATACTGTTTGATATTCTGTTCAAAATCACTTCCCGGATCACCGTAAGTTACCAATTCAAGCATTTTGTTCAGTCCAAGTGAAATCACTCCAAGAATCGAACATGCATCAACAACAATGCTTCCGCACTTAATATCCGCGTTGCATCCCGTTTTGCCCATCATGTTCACAAAATTGATAACATCTTGCTGACTGTTAAGTTTAACCATATATGTATTCATACATATCATCCTTTCTTACACACGCTATGATTTACACTGCTGTGATACAACTTCTTCAATCGTATGAATTATATGATTTTGATATTATAAATTCAATAGGAAATTATCGACACGCCGCGACAAGATACAACACGCATACTCTTATTGTCAAAAGACTTCCCAATGAGGATAATACTTAAACCACGCTCTGGCAACGATTTCATCCGATGTCACATCCTTATATGTCCAGCTTCTGGCGTCATTGGATATGGTCCGGTTATCTCCCATTACAAAATAGGCATTTTCCGGAACTTTATACGGTCCAAAACTGTTCATGTATACGCCATCCGGAAGATATGTCTCCTCATACGGTATATCATTTATATATACAATATTATCTGTAATTTGTATGGCATCTCCAGGCAGGCCGATTATACGCTTGATTAAAAGCTGCTCATCTTCATCATCATAACATTTATGTCTGAATATAATAACATCTCCACGTTTAGGTTCCGCAAACAAATATGCCATGCGGAATCCCATAAGCCTGTCTTCCGATTCGATAAGAGGAGCCATTGAGCGCGTAGGAATATTGGCATTGATTACAACAAATCTGCTGACGACTATATATATCAGAACAGCGGTTGCAACCGCGATTAAATATCCAAAAATATTACGAACTGCCGATACTGCCTTAGACTCAGGCTGTTGTGTTTCAACAACTTCAGGCTGTGCATCCGCATCCGGCTGCACAGCCTTACAATCATCATCAATATTAACTTCAATCCACTCAAATTCTATAACAGAATCATTGTCTGATTTCATTAAATACCTCTGCTTACTTAGTCAGAAGTTCCATTATTCTGTTACTTCTGGCAATAAATGCTGTCATTCTCTCAGGTGCTACCTGACCGTGTCCTACCATAGCCAGATCATACAACTGCTCACAGAACATTGTAACATTATCACTCTCAGGGTTGTCAAGTATATATTTAACCAGAACATTGTTAAGGTTAAGTACAAGAGTCTCGCCCTGTGCGCCGTACATCTCCGGATCCATTCCGGACATACCGTACATCTTCATCATGTCGGCCATTCTCTTGGAATCTTCGTTGATTGTTATCATAGAAGAAACTTCTGCATCTTTGAGTTTCTCGGCTTTAACCTGAAGATTGTCCTTGCCAAGAGCTTTCTTAAATATTTCGGAAAGCTTGTCATTATCAGCTTTAAGAGTTTCTTTAGCCTCTTCGCTGTCATCCGCATCATCCTTAAAAATCTCGGAGAGATCGGAATCTATGCTTAAGAACTTAAGATTCTCATTCTTCTGCTCAAGATGTGTGATAAACGGCTGGTCAATATTATGTTTAAGAATAACCGCATCCATTCCCTGGTCCTTGAACATCTTAATGTACTGACCCTGTTCAATTTCATCTTTAACATAGAATACAGTATTCTCATGTTTCTCTTTATTCTCTTCAAGGCACTCAGGCAGGGTAAGATACTTGCCGTCGAGATTCTTGAACAGGATGTAATCATTCATCTTTTCACAGAACTTGTCATCTTTAAGACATCCGAATTTAATAAACGGACTTATGTCATCCCAGTATTTCTCGTAGCTTTCCTTATCTGTCTTACACATTCCCGAAAGCTTGTCGGCTACCTTCTTGGTAATGTAGTCTGAAATCTTTTTAACAAAACCATCATTCTGAAGCGCACTTCTTGATACATTGAGCGGAAGATCCGGACAATCAATTACGCCCTTTAATAACATAAGGAATTCAGGAATAACTTCTTTAATATTATCCGCTACAAATACCTGATTATTGTAAAGTTTAATAACACCTTCAGCGCTCTCGAACTCAATATTGATCTTAGGAAAATAAAGTATACCCTTTAAGTTAAACGGATAATCCATATTCAGATGTATCCAGAATAACGGCTCCTTGTAATCGTGGAATACCTTGCGGTAGAAATCCTTGTATTCATCATCCGTACATTCGTTAGGATGCTTCGTCCAAAGCGGATGTATATCATTAAGCGGAACCGGTCTCTTCTTAATCTTATATCTCTCACTTGCAGGCTTGGTCTCAACAGTCTTCTTGTTACCGTCTTCGTCCTCAACTTCCTCGGTCTTAGCCTCTTCCACAACCGTTTCAATAATGGTATCGGTATCACGAAGGTCATCTTTCTCAATCATCTCCGTCTTCTCTTCTGTGTCGTCTGCATTATCAAGATATATCTCATAAGGCATAAATGAACAGTACTTCTCGATTACTTCACGAGCTCTGTATTCATTAGCAAATTCAGTACAATCATCATTAAGGTACAAAGTAATCTGCGTACCGACTTCTGTCTTATCGCCATCCGTCATATCATATTCCGTACCGCCGTCGCATTCCCAATGCGTTGCCACAGCATCTGCCTTATATGACAGCGTATCTATTGCCACACGGTCGGCAACCATAAATGCCGAATAAAAACCAAGTCCGAAATGTCCTATAATCTGGTCTTCATTAGCCTTGTCCTTATATTTCTCAAGGAATGCTTCCGCACCCGAGAAAGCTATCTGGTTAATATATTCGTTAACTTCTCCGGCAGTCATACCGAGTCCGTTATCGGTAAATGTAATAGTCTTCTCCTTAGAGCTTACGCTTACCTTAATGACCGGCTTATAGTCCTCAGGAAGTTCATATTCACCCATAAGGCTTAACTTCTTAAGCTTGGTAATAGCATCACATCCGTTAGATATAAGCTCTCTAAAGAAAATATCGTGATCAGAATACATCCATTTCTTAATTATAGGGAATATATTCTCACTGTTAATTGACAGATTTCCATGTTCCTGTGCCATAATAACCAACTCCTTTAATAAAAAAAATCTTTCTGAAAGATATAGTAATACCAATCTTTCAGAAAGTCAAGGAAAAATTAGCACTCATTTCTATTGAGTGCTAACAAAATATTCATTATATATTTCATACAGCTTTCCGGTTCCGGGAATTACCTCGTCCATCGGCGTATTTTCCCAGAAACGCTTATTAAATTCCGTAGAACTTTTCTCAAGACGAGCTGCATACTGGTCCGAGAAAACCTTCATGCGTCTCGATAAAATAATTTCGGCACTCCTCTTATCATAATCACTCTCGACATTATCATTGACGCACTTGATTATATAATATCCGATATCGGTTTCAACAATACCGCTAATTTCTCCTACCTCAAGCTTAAATGCCGCATTCTCGAATTCTTCAAGGTATTCTCCTCGTCCGAATTCAAGCGTATATTGCGAATCATCACTGTTCTCCCTGGCAAGTGCCGCGAAATCGGTACCATCATCCGTTTGGGAAAGCAATGACTGCACCCGCTTATATGCACGCGAAACATCAGCCTGACTAAGTTCTGTTCTCACGCCGTCATCATCATACTCAACAGTCGCAACATAAATATACTGAACATTAATAACCCTTGCCTCATCCTCGCTGACCTCGGTATCCACTGTATCGGTAATCGTATAAAATGCTTTCTGTGCCATCCTTAAAGATGTATAGAAGTCTTCCACATCAGATTTATCAATTGTCCCATTACCATCATAACCGGTCATATACTCATCCGCTGCTTTAGCAATCATATCGCAGTCTTCATCCGTGAGTCTTATGGAAAAATCATCCGCAAAATCTTCAAGAACGGCTATCTGTTCCAGTGTATCGCGGACATTGTTCTTGACATATTGCTCTGCGGTCATGCCTTCAATCTTCTCACTCCATACTTCTGAATCGAATGTTTTCTCATAAGAGCACCTGAGTTCTCCGAGCAGCAGCAGCGCCTCATCCATGCTTATCTTACGGCCGTTAATAACCGCAAATGTACTCCGCTTAAGTCCTGTCGTAAACTGCACTCTGGTACATCCTGCACATATGGTCATAAGGCACACAAGGCAGACACATATCATTATTCTGAAATGTCTATGCTTCAACATACAGATACCTTCCGTCAGGAAGTGCAAATACCTCAAGGGCATCGCTCACATCTTCATAATCACTTATATCTATTCCTTCATCCTTCATATATTCAAGGAGTTCTTTCTTATCATCAAACACCTGAGCCATGCATTCCTCAAGAAAATCAATGGCCTCATCAATATCAGCCACTACTTGTTTCGGAAACAGCTGCTCCTGGTTCTCATAAAATACTTCTGCACAAATATTATCGATTTCACTCATATTTCTGTCCTCACATTTTCTTAATCTCATGTATCAGCCGTGATACCGGAAGTCCGACAACATTATTGTAATCTCCGTTTATTCCAAGGATATATGCCGCAAAGAATCCTTGTATGCCATATGCACCGGCCTTATCCATGCTCTCACCGCAGGACAGATATTCTTCTATCTCTTCATCAGACATCGGATATACCCTGACCCCGGTTACTTCAGAAAAACACACTTCACGATCTTTGCTTATAATATCTACACCTGTAATCACATTGTGTTCCCTTCCCCGGATAAGCTTAATCATATCGAAGGCTTCTTCATATGAATGAGGTTTCCCAAGAATTCGCCCATCCACTGCCACAACCGTATCCGCGCCTATTACCAACGTATTGCCATCCGTTCCGGGCAGCCTGTCAAATACATCATGTGCCTTATCGGATGCCAGCTGTCTGACTATTCTTTCAGGGCTTATCTCTCTTATAATCTCTTCACGTTCTGAAGGAATGACCTCACATTCCACACCCACCTGTTCAAGCAGTGCAAGTCTTCTCGGTGATGCTGAAGCCAGTACTATCTTCGTATCCTTGATATTCATAACATTCTCCATTTATGTTGTACGGAATATTATATATTGTATCAAAGCGGGACAGCTTTTACAACCCTTTTATGGGTTCTGTGAGACATCTATCGCTGTCACATCAACTCCCCTGTTCTCAACCGGCGTTGAGAATACTATCTGGGTACTTGTCCTTCCGAATTTCTGAAGTCTTCCAATGAACGAGTCCAGAATCATTGTATCAGAAAAGGCAACTTTAATAAGCATTGAGAAATCACCTGTCACGCAGTTACATTCCAGCACATTTGGACACGCCTTTATAAAAGGATAAAATTCCTCCTTCTGTGCCGGTATTATCTCAAGATTAATAAAAGCCGTAATATGATATCCAAGCTTTGTCTGATTAATTCTGGCTGTATATCCGGAAATTATATTTTCTTTCTCAAGCCTCTCAATCCTCGCAGATACCGCCGGTGATGATAAAAATACATGTTCCGCCAGTGTCTTAAGCGGGGTCCTTGCATTCTGCTGCAAAAGTGTAATTATTTTCTTATCGATTTCATCCATATATGTGCCTCCTTGGGTCTTTATAAAAAAAAACACCTACTGCGCCTTTCAGTAGATGTCTCCGTCGACCTCTGTTTCTTTTTTTCATAATACATTACAAAAATAAAAAAATCAAGATTTTTTTTAATTTTATTAAGTCAAACAAACATTTTCACGTTGCGGCTTAGTCTGATTTCTGATACAATTATCATATCAATGAATGAAAGGAGCCCTATATGAGCACTTACGAAGATTTTGAAGACGATACCGTTACACTTACATTCGATGATGATAAAGAGGTTGAATGCGGCATTGTAGCTATATTCCCGGCCGGTGAAAGAGAATATATCGCACTTCTCCCGCTTGGCGGCGAAGAAGAGGAGAACGGTGAGGTTTACATTTACCGTTATTCCGAAGATGCAGATGGTGAACCGTCCATTGACAACATCGAGGATGATGAGGAATATGAAATTGCATCAGATGCTTTTGATGAGTTACTTGATTCAGAAGAACTTGATGAAATTCTTGATGATGATGACGAGGAGTAATCCCCGTCATCTTTATTATTGTTCCGGAACAACAGCAAAAAATACTATGTCATCTGTTCCGTTATTGATCATTGAATGACCATGCCCCTTCGGGCAGTAATGGCATCCTCCCGCTTCCACGGTTTCTGTTCCATCGTCATAGATAAAATCCGCCTTGCCTGCCAGAATATAAATGATTTCACTGTTGGTCTCATGCACGTGATATCCTATCGATGAACCCGGCTCCAGCCTGTCGTACATTATTTTATTCAGTTCATCTGCATACATTTTCGCGCAAAGCTCACCTTTTCCACCTTTAAACCCAGGCTTTCTTTCTTCAGGTATTTTATTAAAATCAATAATCATTTGCCATTCCTTCTTTCCATATGATATGATTATTATAATTTAATTTGTTCATAAACTCAATGAAAGGTTAGTATTTTCCATGAATAGAAATATATTATACAAAGCAGTTGTTTTTGATATGGATGGTGTTATATTTGATTCAGAGCGTGCGGTAATGCAATGCTGGAAAGAGGTTGCTTCGCGCCACAATATTCCCGATATAGAAAAAGCCATTCTTGCATGCACCGGAACGACCATGGTGCGCACCCGTGAAATCATGCTTAATCTGTACGGCGCTGATTTTCCGTATGATGAATATGCCAGGGAATCATCAGCAATATTCCATTCGAGATATGACGGCGGCAGGCTTCCGATGAAACCAGGCGTCAAAGAACTTCTCACTTTTTTAAAGGAACACGATAAGAAAATCGCTCTTGCTTCCTCAACCAGACAGCAGGTCGTTACGGATGAACTGCGCGATGCCGGTATAATCGAGTATTTCGACCGTATAATATGCGGCGATATGGTAAGCCGCAGCAAGCCGGCTCCGGATATTTTCTTAAAAGCCTGCGAAGAGCTTAACGTCTCCCCGTCAGACTCATATGCAATTGAAGATTCATACAATGGAATCCGTGCAGCACATGCCGGCGGCCTGCACCCAATCATGGTCCCTGATCTGCTGCCGGCAGATGAAGAAATGCAATCTCTTGCCGAGATCGTCCTTCCGAGCCTCACAAGTGTTATGGAGTACCTTGCCTGATTTCCACGTATCTCCTATTATATGGCAAACCCGGATAGAATTTCTATCCGGGTTATTTTTTAATGATTCTTACATTTTCTGTATGCTGTAAATCCTGTTATTCCTATGCAGGCGGCAAGCATCATTATCCAGACATAATTGAATCCATTGCTGCTCATATTTGTCTATCCGGCACCGAAAGTAATCTATCTATTACCGGATGAATCATACTTGTTTCCGATATTGCATTTATGGCACACAGTTTCTTTCCTGCGTCCTTGCTGGAAGCACCACAGTGATATGCCTGCTCTGTAGGCTCACCATAATCCAAAACTATCAATCTGTCATGGCAATCTGCATTTGGCTTAATCCGCAACGGAGGATATTCTTGTATAAAGTCATTTACTACCGCTGTCGTAAGAAACCCTCTTTTCCCATGGCCATTTTCTGTAAATAAAACGACTTCTACACCGGCTTGTTTCTGCGATAAAAGCTGTAAGGTTTTTGTATTCACGTAATCATCCACTACATAAATACTCCTCTTAGCCTGTTGATATATATCTATGTACG